>JAABUP010003563.1_pt1 | contig 27293 bp, 34 predicted proteins | sample 5559201 | NCBI WGS metagenome assembly JAABUP01 (sample SAMN10711887, study PRJNA513373) | rock metagenome | isolation source: Antarctica rocks | place: Antarctica | reverse complement strand
GCTTCTACTGACGGAGGTGCAGTCGCCTGCCTGGAGTGCGCATCACTGACTGTCCAGGACCAAGTGGCCATGCAAGCAAACTTCGCACTTGCTGCTGGAGGAGCGCTGCATGCTGACAGCTCATCAGCAATCCAATCGACAAACACCACATATTTTGGCAACTGGTATGATTACTTGCTATCGAATATTTTTCTTGCTTCCATGCAGTGTCAAGCTGCTGCTTAAGCTACATATGCTGTTTGCACATGTAGTGTATCGTTATGGCATCGCTAATTTTTGTTGCTTGCGTGTTGCAGGGCTGCTGCAGGTGGTGCTGTGTACATTGCAGGCCTAGGAACTACCATTGTGTCCCAGACCAACTTCACCAACAACATATTCTTGTCAAATGCTGTCAACCTCACATCTGCTGGGGTGGGGTCTGGGGGTGGTGGGGCTGTGTACCTTGATGGGGGGATCACCCTATTCAATGGCAATACCTTCCAGCAGAACACTGCAAGCGGTTATGGAGGAGCCCTTGTATACATACATGAATGTTATCCAGGTGCAACAGACATGAGCACTACATGCAGGCTATGAAAGATTTTGCTTGAGTTCATTGCATTCAGAGCATGTGACATTATACATGCAGGTTCTGCACCTTGATCAGGTTGCTCGTAATATGGACAGTAGCTGCGAATATGCTCTTGTTAAAAGATCTGCTCTAAGCCTATGTGAAGTATTGATGTCAGCACATTTATTTGGTCTGGGACGCTCAATGTATTGATGCGTCTTGTCCTTCAACACTTGCCTTGTAAGTGCTTGTTGTGTGCTGCAGGGGGAAATGCGTCAAACATGTATATGTGGGCAGGGTTTGAGCCGCCTATAAACGGCAGCTGTTCTGCCGTCAGGTCGACAGGTCGCACAAACATGTTTACTGACAACCATGCTGACGTTGCTGGTGGTGCGGTGTATGCAAATGACATGGCTGGCCTCATTTTTGGGTGCTCCAACGGGTTGCCATGGAATGACTCAACGGCCTGCCCAAGCCCAGATTGGAGTGGGAACACAGTCGGGCCAACTCAAGAAACTCCCCCACTGTTGGGGTAAGTTGCGCAACATGGCATGCCATGATGAATGTGTTGCTGCAAGCAGGTGCCTCTTATCTGCATCTGAAAACTGTTGGCACATGGTATGCTTGTAAAGGCTCGTATACAGTTTGAGCAATTTCAGCCTGAATTGTGACCAGGCCACCCAAACCCCCAGCTTGCTTCTTTGGGTCCCCTGTTTAGTCTGCTACATCTGCGTGAGTCTCTTGTGTGCGTTTGCTGCTTGGGTGCAACAGCCTAAACTATTTTGTGACGTCAGGTATGGTGCTGAAATAGCTTATGGCCCTGACTCCCTCAACCTTGCTGCTGTGGTGAACACCAGTGAAGGCAGCACTCCCATCGAATTCCTGCTATGGGTGACTGATATAGCTGGCCAGAATGTCACGGCAGGTCAGACATTGTGTCATTGTGCAGTTGGTGACATGTCTTTAACATAAATACCATTTGCACTGCAGAGTGACAACGCATGTTATATTCAGCAATCTCCTTTTGGTGGCTAGTTAGGCTGACAGACACACTTATGTCCATGAGCAGCAATCACAGCTAATCACTTGACCACAATCATGATTTACGCAGACTTGTTATGTCTTGCTTGGCCCTAATTAGGTTGCACAAATTCTACACCAACGACTGCACACCACTTGGAGTTAATGAGCAGAATCTGTATGACGCTCTCCAGTCTATTTTTGCAGGCTTAACACAACACTGACAGTGCATCATCCGACTGGGTTGGTGCTTGTGTGAAGAAAAGACAAGAAAAGACGACGCTGTGTTTGTGCAGGTGTTTCAACAAATCTTGTAGCTCTTCAAGTAACAGTGAGTGTCTCTCCTGCTCCGGGCCTGCCAGCAGATGCGATACCACTGCGACTGACAGGCCACACAACAGGCATAGCAGACGCAACAGGGCTCATACTTGTGTCTGACTTGGTGATTGTTGCTGTACCTTGGGACTATGATCTCGCATTCACACTGACAGATTTCCCTTTGGTATGTCCCTAGCTTCATGTACATGCAGTAAATGTGTCTGTGCCACCAAATTTGGGCCTCTTCATGAACCTTTTTTGCTTGCATATGCGTCTCTGCTTGCTGGCAGTCTGGAGTTTTCTTTTAAGCACCAAGCTGGCAATTAGGATTGTTTTGCATCCCCTTCAAGGACTGATTGAGGCTGCTCAGTGCACATGGATGCATGGCTAGCATGCCTTGAGATGCATCTAGCAGCAATCTTGCATGCGCAGCAGCCTTACTCTCAATGGTCTGGCTGTCAGATTCTGTTCTGTTGTACAATCTGCCTGGATTGGTCATGCTTGTTCATTGCCTGTTTTACATCATGTACCCACACTGGGTGAACATATGCAGGTTCCAACTGCTTTCAAAACAATCCAGATCCAGCCTTGCTCTGTGGGCCATGTCACAGATGAATACAACACCTCTTGCACAGTCTGCGGCAACTCCACCTTCTCGCTGGATCCAAACAAAACATTCTGCGATGCGTGCCCCTCGCCCGCTCAGTGCTTTGGTAACGATGTTTTCATTCCTCCTGAGCAGCACTGGCATTCCAGCCCCAACTCCACCACCATTTTGTCATGTCCAAACCCAGGTGCTTGTGGAGGCAACCGTACCCACCTGCTGAACTGCAAATTAGTAAGTGCCAATTACACGACCATGCACTCTGCGTTTGATACCTGCCATGGCAGCTTTGCTTGTTGCCTTGAACAAGTACATGTGACATAGGGGACCCACGTGTCATAGGGGGCCCACATGTCATCCACTCCTTGTATTGCACCAGAAGTGATGTGCACAGCAGTCATGCTTTGTTAGCGCCACAGCATGAGGCTGCTGCTGCTTGCATGCACCTGCCTGGAGCACTTTGCAGGGTTGGTACCTCCATACAGTCTAGTTCTGCAGGCATGATTGCAACAGCATGTTTGCATCCACACTGGGCTGGCCCAAGCAGTGTCCCATGTCATCTCCCCAAAGAGCTGATGTGACAGAGTCCTCAAGGTAGAGGCAGGAACCATATCCAGCAGCTGTGCTTCAAATGCACTCCCAACTTGGCCTGTTTGCTAACCATATTGAGCTGCTCAGTGTGATTGTGATGCAGCATCCCGGATCGTGCAACATGACGACGTCGCTGGTGGCAGATGACCCCAATGCTTACATGGTGAAGATGTGCAGCCCTGGCTACTATGGCCCGCTGTGCTCCTTGTGCTTGCTGCACAATGCTCTGCCTGGACAGCCGCGCTATGGCAGAACAGGCTCTATCAGCTGTCAGAAATGCAGGTGTGTCTCAAGCCTCGCCTGCACTGACTTACGCTGTCTTGCATCATGTTGCCTCTGCTGAGCTAGCTGGCCTCACCTTGCATTACATTTTTTGTTGCGGGCTGGCCTCACCTTGCCCATGCTGCTCCCATCCATGTCTACAGCTCTGCTTTGCCGCATTGGCAATGATGGGCAGTGTGCTGCTTGTGTACAGAAAATTGCTGGCTGTTCATGCTGGCTGTCGGCTTTGTGCCTACTTGCAGCATCCATCAGTGAACATATGTAGCACAGTGATTGCTTGCATGGTTTGCACATTGCTGTTGCAACTGCTCCACCCACTTTGCAGAAAGCTCATGAGGCCACTGTGTTTGTCATGTGGTTGTGGGCAAGCAAGTGTAGTTCCCGAGTGGTTGCAACACTCCACATGAGTCAGGTTTGTGCTTGTTTGATGCAATGTTGGCATTGTCTGTGGCTATTGAGCCACTATGCATTCGGTGTCTCTGCAGGAACAGCAGCGTAATAGTGATTGCTGACATAGCCAGCACATCACTGGTCATGCTCTGGTTGATGTACATCATCCATGTGACTCTAAAGGAGAATAGCGAAGATGCACAGAACATTCCCCAGCCAGCTCGCATCTCGGAGTTCCTCAAGGTAGGTGCAGTGCACCACAACTGTTCCTTGCTGCATTGTGTTTTACCTCACAGTGCCATGCCGTCTCACCACGCATAAGTCTTGTTGTTGCAACACTGCAAGCACACGCATCTCAGATGCTAGTGCATGCTGCAAATCGTATGAGGAGCCTCTGCAAGCCTGCAAGATGAAACTTTGCATCAGTTGTGCATCAACTCACATCTCAGCATGCAACACATGCAAGCCCAGACACTTCATGCTATGTGTCAAATTGCATCCAAACCAGTGTGAATGCATGACAAGAGTGTCACAACTCAATTCAACATGTTACAGCCAGCACAGCAAATCCGCAAAGTATATACTGTACATTGTCTTGGCCACATGCAGACTCACGATAATGCATGGTCAATGTGCAGGCAGCTCAGCTGTGGCTGCAGTATATCACGCTATTGTCTGGGGTCAATTTCCCTAGCCCCCCTGCCCTGCAGTGGGTCTTTAGCGCCGCAAACTACGCCTTCTCTGCCGTCTCCAGTGGCAGTCTGTCCGTAGACTGTCTCCTCTCTACCCATTATAACACTGCAGTGCAGAGAGTCCTGGTTCATTTAGTAGTGCCAGTGCTTGTTCTGGCTACCATGGTGCTCATCCAGGTCATCTGGTGAGGCTGCTTGTTATGCAGACAGTGAATGATTTGCTGCTGCATTTTGGGCAAAGGTGCTCATTGTGGCTGGCCAACTGCTTTGCCTGTGCTAATTGTGGGAGCATTTCATGCACAACAAGCAACATAGCGACATTGAGCAACTGCGCACCCATCCATCTTCTGGCAGCAGGCGAAGTGTATCAGGTTTTCCAGAGCACACAAGCATGCCAAGCCCTTTGTGCTGCAAGATCAGGCTTTGAAAAAGCTGGAAATTTGATGATTTAGGACCAGCATTTCAGGCCTGCTGCCTGTATGTGAGATTCCCTGCTTGTCATCATAGGTGGGCAACCACTTTCAAGCAGGCCCCCTCCACACCACCAGCTACAGCCTCCTGGCAAGCTATGACTCCATTCTCTTGGAGAACCCTGGGCGTTTGGCACACCAGAAGGGCAGAGTTGATGAATCGGCTATGCGTCACGGTGCTGTCGGTCATATTCTACTACTACCCCAGTCTGCTGACAACCATCCTGAGCCTGTTTGCTTGCTACCCCATCGACCCTGCTACTCCTGGTAGTGATGAACTGTACCCACAGTATGCCCAGGTGAGAAATCAATGAGGTATCAGTGTTGTGTATGTCATGCAAACTCAGATAGCGCATACTCAGGCCACAGACACCGCGACAAGTTTGCACAGCAACTCAGGTTGACCTGCTTTTGTTTTGTCAGTTGCACAACAAGCTTGAGTCTGGTAGATTTGAATGTGCATCAACTTGCCCCAGCCCACACGAGTGCAAGTTGCCTGGTGCCATGAGCTGAGTCAGCCTTGACACAAGTGGCCACAGAGCTGAACAGCTGGCTGATGCAAAGCTGAGCATGCAAGCTGACGCAACATCCATACAGGCCTCAACTTGGGCTGTCTGGCAAGCTGTGTGCAGTTGCCAGGTTTGGATTGTGCATCTTTGCATGGTAGTTCATGATGCTTTGAGTTAGTGCAGAATGCTTTGAGTTAGTGACTGATTGAGTGAGTGAGTGAGTCAGCAAGTGGGTCAATGAGCGAGCGAGCGAGTGATGGAGCGAGCGAGCGAGTAATGGAGCGAGCGAGCGATGGGGTGAGTGAGTGACTGAGTGTGCCGCAAGTGCAACAACTTGCACTGTTGATGGCATGCAGGCTAGATGGTTCCTTGGCTATTGGGTTCCTGACATGAGCGTCCAATGTTTTGCTGGCTGGCATCTGAAGCTATCTGCTGGTGGGTATGCACACCACCCACAAATGTCCACAGCATGCACAAATGCATACAGACAGCACTGCTTCTCAAGAGCACATGCACTTAAAAGGCAGGCAGAGTAGGGGTTTGATACATGACTGCTTGTCTAATATGACTGCTATGCAATGGTGGTGAGTGCAGGGCTGGGGACACCTTTGGCTCTTCTGGGTTGTGTGGGCATTCCTCTGCTGCCTTGTCTGCTGCTGCTGCATCAGCGCGGCCACCTTGAGTCACCTGATGTCAAAAGGCGGCTGGCCTTCCTCTACTGCAGCTACAGGTCAGTGCCAGCTGACGCATGCCTAGTGCTGCCTGTGCAGCATCCTTCAATGGCATCTGCTGTCATACATACACCCATTAGTCCATTGGTCATCCAAGGGTGCTTGCATGCACAGTGCCATTTGTGTGCTCTCTTGCATGAGCAAACATCAGCATGAGCTGTGTGGTTGGTTATGCACAGAGCTGGTCATTGTGATGTTGCCTTGGGACGCATGTCAGGGCTTTGTCCTGATCATATAAGACAGGCTTATATGCTTGTGCATGCCAAGCACACAGCTGGTGGTGCCTTGTGCTATCCTTGTGCTATCCCTGGGCTTTCTTGTGCTGCAGTGCAGTTGCAGCCTGACCTTTTGCACAAAATACCATGCATTTCACACTGTCAGTACCTTTGAGTGTCCATCCACCCATTGCGGCAACATACACGTTTTCTGGTGTCCAGAAGTGGTTTGCATTGCGTCATCACCACTATCATCACTATCGCTCCTGATGTGCATATGTCATGCAGAGACAGCTTTTGGTATTGGGAATCAGTGGTGCTGGTCCAAACCTTAGGCTTGGTAGCAGCACAGGTCTTTGCCAGCTCGCTGGATGGCTTCTTTCAGCTGACCATCATGCTGGTCATCTTGGTGGCGGGCGCCTTGGCATTAGCTCATTGTCATCCCTTTGAGCAGGACGGCCCTCAAATTGTTCAGGTGTGCACTGTAATGGTTGAGAGCCAGACATCGATAGGTGCCATACACATTTGTTCATGCTTCACAAGTAAAATCCTACCATGCTGATCCTAGAGTGATGCAGTGATGCAGTGTTGGTCACATGGTGCAGATTGCTATGCGCATTCATTAAATGCTTGCGCAGTAAATTTGCGATTCTTTTGCATGACAGGCAACATGGTCTCTTGTGCTCACATGCACAGTGATACATTGCTGAGCCACACATGATGCTGGCCTCCTCATACAACAAGGCACATGAATGACCTTGCTCTACAGTCAGAATAGACTCCATTATGTTTCCAACTGGCTGCATTGTGGAAAGGAACGCGCTTGGATGCAGGCTCACAAGCATATGTGTTGACTGACATCTGCAAACTGCTAGGTGTCAGTTTGATGCTGTCTATTGCACAGAGATGATTGTACATACCACATCAGTCTGTTTGCAACAAAATCCCAGGGCTATTTTCACAATGCTGACTACCCTTTGCTTGTTGACAGCTGTTGACGCAGCTGAAACTTTCTGCTTGGCACTGTCATTGTCACAGCACTGGGCTGTCTCGTGTTCCTGGACAAAAACTATGCTGCCAGCCCTGGTCGCTTGAGTGCAATTGCTGTCTTGTTGGTCATCCTCAACATAGCGTTCCTAGGCCTAGTAGCCCTGGCAGTTGTAAAGCAAGGCAGAAGCACATTCTTATTGAAGTCTCAGGCCATCAGCACGGCTGCTGTAAGCATGGTGAAGGCTGCCTTTGGCTTCCTGAAAGCTCCTTTTGTCCGAAAGGGACGGGAGCCTTGCTTGCAATTGACCAGGCCCCACCCGAATACAGCAGTGCCCATGAGGGCTACAAGAGCTGGATCCTTGCAGCCCATGCTGGCTGGGATGATACCATCGCAGCCCAACAGCTCTTTCAGCAGCTGGTCCCAGGATAGCACCCGCCCTTAACATATTCGAGTTGTGCACAGTGGTTCAGTATCCAGCCCTGGAGATTCAGGGGGGTGCTCCAATGGCCTTATGATCAAGGCATAGCTAGCCACGTGGTGCACCTGCCCATCAATACCTGTTACTTCCATTACCCCAGATTTTCTGTGTATTGTTGTGTAGCAAATTTGAAGTTGTGACTACAAAAATCAAGCGGTCTTCTGAGGTTGCTCATGGTTGCATTTTGGCATGACGAGACATGGAAAGTATCTTTTTTGTTTCATTTATTTGATTGTACTAGAAGCCAACTCTCAACATCATTGGTTTTTCATCAGTCTGAATGGTCAGGTCTTCTACCAGAATCTCGATGCCCTGCTGTATGATATGACGTTCACATGACTCGTTTTAGGGTTTCAAATAACGAGGTCAAGCTGACTAAGCCTGTACAACAATTTGCTGCCGAGGTTTTGCTGCTTGCAATACTTAAATGGCAGCCCAGATGGCAATCACCTAATCATAAAGTCAAGTGTGTGTCTGTATTTTGTTTTGTTTGCTGGATTTTATGTGGGAACAAGCAACGAGCATGTGTTCCCAAGAGTTCTGACATACTCAAGAGCCAGCTGAGCTGCCTCCACACAATTTCAAGCTGAAGTTGGGGGTGCCGATCATGCTTTTGCACAAGTTGCAAAATGAAACAGGCTGAAGGTCAGACTAATGAGACAAGGCTCATACCGCGAGGAGCCCCCAATGAATTGATTTTCATCACGCAAGGCTCAAAATAATTATTTTTCCGCGGCTGGTTAGTGTGAGTACGGTAGATTTCATCCATGACAGGTTGAGTGAGACCCAGAAGGGTCAGCGGCAGCAACATGGACGACAGTATGTATATTCCCGCATCAGACTGTATGTCACTGGATAAGAAGTGTGCTCAGCACCCATTCTGCCTGAGCAGAGTGCAGTTCCCTGTCGAATTTGCCTTTGCAATGACAACTGACAAGTCGCAGGCCCTGGGAAGCGCATGGGCATGTATCTGACCCAGGCTGTCTCTGCTCATGGGATGTTGTATGTCACTGTTCCTAAAGTTGGTGACGCGGATGCCTGCCTTCAAAATGAGGATCATGCATGCACAGCCTGCAGGCCTTGCAAGCACCATTGTATTACCTAACAGCTTTGAAGTGACCCACTTAACCTACGGTACGAACACCAAAAAGTAACATCCACTGAGGTTGAAGCTGTAATGCATGACGGGCTGGGTTGCCTGATGTTGCTTGGTCCTTTCTGCATTGTGCAAGTAGTGTAATGCGTTATTTCACCGCAACGTCAATTTGATTGGGTCGTGACAGCAACCTAAGCCCTCACAGTTCAACCTATCGCGTACAAGAACCTACTGTGAACCGTGAAGTACTTGTGTGTTGTCTGTAAGTTTATAGCTAAGGCGCACGCAAACCTGATCAAACATCCAAAACTAGCTAGATGGCCGTCAACGCAGATATGGAACGCAAGACCGAAGCTGCCGTGGAAGACGGAGAACAGCTAGGACTTGTGGACACGGTCAGTGGCCTTGAGACCAGTTTGACAGTTTGAACCTGTTCCGACGCAAGAGCGGTATCCAACTCCCTCGCTGAACCGGACAAAGCGGTGCTACGAAGGTTAGTCAAATTAGTAAACTTGAGTTTCTCGGTGAAGCGATGCGAAACCGGAGCAATGAAAGATAGCATGTGCATGAGATCCTGCTGCTGCGCTCGATACGGGCTCGACCCGTTTACTGATTGACGTGCATACATCTTCTGTAGCAGTCACAGCAGTTGATGCCACAGTTTGCTCGTTGACCTGATCGATCGGTATAATGCCCGCAGTGGCCGAAAAGGTCTGGCACAAGGCGGCCTTTGGTGTCACCGCCTGGATTTGTCTTTGTCAGCTGCCTGTTGCTGTTTGTTGGTCGTGTAGCTTGACAATGACTGGAGACCATGATAGGCCCCAGAACTTATCTCTTGCTCAGACGACTCTGCACTGCAACCCCGGTAGCGGAGATGTCGGTACCGTACTGCCTGTGGGGTTCAGCAACAAATTGACGAACCGGAGTCTGCAAGGTCACCTTTCTGGCTTGAGCTTTGTCGCCGAAAACGTAGCTGCAGTTGGGAAGCAGCCTGCTGCAGGAGAGCTAGCTCTTCGTTCAACGTCAGTGCCTCATAACGGTGACACCCTCTTGCACGGCTGCAGGTGTCCAAGCTTATGCCCTTCCCGCTGGGCTGAATGACTCGCTACTCTACTTCCAGCAAGCTAACATCTCCTTTCACGGAGCTCAAGTTCTTGACATTTATGCTGGGAGCTTGGACAACATCATTGCCTTCAATTCATGCACCCACCTGAACCTTACAAATTTCATGAGCAACGGTTGTCAAGCCCAGAGCCAAATTTTGAACATCACCAACTCAAGTAACCTGTATGTTCTGAACTCAAGCTTTTGCAATGCATCCGCTATAGGCTTATCAGTCCAAGACAGCAACTCTGAGCTGGATGGCAATGTTTATGAAAATTTGGGCAACTCCGGAGTTAGTGGAGGAGCTCTCTGGGTCAACAACTCTGGTGGCAGCTGGGTGTCAGTCAAAAGATCCAATTTCTCTGGCAACTTTGCTGGGAGTGAGGGTGGGGCGGTCTACATGACCGGCTATAACTTCTCTTTTGAGGACAATAGGTTTGTAAACAACAGCAGCGGGGACGCTAACGGAGGTGCAGTCCTCATTGATCTAGCAAATGATCAAGGCGCAATTGGCACATTCAACAATTGCTTTTTTGCCAACAACACTGCTAATTTCAATGGAGTCATATATGCATACCCTACTGCAGGCAGCATTTATTTTGTCAACTGTACATTTGTGGGTAACGTGGGGCATCAAGGTGGTGCAGTCAGCCTGTGGGATGTTGCCTTGGGTGTGATTGATAGTTGCCGTTTTGAGAACAATTCTGCCATTTACAGCCATGGCCTTCCTGGTGATGGTGCTGCGCTTTATGCTAATGTATATACAGCACAAGACACAGCCCTGTATATAAAAAACTCTACCTTTTTTGCAAACAATGGCTCCAGTTCTCCAGGGTCTGCAGCTGTCAGTGCTTCCCAATGCAAATGCGTAGGCATCATTGACAGCAACTTTGAAAATAACTTGGGTATTGCTTTGTCTATCAAGTCAACTCTAGGCAACTGTGAATATAGTGGATTGCCATATATATATGCATACCCGCCCTTGTTCAACCTGAGTACAATTGTTGGGAATGGGGACTCCTACTTGAATCAGTACTCAAGTGAAACCATTTTGGGTTTGTCCACAAGTGTGGACATCAGGAACACCACTTTCATGGGGAACGTCGACTCCACCATTTTGCTGGGGACTGAGACTGAGGCAGTGGCAACTGCTTTGAAAGGGGGGGCAGGCCTGAACATTCTGTCCTGCCCAAGCCCAGATTGGAGTGGAAACACAGTAGGGCCTCCTGAAGGGACTTCTACCCCAACATTGGGGTAAGCCGCCATTCTGCAAGCTGTTGTCAAGCAGGTGCCTGTTGTCTGCGTGAAACTAGCAATCCACACTTGAGATGCGTATCAAGGCTCATGTTCAGTGTAAGCAATCTCAGCTTGGATCATGACCTGGCCACCCATGTCCTGGGCTTCCTTTTTGGGGACTGCTACTCCTGCATGTATAGACTGCTTGGGTGCAACAGCCCAAAATCTGCTTGTGCTCAGGTCTGGTGATGGGCTAGCTTATGCGCCTCAACTCATCCATCTTGCTGGTCCTTCTGTTGTGAATTACACCAGCGATGGCAGCAATGCCCTTGAATTCCTGCTATGGGTGACTGATATAGCGGGCCAGAATGTCACAGCAGGCAAGATATTCTGTCACTGTCAACTGATGCCTTGTCTTCAGTGAGATAAGACTGGCTCTGACCGTGCACCTAGGTCATCATGAGCCAGAGAGCATTATTGTTGTCTTCTATTTTAATGTCAATATTCGCTATCATTGTTCTATTACATTTAGTTTTATTATTGCTACCGCACTGTCTTGTTACATTTTATACTGTTGTTACTTTGATTGTTGTTGTGTTACTACTACCTTATTGTGGCTCACAACACATGAACCATTTGCACTGCACAGTGACGGTGCATGTCATGTTCAGCCATCTCCTCTGTGTGGCTGATTGAGCCAAAAGAGACAGTTTTTTCCATGAGTGCATAGAAGCGATCACAGCTGGACTGCTGGCGGGAATCGTGTCGTGTGCAGACTTGTTTCCTGTTGCTTGGCTATATGTAGGCTGCAGAAAGTGTCTTGCACCAGTGACTGCACTCCACTGTTTTGAACAAGCAGAATCAATATGATGCTCTCAGGTCTGACTTCACACATCCCACAAATCACTGAGAGTGCATCAACTGGTGTGGTCCCTGTGCAGGTATTTCAACTGATCCTACAAGCGAAGTAGATCTTGCCATACCAGTGATTTCTGTAATCACTGTGAATGCGCCAGAACATTTGCCACGGCCAGGCACAACAGGCACGATTAGTCCTATTCCATTAGCTCTTGAAGCAATAGTGAGTGTGTCTCCTGCTGAGGCCCTGCCAGAAGATGCGACACCACTGCGACTGACAGGCAACACAGCAGGCACAGGAGACAACACAGGGCTTATACTTGTGTCAGCCTTTGGGATTGCTGCTGTACCTGGGGACTATGACGTCTCATTTTCACTGACAAACTTCCCATCGGTATGTCCCCTAGCGCTACATGTACATGCAGTCAACGTGCTTATGCCACCAAGTTTGGGCCTCTTCATGAACCATTTTTTCGTGCACATGCATCTCTGCTTGCTCTTTACATTCCACAGTTTCAATCTGGATCATTGTCATGCACCAAGGTGGCAACTATGACCTGCTTGCATCCTTGTCAAAGACTGATTGAGAGTGCTCAGTGCAAATGGATGCATGGCTAGCATGCCTTGAGTCTCATGCATGTACAAGGAATCTTGCATCAACCATGCTCACCCTGGTCTGTGATCGCTTTTGAGAACTATGTACTGGGTTCACGGCAAATCAGTCACATTATATGCTATTTTGCAACCTGCCTGGATCAGCCATGCTTGGTTACTGCCATGCCTACTTGGCATCATGTACCCAGACTGGCTAAACATGTGCAGGTCCCAGCTGCTTCCATGACACTCCGGGTGCAGCCTTGCTCTCTGGGCAGCATCACGAGTGGGAACAATTCCACCTGCACAGCCTGTCCAAACTCCACCTTCTCGCTGGATCCCACTAGCACGGTGTGCGATGCTTGCCCATCTGGGGCTCAGTGCAACGGCAGCGCTGCTTTCATTCCTCCTGCGCAATACTATCACTCCGGCCCCAACTCCACCCATATTGTATCGTGTCCAAATCCAGGTGCTTGTGGAGGCGACCGCACCGCTTTGCTGAACTGCAAACTAGTAAGTGCCGACTACAGGACCAAGCAGCCTGCCTTTCATCTTTGGCCACTGCAGCTTTGCTTGTTGCCTTGCGCATGTGGCATGCAATGTGACATAGGGGACCACATGTCGTCCACTCCTTATACTGCACCAGAAGCAATGTGCACCACAGTCGCGCTTTGTCCCACATGTTAGCATCACAGCTGGTGCTTGCCTGCACATGCCTAGAGCACATGTCCTGGTTGGTACCTTCATGCAGCCTAGTTCTGTACGCATGACTACAACAGCATACTTGGACCCCAACCTGGCTGGCCTGAACCGTGTGTCGCATCATCTCCCCTAAGAGCTGATAAGACAAAATGCCCAGACTAAAGGCAGGAGCTATGTCCTGCACCAGCTGTGCATTTAGTGCACTCCCAACTTGGCCTGTTTGCTATCCGGACTGAGCTGCTCACCATGATTGTGATGCAGGATGCAGGGTCATGCAACATGACAACATCATTACTGGCAGATGACCCCAATGCTTACATGGTGAAGATGTGCAGCACTGGCTACTATGGCCCGCTGTGCTCCTTGTGCTTGCTGCACAATGCTCCGCCTGGACAGCCCCGCTACGGCAGGACAGGCACTCTCAGCTGTCATAAATGCAGGTATGTCTCAGCCCTGACTCAGCCCCCTCCCATAATCATTTGCGCTTTCGTGCATCATGTGGTTTGTGCTAGGCTTGCCTCCACTGTGTTGTTCCCATCCATGTTTTCACTTCTGCCTTGCCCCATTGGCATATATTGCTGCTGTCCTGTGTGACGCTGCTCATGAGGCCACAGCCTTTGTGGCGTGCTTGTCTTTCTCAAGAGGTTGCAACGTTGCATTAGCCAGATCTGTTGCTGCATGACGCAAGTGCAACGTTGTCTGTGGCTGTTCTGCACCTGCCCAGCCTGTCTCTGCAGGAAAAGCAGCACTATAGTGATTGCTGATATAGCCAGCACATTACTGGTCATGCTCTGGTTGATGTACATCATCCATGCCCTGAGGGAGAATGAAGAAGATGCACAAAATATTCCTAAGCCAGTTCGCATCTCAGAATTCCTCAAGGTGAATGCAGTGAACCACCACCAGTTCCTTGCTGCAGTGCACCACCACCAGTTCCTGTCTGCAGTGTGGTTTACGTCACAGTGCCATGCTGTGTCACCACATGCATCTCAGATGTTAATGCATACTGCAAATGAGAAGCCTCTGCAAGACTTCACAATTGGTGCTTCATATCAGCTGCTGCATGCAATACATGCAAGCCCAAGTATTGTATGCAAGGCGTCAATTGCATTCCAGATACGTTTGACTGCATGACAACCTTGTCACACTTTAACTCAACTGCCAGCAAACCACAAGTCCACAATGTGTATACTGTGCATTGTCTTGGCCACATGCAGACTCACGATAATGCATGCTCAATGTGCAGGCAGCACAGCTATGGCTGCAGTATATTTCGCTACTGGCTGGGGTGAACCTGCCTAACCCCTCTGCCCTGCAGTGGGTCTTCAGCGCTGCAAAATATGCTTTTGCTGCCGTCTCGGGTGGCAGCCTTTCGATAGATTGCCTCTTTTCTACCCATCATAACACTGCAGTGCAGAGGATCCTGATTCACTTAACAGTGCCGGTGTTTGTGCTACTTGCCATGGTGCTCATTCAAGTCATCTGGTGAGGCCAGCTGTTGTACATACTGTGAGTGCTGTACTGCTGCACCCTTTGTGGTTGGCCAGCTGCTTTGCCTGTGCTGAATGCAAGAAGTATTGCGTATACCACAAGCAATGAGTGCTCATGTTGACACATGTGCACCCATCTCCTGGCATCATGCAAAGCATGTGAGGTACTCTGCAGCTGCACTGCATGCCACCCTCTTTAAGCTGCAAGGTTAGGCTCTGCAACAGCCAAAAAGTGAACAACGACCAGCATCTCAGGCCCATTCAGTCAGCTACCTGTACATGAGATTCCCTGCCTGTCATCATAGGTGGGCAACCACTTTCAAGCAGGCCCCCTCCACACCACCAGCTACAACCTCCTGGCAAGCTATGACTCCATCTTCTTGGAGCAGTCTGGGTCCATGGTACCACAGAAGGGCAGAGCTGACTAATCGGCTGTGGGTCACGCTGCTAAAGGTTGTATACTTCTACTACCCCAGTCTGCTGGCAACCATCCTGAGCCTGTTTGCTTGCTACCCCATTGACCCTGCTACTTATGGTAGTGAGCTGTACCCACAGTATGTCAAGGTGAGATAATCACTGAATTGCTGATGTTGTCAGTGTCATGCAAGCTCAGGACGCATGTACATAGATCATAGTCAAGGCAGCAACTTTGCATTGCAATTCAGTCCCGTCTGCCCAACAAGCTTGAATTTTGTCAGATTTAGTGTGAATTGACTTGTGTCAAGTCTATGAGCCTGCAAGTTGTCTGGTGCCATCAGCTGATTCAGTCTTGACACAAGTAGCCAAAGAATGAACAGCTGATTGATACAAGGCTGAGCATGCAAGCTGATGACTCGGCATTCACAGGTTTCAACTTGAGCTGTCTGACAAGTTGCATGCAGGAGAGCCAGATTAGAACTGTACAACTTGCCATGGTGGCCGAGTGATGCTTTGGTTCAGTGACTGATTGGTTGATTGGGTGAGTGAGTACTGGATTGATGCTCGCAAGTGCTGTGACCAGAAGTCTTGATGACACGCAGGCAAGATGGCAGCATGGTTATTGGGTTCCCGACATGAGTGTCAAATGCTTTGCCGGCTGGCATCTGAAGCTGTCTGCTGGTGAGTATGCACATAACTCTGTCCACAATCTGCAGGAATGCATACAGACAGCACAGCTTCACACAGTTTCTGTGCACTCAAGAGGCAGAAAGAGTGAGTGTTTTTTCCATGATTGCAATTAATGCTTGTATGGTATGAGTGACATGCAGTGGTGGTGGGTGCAGGGCTGGGCGCTCCTTTGGCTGTTTTGGGTTGTGTGGTCATCCCTCTGCTGCCTTGTTTGCTGCTGCTGCGTCAGCGCAGTCACCTTGGCTCACCTGATGTGAAGAGGCGGCTAGCCTTCCTCTTCTGCAGTTACAGGTCAGTGCCAGCTCACCCACGCCTGCTGTGTGCTGTCACTTGCTGCATGAACTACATCCTATCATCTTTTCACTTGCCAGGAACCTTTTCTCAGGACAGCTGCTGGAAGTGTGCGCATGTGATCAGTATCTATGAATGTGTGCCGCAGCATGGCTGCATTGATTGTGCAGCTGTGCTCATGCATGCCTAGCGCTGCCTGCATAGCATACTTTGATGGCAGCTGCTGTCATACACCCAGTGATGCATAAAGGTGCTTGCATGCACATTGCCGTTTGTGTGCACTTACATATGAGGTGATGTCAGTGTGAGCTGTGCGCTTGTTTACACACAGAGCTGGTCATCATTAGTTCATATGTGATGGGAAGTTGCCATAAAACATATGTCAGTTGTGAGGGCTTTGCACAGGTTGTATAACACAGCCTTGTGCTGATTCTGTGCTACGCTGTGCAGTCCCTGGGCTTTGTTATGCTGTTCCTGGGCTTCCTTGTACTGCAGTGCAATTGCTGCCTGACCCTTTGCACACAACCACATAGAATGAATCCACACTTCAAGCGCACTTGAGCACTGTACACCCAATGTGGCAACACAAGTGTTGTCAGGTGTCCTGAAGTTCTTTCACCAGTGTCAGCACAAGTCGTTCCTGGTGTGCATGTGTCATGCAGGGACAACTTTTGGTACTGGGAATCAGTGGTGCTGGTCCAAACCCTAGGCCTGGTAGCAGCGCAGGTCTTTGCCATTGCACTGGATGGATTCTTTCAACTCGCCATCACGCTGCTCATCTTAATGGCAGGCGGCCTGGTATTGGCTCATTGTCATCCCTTTGAGCAGGAGGGCCCTCAAGTTGTTCAGGTGTGCATTGTGACGCTTCAGGCTGGACCCGACTGAATGTCAATCACATATGTTTGTGCCACAAGGAACACTTCCTGTCAACGCACAATTTATTCTGGACCTTTCAATGCATGGCTTGTGTTAGAGTGATCCCGTGATGCAGGCACATGATGCAGATTGCTACAATTATTGTGCAACGTTTACTCAGCAAATTCTTCTGCATGACAAGCAGCATGGTCTCTCAGCATGGCCGCTTACATTTACAGTGATGCACTGCTGAGCCACACATGATGCTGGCAGGCACATGACGACCTTGGCCTGCTTTTATGAAAGGCTCCATCGTGCTGTGTGTTGCACACTATCTTTTGCTGGTTTGATGGTTGACGTGGTTGTCTGCAGGTCATGGCACTTGGTACTGTCGCTGCCACAGCACTGGGCTGTCTCATGTTCCTGGACAAAAACCATGTTTTAAGCCATGGTGGAGTGAGTGCAATTGCTATCTTGCTGGTCATCCTCAACATAGCATTCCTAGGCCTGGTCGCCCTCGCGGTTGTCCAGCAAGGCCAAACATACTTCTGGACATTCTTAAGGAAGGCTCAGGCCTTCAGCACGGCTGCTTTGCGCTTGCTGAAGGCTGCCTTTGGCTTCCTGAAAGCTCCTTTCACCCAAAAGAGACAGCAGCCTTGCTTGCAATTGACCAGGCCCCGCCCGAATACGGCAGTGCCCGTGACGGCCACCAGAAGTGGATCCTTGCAACCCATGCTGGCAGAAATGATGATGCCATCGTAGGCCAATAGCTCAGTCAGCAGCTGGTCTCTGAATAGCCCCAGTCACTGAGATATTTGAGTTGTGATCAGTGGTTCAGCAGCCAGCCCTGGAGACTTGGGGGGTGCTGCAATGGCCTTACAGTCAGGACCTAGCTAGCCTCCTGCCCATCAGTACCCTTCAAAACCCAAAACCTTTCTGGGTGGTATGTAGCATAGTTGTGATTGAGAAGTTGGAGCGTTCTTCTGGAATTGCTCATGGCTGCATGTTGGCATGATGAGACATCCATGAAACTATTTTTTTGTTCATTTATTTGATTATTGTTCTATAGCAGAAGCCAAAGCGAAGTTGGTGGTACATCAGACTGAAAAGTCAGGTTTCTTTAGAAGACTCTCAATCATTGTGGTCTGCTGTATGACATGAGTTTCATGTGACCAACCTACAGGCTTTAGAACTCCAGATCCCTAGGTCAAGTTGATTAAGCCAGTTGCACATTTTGCTGCCAAGGCTTTGCTGCCCACAGTATGTAATACAATATACTATATGGCAACCCAATTCACGGCAGCAGTTTCAGACGTTGGAAGCTCCTAGCTAGGCCATAGCATACTCTATAAAGCTTAGCACACGGCATGTCATGCAACAGTGTGCACACACCTGTCATGCAACAGTTCCACTGGAGCATGTGCGCACAAACAGGGCTGCGTAACCTTTAAGACTGCTACACTTGTGCAGTTTGCGAGCTTGATGTGATCGTGCAATGCTTCAAGGTGCTGTGTGACCTGCTAGTGACTTGATCAGCCACTTCTTGCAGAAAGCAGCGGTCATTCAGTGCAGCTTGCTCCCATATCAGACGTCAGTATCTGCACCAGGGGGGCCCATCTTTGCAACATTGTGAACCCAAAGCAGTGGGTGCTTGATGTCCGCAAGAAGTGGCCAACACACGCAGAGGCAGAAGACATCTTTGTGCAATGCACAATCAAGATTGCTTTGGATGCTTTGGAACCTCTTTGAATTCTCTGGCAAGTTTTCAGTGACTTGCACGTGATGCAAACAGTCTCACTGCAACAGTCCAAAAGGTGACGTGGCCATGGCCATGTTTGTGCATGCATGCTTCAGTGAGACAGCTGCATGACAGCGCTGTCATGCAGCTGTTTCACTGAAGCTAGCTGCGAGCTCGAGGACACGCCATATGCTAAATTTATATACACTAGAACCCTCTCAAACAGTCCAATGATTGGCGTAAATGAGCTGCCGTGTTGCGTGCAACAAAAGTCTCGGCAGCAAGCTCTTAAGACTGCACAACTGCCTTGATCAATTTGATCTGGTGATCTACACTCCTGGACTCCTGTATCATGTGAAACTCATGCCATACACTAGAACATTGAGACTCTCCTAGAACACTGGTGGGTACCCTGACCCTTCAGGCTGATATACTACTGACACCGTTCCAAATCAGCTGTAGCCTCTGCTCCAAACCAATAATGAAATAGATAAATAAACAAAGGACAAATACTTTCACGCACGCCTCATCACTCCCAAACGCGGCAATGAGCAATCCCAAAAGAAGACTCTATCCTCGATCACAACTTTGCTATCAAATAAATATATTAACCCAAACATTATTTAGGTCTAGGCCTGGGTGGTGAGGCCTTGGAGGACCCCACAAATGCCCAGGGCTGGCTGCTGAACAACTGATCACAACTCAAGTATGACTGGGGCTATCCAGAGACTGGCTGCTGAATGGGCTGTTAGGGTGGGACGCCATCACCATTTCTGCCAGCATGGGCTGCATGGATCCACTTCTTGTAGCCCTCACGGGTACTGCCGTATTTGGGCGGGACCTGGTTGATTGCAAACAAGGCTGCTGTTTCTTCTGGCCAAAAGGAGCCTTCAGGAAGCTCAAGGCAGCCTTGCTGAAGGCCTGCGTCTTCCTTAAGAATGTCCAAAAGTATCTTCTGCCTTGCTGCACAACTGCCAGGGCAACCAGGACCAGAAACCCTATGTTGAAAATGACCAGCAAGATAGCAATTGCACTGACGCCACCAGGGCTTAGTACATGGTTGTTGTCCAGGAACATGAGGCAGCCCAGTGCTGTGACAGTGACCGTGCCAAGTGCCATGACCTGCAGACACCATCGGCTGCATCAGCTATCCAGCAAGCAAGGAATAGTCAGCAGCATGAAGGCAGCATTGGGGTATGCACTGCCAACAGGCTGATGTGGTGTGCACAGTCATCACTGTCTAATAGTCTGCAAAGTGGTGAGCTGTGTCTGAACCTTGCATAATGCAAATGCTTGTGAACCCAAATGCAAGGGCAATTGCTTCCCCGTACAGTGAGTTGCAAACAAAATGGAGCCTTTCTTGGCTTCAGGCCAAGGCCATTCATGTGCCTTGTAGTGTAAGGAGGCCAGCATCATGTGTGGCTCAGCAATGCATGCATGACTGTACTTGGCAGCATAGGAGACCTTGCTGCTTGTCATGCAAAAGAGTTTGCTGAGTAGACGTAGCAATCTACATCATGTGACATATAACTGCATCACTACATCATTGTAAGATGAGGCATGCATTGACAAGTCCAGGATGCGCTGTGCATTGTTAGGAATTGTTCCTTTGAGCACACACAAATAAAAGTGACATCTGGCCTGGTCCAATCTGAAGCATCACACACCTGAACAAATTGAGGGCCCTCTTGCTCAAAGGGATGACAATGAGCCAATGCCAAGGCGCCCGCCACCAAGATGAGCAGTGTGATGGTCAGCTGAAAGAATCCGTCTAGTGCAATGGCAAAGACCTGTGCTGCTACCAGGCCTAAGGTTTGGACCAGCACCACCGTTTCCCAATACCAAAAGTTGTCCCTGCATGACAAATGCACATCAGGATTGACTGATACTGACCATATGAGCAATGAGTGGATCGACGCTTGAAAGTGCTGAAACCGTGGAACACATGTCATTTTGTGCAAAGGGTCAAAATGCACGACGACGACGACGACGACGACGACGACGACCACAACAACAACAGTATAATAATAATGATGACTACTACTACTACTACTACTACTACTACTACTACTACTACTACTACTACCATTACCATTAATCATAATGATGATGACAATCATAACAAGAATTACACTTTACAGCTCATGATGAGCTAGGTACGTGCAGGACAAGTCTTGTCTCTCCAAAGCTGTCTGTCTTGCGCGTCCCTATAACGTCTACCAATTCGACAGACACGCAACGCAACATCATGGAAACTAGACCTAGGGCGGCCAGGTCCTTGACTCTACCAAACAAAACTGACTATATTTCATGATGACCAACTTTTTGTGTGAACATGCACACAGGTCACACTGACATCAGCCCATGCATGAGTGCGCACAAATGGCTTTGTGCATGCACGCGGCTCATGCATCACTGGATGTATGACAGCAGCTGCCATGCAAGTAAGCTATACAGGCAGCACTAGGCGTACATGATCACAGCTACACAATTGATGCAGCCATGCTGCAGCACACATTCACAGATACTGCTCACATGCGCACACTTCCAGCAGCTGTCCCAACAAACATTTCCTGGCAAGTGAGAACACAAAGTGGAATAGTTCATGCAGCATGTGCTAGCACACAGAAGGCCTAGGTATAGGTTAGCTTGCACTGACCTGTAGCTGCAATAGAGGAAGGCCAGCCGCCTTTTGACATCAGGTGAGTCAAGGTGGCCGCGCTGATGCAGCAGCAGCAGACAAGGCAGCAGAGGGATGACCACACAACCCAAAAGGCCCAAAGGGGCGCCCAGCCCTGCGCTCACCACAATTGCATCTCAGTCACATTAAATAAGCAGGTGAACGCAGTCATGTAATAGACTCTACTGGCTTTGCCTCTCAAGTGCATAGGTTCTCATGAAGCTGTGCTGTCTGTATGCGTTTGTGCAGGCTGTGGACAATTTTGAATGGTGTGCATACCCACCAGCAGACAGCTTCAGATGCCAGCCAGCAAAGCATTGGACGCTCATGTCAGGAACCCAGTAGCGATGTCGTGCTCTGGCCTGCATGTCATCAACACTCTTAGGCACTGCACTCGCAGGCATCGACACAGCACTCACTTGCGCACTCACCCAACCAATCAATCAGTCAGTTGGGATCACAGCAGCAGTCAATCACCATGGAGAGTTTGACAGTTCAAAACTGGCAACTGCATGCGAGTTGGTGGACAGCCCAAACTGAGGCCTGTATGAATGCTGCGTCATCAGCTTGCATGCTCAGCGTTGCAGCAGTCAGCTATTCCTTATATTTGGTGATTTGTGTCAAGGCTGACTCAGCTGATGGCACCAGGCACCTGGCAATCTTCTTCTTGTTCTTCTTTGGCACGCTCATAGACTTGAAACAGTGCAGTCATGCTCAAGCTGACTTTGCAAGCTTGATGTGCAGGTGACAAATCAAAGGCAGGTGACACTGAGGTGTAACGCAAAGTTGCTGCCTGGCCTATGATGTAAGTATATGCAACCTGAGCTTGCATGACACTGACAACATTAATAGCTCACTGGTGTTCTCACCTGGGCATACTGTGGATATAGCTCACTACCAGGAGTAGCAGGATCGATGTGGTAGCAAGCAAATAGGCTCAGGATGGTTGCCAGAAGACTGGGGTAGTAGAAAAATACAACCTTCAGCAGTGTGACGCACAACCGATTACTCAGCTCTGTGCCTCTGTGGTGCCAAAAACTTGGACTTTTCCAGGAAAATGGAGTCATAGCTTGCCAGGAACTTGTAGCTGATGGTGTGGAGGGAGACTGCTTGGAGATGGTGCATGCCCACCTATGATGACATGCAAGAAGTATCACATACATGTAGCTGACTGATTGGGCTTGAGATGCTGGTCCACTGGGTTGATTGCCCAGCTGTTGCAGAGCCTTACTCTGCAGCACAGAAAGGGCGACATGCAGTGCAACTTTACATTACCTTACATTCTTTGCATGCTGCTGCCAGGAGATGGGTGCAACGTGAGCAGTCAATTCTTGTTGTACATGCAACGCTTCTTGCAGTCAACACAGGCAGAGCAGTTGGCCAGCCACAAAGAGTGCAGCAGCACTGATGATATAGCCTTACCAGATGACCTGAATGAGCACCATGGCAAGTAGAACAAGCACCGGCACTGCTAAATGAATCACGATCCTCTGCACTGCAGTGTCATGATGGGTGGAAAAGAGGCAGTCTATGGAGAGGCTGCCACCCGAGACGGCAGCAAAGGCATATTTTGCAGCGCTGAAGACCCACTGCAGGGCAGAGGGGTTAGGCAGGTTCACCCCACCCAGTAGTGAAATATACTGCAGCCACAGCTGCGCTGCCTGCACATTGAGCATGCATTAGTGTCAGTCTGCATGTGGCCAAGACAATGCACAGTATACACTTTGTGGACTTGTGGTTTGCTGGCAGTTGAGTCAAAGTGTGACAAGGTTGTCATGCAGTCAAATGTATCTGGAATGCAATTGATGCCTTGCATACAATACTTGGGCTTGCATGTATTGCATGCAGCAGCTGATATGAAGCACCGGTGGTTCCAATTGTGAAATCTTGCAGAGGCTTCTCTTGCCGCAAAAAGTAGCATCTGAGATGCATGTGGGTGCATTGTTGTGACAAGACTCATGTATGGTGACACAGCACGGCCTTGTGAGGTAGATCACACTGCAGCAAGGAAATGGTGGTGGTACACTGCATTTACCTTGAGGAATTCTGAGATTCGAACTGGCTTGGGAGTACTCTGTGCATCTTCTTCGTTCTCCCTCAAAGTCACATGGATGATGTACATCAACCAGAGCATGACCAGTAATGTGCTGGCTATATCAGCAATCACTATAGTGCTGCTTTTCCTGCAGAGACAGGCTGGGTGGTTTCAGAACAGCCACACGACAGAGGCTGTGGCCTCAAGCAGCATCACAAAGGACAGCAGCAATATTTGCCAACGGGGCAAAGCAGATTTAAAGACATGCATGGGAACAGCACAATGGAGGCAAACCCAGCAAGCGTGATGCAAGACAGGGCAAAATGTTGAGCGAGAGAGGGCTGATGCATGCCTGCATTTCTGACAGTTGAGAGTGCCTGTTCTGCCATAGCGGTCCTCTCCAGGCGGGGCATTGTGCAGCAAGCACAAGGAGCACAGCGGGCCATAGTAGCCAGGGCTGCATATCTTCACCATGTAAGCGTTGGGATCATCTGCCACCAGTGACGTAGTCATGTTGCATGACCCGGAATCCTGCATCACCATCACAGTGAGCAGCTCAGTATGGGCAGCAAATGGGCCAGCTTGGGAGTGCATTGGATGCACAGCTGCAGGACTTGGCTCCTGCGTCTACTCTGAGCACTCTGTCACATCAGCTCTTTGGAGATGTGTTGTGAGATACTGCTCAGGCCAGCCAGCTTTGGGTCCAAGCATGCTGTTGCAGTCATGCATATAGAGCTAGGCTGCACGAAGGTACCAATCACGGCAAGTGATCCAGGCAACCAGGGCAGGTGATTCAGGCATGTGCAGACAAGCACCAGCTGTGATGCTAACATGCAGTACAAAGCATGACTGCTGTGCACATTGCTTCTGGTGTAGTACAAAGGGTGAATGGCATGCGCATCCCCTGTGTCACATTGCATGCCACCTGTGCAAGGCAACAAGCAAAGCTGCAGCGGCAGGCATGAAAGGCAGGCTGCTTGGTCCTGTAGTCAGCACTCACTAGTTTGCAGTCCAGCAAAGCGGTGCGGTCGCCTCCACAAGCACCTGGGTTTGGACATGACACAATATGGGTGGAGTTGGGGCTGGAGTGATAGTATTCCATAGGAGGAATGAAAGCAGCGCTGCCGTTGCACTGAGCCCCAGATGGGCAAGCATCGCACACTATGCTGGACGGATCCAGTGAGAAGGTGGAGTTTCCACAGACTGTGCAGATGGTGTTGTTCCCACTCGTGATGCTGCCCAGAGAGCAAGGCTGCACCCGGAGTATCATGGAAGCAGCTGGGACCTGCATATGTTCAGCCAGTGTGGGTACATGATGCCAAATAGGCATGGCAGTAACCAAGCATGGCTGATCTGGCAAATTCCAATATAGCGCAGAATGCGACTGATCTGCCCTGGACCCAGAACATACTCCTTGAAAGCAATCACAGACCAGTGTGAGCATGGTTGATGCAACATTCCTTCTACATGCATGGATGATTCTCAAGGCATGCTGGCCTTGCATCATGTGCACTGAGCAGCCTCAATCAGTCCATGGAAGGGATGCAAGCAGGTCACAGTTGCCCCCTTGATGCATGACAAAACCTAGACTGCATGCAATTGTGCAATGTAAAGAGCAAGGAGAGATGCATGTGCGAGAAAAACTGGTTCATGCAGAGGCCCAAAACTTGGTGGCACAAACATGTGTACTGCATGTACATGAAGCGCTAGAGGACATACCAGTGGGAAGTCTGTCAGTGAGAATGAGACGTTATAGTCCCAAGGTACAGCAACAATCTCAAAGGCTGACACAAGTATGAGCCCTGTGTTGTCTCCTGTGCCTGTTGTGTGGCCTGTCAGTCGGAGTGGTGTTGCATCAGCTGGCAGAGCCACAACAGGAGACACACTCACTGTTGCTTCAAGAGCTGATGCAATAGGATTAGCTGAGGCAACCACTGTTGCTTCAAGAGCTGATGCACTTGTAGTGTTAGATGAAACACCTGCACAAGCACCAAACCAGTTGGATGATGCACTCTCTGTGATTTGTGGGATGTGAGGAGTCAGACCTGGTAGCGTCATAATGATATTGCTTATTTAGACAATCTGGTGTGCAGTCACTGGTGCAAGGCACTTTCTGCAGCCTACTTATGGCAAAGCAACAGAACTAGACTACACACGACATGAATTCCATCAACAGTGCAGCTGTGATTGCTCTTGTGCTGCTCATGGACATGATTTGTGTCTTTCGGCCCACTCAGTCTTACTCAGTCACGAAGAGGAGATGGTTGAACATGACAAGCACCGTCACTGTGCAGTGCAAATGGTGCTGTGTTGTGGACCACGATAATGGTAGTAACAAGAATAATAATCAGCCTAACAAAAATGCTAGTTGTATAGAACTTAACAAGATGGTATGGTAACAACAATGAAACTAATGAGTAACAGTAATGATAGTAATATAGTGATAGAAATAATATATATCTAGTAAACAACAATTATGCTTTCTGGCTCATGATGACCTCGGTACATGGTCAAGGCCAGTCTTGTCTCACAAGTTGTCAGTTTGACAGTGACAGAGTGTCTGACCTGCCGTGACATTCTGGCCCGCTATATCAGTCACCCAAAGCAGGAATTCGAGGCCAGTGCTGCCGTCGCTGGTGTAAGACACAACAGAAGGACCAGCAAGATGGATGGATTGAGGTGCATAAGCTAGCCCCTCACCATACCTGAGAAGAAGCAGACTTCAGGCTGTTGCACCCAAGCAGTCCATTCATGCAGGAATGAAAACAAGATAGCAAGCCCCAGCCAAAAAAGGAAGCCGCGGCCTTGGGCAGCCAGGTCATAATCCAGGCTGAGATTGCTTACACTGAATATGAGCCTCTACAAGCAGTATCAAGTGCTTGTCTGCATGAAACTAGCAATTTGGCTAGTTTCATGCAGACAATAGGCATCCGCTTGACAACAGCTTGCAGAAATGCATACGTCATGGCGCTTACCCCAATAGTGGGGCTTCTTCTTGAGAAGGCCCTACTGTGTTTCCATTCCAATCTGAGCTTGGGCAGCCTGTTGTGTCATTCCCTGACAACCCACTTGAGCAAGTGAAATTTAGGCTAGCCATGTCAGTTGCATACACTGCACCACCAGCAATGTCAGCGTGGTTGTCATCCAACACATTTGTGAGGCCTATTGACCTGACAGCAGAGCAGCTGTCGTTTATAGGCGGCTCAAAGTTTCATGCATTGAGTGTGGCTCAGAACCAACAGCTGAGCTGACATCAACTGTGGCCAAGACTGAATACAGGGTCAGAGCAGACCACCAAGAGCGCATGTAGTCATCTTCTTTGCAACTTGACAAGCAAATCTTGTCTATGTAACAAGAAGCCTGATCAGTGCACATTTGAAACTAAATGCACAACCTGCATGCTTTACAATCTCACATGCTCCCAATGTAGTGAAGTCAAGCAAACTGCTTCATAGAATGTATGCAATGCTTGTGTTTGTTGCACCTGAAAAACGTTCATATACGTATACAAGGGCTCCTCCATATCCGCTCGCAGTGTTCTGCTTGAAGGTATTACCATTGAACAGGGTGATTCCCCCATCAAGGTACACAGCCCCACCACCCCCTGAAGATGTTAGGTTGGCAACATTTGACAGAAATGTGTTGTTGGTGAAGTTGGTCTGGGAT
>JAABUP010003562.1_pt1 | contig 27296 bp, 28 predicted proteins | sample 5559201 | NCBI WGS metagenome assembly JAABUP01 (sample SAMN10711887, study PRJNA513373) | rock metagenome | isolation source: Antarctica rocks | place: Antarctica | reverse complement strand
TGTGGTTGAGTGTGTAAGATCCACTGGCGACGTTCTTCCACCCTACATCATCTTTAAGGGTAAACAGGTTCAGAAGGCCTGGCTGGATCCTATCAAGGATGGACGAACCACTCTATGGGTCAGCGACAATGGATGGACAACAAATGAGATAGGATGTCAGTGGTTAGAAGCCTTTGATCGACACACTCAACCTCAAAGTCAAGGATTACATCGACTTCTTCTACTTGATGGCCACGAAAGTCATGTCTCAATTGACTTTATTGAGTACTGTCAGAGTCACAACATCATTGCTCTGTGTCTTCCTCCTCATTCGACTCATCTTACAACCTCTGGATGTTGGAATCTTTGGACCCTTGAGCAAGGCCTCCTGCGCATGACACCTCTCTTCAGCTTGGAGACATTTGAGATCTGGTCGCAATCCAACAAGCCACTTTCTATCTGGCTTGTTGACTCGAAACCGCTGTCACCTCGCCAGACATTCCAAGAGGGCGGGGTAGAACCTGAAATGCCTTGTTTGCCTGATATATCAGGCCGAACAAAGTGTTCCCAGGACACGTGAGCCTGGGGCCGGTCAGGCTGATGCCCCGCATTCTTCACCTCAGACCTCCGTCGACAACTAAACCATTCTCTAAATCAAGCCTTACACCGCCGTAACTAGATTGTTTCACTCCCCAGTCATGCCTGAGACCTCGTCCCAGTGTGGTAGCCAACCGAACGGCTTCCTTTGTCTTCCACTAGAGGTCCGCGAGAAGATCTACTTCCACCTACTCCTCCGCAGCGCTGTCCTTGTGCAGTAATTCAAGTTCGAAGTCGAACCGTGAATTAAATCGAGGGGGAGGATCCTGAACAGCTTTGATGACATGGAAGACATTGTCCCAAAGAGGAAAACAGGTATTTTCAGCGTGTCTAGGCAGATCAGCGAGGAGGCTTTAAACGTACTATACGGACGCAATCTTTTCATTGTACTCGTTCATGGCGGCGCCCATAAAAACCTCCTCAAATTTGGAACCGCCAACATACGGCGCATCCGCTACTTGAGACTTGTCGCACAGCCCATGGGAATTTGTTTCCCGGAGCCTATGAAATTCGACTCCCAGCTCTGGATTCCGCTCCTTACGGACCTGAGCCAGCTTTGCCTCGTCGCGCAGCAGCCGATACAAGCTGGGGCTTACTACAATGTATTTTATGATACCTCGCTCAGAATATTACGGAGACAACCTTTGTTGGAATTGATGATAACAACCTGGTGAAGACGGGCGAAGTTGTGCAGAAATGCTTCCGTTCTGGTTATAAAAAGGTACACACTGTGACTGAAGACAGAATCTTTAAGAGAGGGATGTTCTCGTGGGAGTCTGGGTACTGGGATGATGACGATGGTGGCATGAACTTTGCAGATGGTGGTATGGGCGACGATTGGTCAGACTGACATGAAAATATATGGTAATAAACTTATGTACATGGCGAACTGCCTGTTGTTTGCCAAGACCTGTCACTGGTGTGCCAAGTGTATTTAAAGAGACGTTTCTTACGCATACAAAGGGAATGATATAACGAGCGACCTTTAGTAGACATGAGTCGTAGAAATTCTAACATTCAAGATCATGCGAACTATCTGAGAGTTCTCAGTTGGCAGTATTTAGCATATGCAACTTCAGCTCAGACACAAAGCTATCAAATTTATCCTCAAACTCGGCGGCAGAGCCATTAAGCATGTCTTTGCTGACGCACGTATTGACGAATAGGGCAAAGTGTAGACGAGCCTGTCGCTCCAGCTTTTTATCCTCTCGCTGTGCTCAGGTCCTGTTTAGAAACGGAAGAGTCGAGAAGTAGTCCAAGTCCTTCGTTCCAGTCGAATCGTAAGTGGTGGGCTCGCTCGAAATTCGACATGATTTGTCTGCAACGTACTTCTTGAAGGGGACAAGAACATCTCGAAATCCATATTGACAGCCTGTTGTGTCAATAATCCATGCCTCATTGGCGAACAGTCGTCCCACTTTTAACACTGTGTGTGGCAGATCGCTAGAGTCTGGACTAGAAACGAGCTTTGTTGGAATCAGCGGCTTTCCGATATGGAGGTCCAATACTTCGATAGTCGAGGCTACCCCTACTAGATGTAAACCCTAGTCTACCCAAGTTATAACCTTGAGGAATGTCTCACCTTCAAGAAGTTTCCGGGTCAGACGACCTAATAGCGCCATGGCCGTTGTGCATTGATTATTCGCAAGAGCTGCCTCCCTATGCTCGATATTGGTAGTGAGATGACCCGGGAAGAGACCACGCTTTGATCGAGCAGTGATAGGTCTTTTATTTTGATAAAGACAGAGAACCCCATCTTGGAACTCGATCTTTGTCAGGTCGATATCGTACACAACCTCTCTGTATGTTAACAGGGCCGCCTTGAGTATAATGGCTGTTCGAAGCAGCTTCTTTCGTTGTCCTAGGGCGCGGCAATGAGCGTTATGATTTGACCAGTGTTCCTTTCTGACAGTCACGGCCACAGTAAACACTACCGATAGAATCACCAGGCTGGTACTCTGGCGCGTCGATGCAGCCAGCACACCTCATTGTTGCGTCGGCCCCACAGTTTGCACACTGTGTGAGAGGTGCTGGTGCCATCTCGAGCGGCAAAAAGACAGAATCTGCAGTTGAAGGTGATTCCGTAAATTGAAGTGTCTAGAATATCATCGTCTGTGGCAATGCAAGAATAGAAATATCAAGGAGGACACAATGAGAAGCTTGCAAGCCTCAAAACAGAGCTTTGAAGGACCATGCGGGGGCATGGGTCCTTGGCGGCGCACGTGCCATGTGGAGGGGTTGAGAGAAAGCGGGGTGAGCGTAATGTATCCAGATTTGAATAACCTCCAACTTTTAAAGGAAGCATCGTGTCAAACTACTGCCAATATTGTAATCGAACCCTCGGCGGGTCGACATTTACTTCAGCAGCTCGCGGTCCAGTATACGAGTGCGACCAGCCATTTATAGCAAGCCCTCGAGCAGCATCTCAACTCACCAGCTCACACCTTCGAGCGCGACGATTGCGATCGATCGATCTCTTTGCAGTCGGTAGCCCTCGAACAACACTTCAACTCTCGCCCTCACAGCTTCAAAACACGATCGGCGGTTTAGGTCATGGAGCGCAATACTCAAAAGGCAATACCTCCACAATTTCAAGTAGTAAAGGTTTTCCCCCAACGTGGCGATTTATGCCTTCATCGACTTGTCAAGCCCGCTGCCTTTACATGCAATCGCTGTAGTCTGGGGAAAACGTCGAAACTGGTGGCTTTCGCCAAAGATAAATGGGACGAACCTGTGTGCAATGGCTGCTATGGTTATCTACTTGCTACTTCGGAGATCAACGACTGTGCGAAGGGTACACAAGATAATCCGGTCGGCGTCACGGCTTGTACACAGCGATCACTCAAGACCCGCAGGGCTAGAAAATCTGCACGTCGGGATCGGAAGTCTAATTAGAGCCATGGAGCCTAATAAAGAAGAGCGATGGGAACGATGAAGACGAACACGGGAACGTTGTCGAGACTGGAACTTTTTCACTTGAATGTTGCACATTATTTATTTGACAGAAGCAATTGGCGTTGGAGACTTTTTTGCCTCGTTACACATAGTCAATAGCCCTATTAATGTCGTGTGACCCTTTAATAACTTGCTATTGTGCTTGACCCTAGTGAAAAGAACGTTGAGAGAACGGTGAATTCGATTGCCTATAACCCTTCCTTGCTAGTCTCTCGTGCTCGAAGACTCGCAATTAACACAAAATGGTGATATTCCCTTTTGACGCCGTCGGAAGTGTTGCAAAGTCCTTCAATACCGTCACGGTTGAGCAAGAGCGTCACCCTCACTCTACTGTTTATCGCTTGATGACCAGGCATAGCTAGAGTCAGGATTGAGCATCAAACATCTTTGATCGGAGCTGCTAAGATTAAGCTGACAGCTTTCAAGCAGCTGACATATGTCAGCCCTTGACCATTCCGAACAGTATTATAGCAGTCATCTTTGAGCTATAGCTGACTGGTTCCTTGTAACCTGGGCTGACGGCTATCAAGTTTCGTGGCCACAGTCTTCAAGGGTTGTAAGTACAATAGCATGTGAGACCAAAATACTAGGATTCCTCATTGGTCTCAGTACCCCGTATCTAGTAGTCTTCTTCTAAAAGTAGTTTTCTAGAAATAGCTTTGCTCCCTTGTATGCGGATTTGCATCTATAGACCTAAAATAGTAATTGAAGAAGCTCAAATGTAAAGTAGGAGAGTCGAGATAGAGATATAAGACTCTGAATCTTTCCACAAATCTTCTTAGATAAAAGAACCAGCAAAGCAAGATTGACTTCTGAGCATCATCATCTCAACCTTACCACCAAGAAACTGGTCTCAAAACGTGACTATGGCGGACATCGCGCCCAACAGGACCAATGCCACCCCGGCCGCCCAGGTGGGCAAAGGAAATGGTAGAGCGACTATTCAATCCAATGGCCTCGCGACCCCAGAGCCTACCCCTGGCCCGGAGGCAGAGCGGATCGCTGCCGATCAACTGCGACAGAGTATAGACATTTCGGAGCTTGAGAAAGTTCTCGGTGTCAAAGTTGACCGTCGTCTTGATCAGGTGGAGGAGAGCAAGAAGATCTACCTGGAAAAGGCCCCAATAGCTGCTAAGAATGAAGGCGATTGGTCAGTTGAGTAAACTTCCTTAAATAACGTCGACTGCTTTGTTTAATCCACGTGTTAGCACTGGTAACAGCATGCGTGGCAACGGGGATTAGCAAAGAGTGGATAGATGAAACGAACCGACAGCTCAAACTGATCCCCGATCAGACAGATCCCAGCCATAATTCAGCGCTCCCGGGAGGAGCACAATATGAAAAAGCGATGTCCCTAGAGGAGATCGAGCAGATCCTTGGTATAAAGAATATTCCTGGGGTTAATCAGCTCGAGGAGATTAAGCAGATCTATGTGACGAAGGCTCCACAGGTTTCTCGGGATAAGGAGCTTGGCAAAGTAAGTCGAGATCTCTGCAACTTGCCGTTCGTTAACTGAAAGTGCCAGAACTACAAGCTGCGGTTGAGGCATCGGAAATTACCAGAGGCTGGATAGAAGCAACAAATCATGAGCTAAAATTGATCCAAGATGAGAAGACGAGGTTATGGAAGATGAAGAGGCCACAGCCTTTATCCAAGAAGTCTATACGCGCGTTACACCCACCATGGAAAAGATCTTCAGCGGTGATGACGACGATAAGCTCCATATGGTAATTCTAGAGGCGAACAATGCTATAGCAAGCTGGCAACAGAGCCATCCCGACAAAGAGGACATGGTCGATTTAATCGATATAAAGAGAATTGAGGATATTGTGGTCAAGGCCCATTTCCAGGCTGCAAAGTTTGAAAAAGATCCCACCAACACAAGAGCGAAAGAACAGTTTCTTAGTAGAGTGCAGGAACTCGCCGAGCTGGTCGAGGCGAGCTCTTATCCCAGTACTTGGATATTCAAGCCACTGCCTGAAGCACCAAAGCCCCCGCCATCTGGAGGTGATGGCACTGGTCATGCAGGCACTCCTTCAGGTACTGCTCCTGCCGGTACTAATCCTACTGAAACTGCTCCTACAGGCAATGGCACAGGTAGAACCGACATTGGTACGGACCCTTATGAATTAAACAAACTAAATGCGGGAAAACCGGGCTTTACTGAAGACGGAGAGATGATCATGGGGCATAAATTCAAGTATTTTAGAAAGGGCGATTAAAAAAGGCCCGAAATGACTAACGCATTTTTCCTCCGGAGAGAACCGCTGTCGGAAAAAAAAATATTGACCATCGAATTACTATCACCACCCTTGCCCTCAACACTCTTCAGCGAATCCTTTTTCTTCACCTCGCTACTCTCTGACCGCTGGGTCAACTCTTCATCTGACAACAGTTCATACTTTGTCAATGCAGACCCAGATCTCTTTGCACACATTCTATGCTACTTGCAGCACAGAGTGCTGCCAATTGTCTACAACAAGAGTCACAGGTTCAATCATGTGTTTATAGAGCATTGTAAGAGAAGGTGAAGTATTTTGAGATTGAGTCACTTCATATGTGAGCTGAAGACAAGAAATATGTACAGACTGTGATGATTGAATACTCAGCAGAGAAGATTAAAGAGAAATATGAGAAATGATATGACATTACAGTCAATGAAAATACAGAGTGATCATATCATTCATCTTAAGAAACAGAGAAGGTGTATCAGTGTTTACAAGGCATATTCATGCACAATGAAAACCTCAGTGCTTGTGAAAGAATGTGTGAGAAAGCTAAAGAGAAGAGTGCAGATTGTTATGTTAAATAAGATATCTTGTAAACTTTAATTGTTATGAGAAGAACTGTTTTTTATACTGTGAGTGAGGCATTTAAGTAGACATTTTATTCTCTTCATTTCTTAACACAGACTTTACATGCTGAACCTTCACAAGATTAAAGCATCTAAAGAGCATTTACTAAAACAGAAGTTTCTTAACTTCTTTACTCTTGTTTGTGTCATTAAAAAGAATGATGACAGTAACAGTTTCTGAAGATGAAAGAGAATGAAAAAAGTCTTTTATTTATAACTGAGCTAATTTTAAAATCAGCTCAGAATAGAAGAATTAACACTTATGTAAATCTGTGAAAAATTAAAAGCTACATGATTGTCATTATTCTGAGACAGAAGTCATTTATAATTTAAAGACTTCACTTATAGAGTTTTTAATTACTTGTAATTCTTAATCACTTGTAAAACTGTAAATCTTAAGAAAAATTGTATTATGTAATAAGAGTCATTTATGATGCCTCTGTGCCTTAAGGCTTAAAATTCTGCAGAAATAGATAGAAAGTTCTTTAAAAACTGTGCTTACTGCAGAAAAACTATCATTATAAGCTCAGAAATCTCTTGTGAGATTAAGAACTCTGCACAGATTGTATTCTCAGATTAGCTTACATCACATAATAATCTCAGTTATAAGGTTTAAAATCTCTTATGATACTAAGAACTTTACTGATCTCATATATGTTACAGATCACTGTTTCAGATTGATGAAATGACTGTCAGTCTGAATGTGATTGTCATTTTATTCTTAACCTCAATTAAATAATCTGTAAATTATTAACATAGGTTAAGTTGTAGTTAAAGACATTTAATTTAAAGCTGTCATTCTTCTATAGTCTATTTATACTGAGTAATGTAGTGATGTAAACCCATGTCTATTCACAGTATTAGTGTCTGCTTTATTATCTATAAGCACATTATTCACTGCTTTATTGTTTCTTTTTAACTGTGTCTATAATGCTGTTCTTTCTTTGATGTCTTAATGTTATAGTCTGTTATGACCCATTCTGGCAATTTGCCCCCCCCCTCACCTTCTAATTCACCCTTCTGACATTTCTCTTCTTTTGCTTTCTTCTCTTTTGCTACTGACATGACATAATACTAAACATTTCTCTTCTTTCACTTTCTTTTCTTTTGCTACTGACATGACGTAATACTAGTTAGCAAAAGGGTATATAGCTGAGGTGAATTGCCCAAATAGAAAGACAGCTTTTTACCTTCAAACAAACTTGACTGATACTTGACTGATAACAATTCTCATCATACTCAGAAAAACCCACTTAGGCCATGTGGTAGAGTATGAAGCTGATGGGTGCTATTTAGCTGACCTGAAAGATGCCGAGCTTGCGGCCTCAACCAATGTCAACTGAGCAAACTGGGTAAGAACATGCTTCCGTGGGGTGTTGACTGCAGCCACGGCGTTTCATCTAGAAACTACCGGCCAACCTGAACGGAAAATCAGCCATGAAGTAACGGTATATGAATCAAACACCATAGCGGCTCAAATTGAAGCGGTCATACACTTCTACCCTCATCTTTGAGAAGACTGTGACAATGTGGTGAAGGTTTCTGAGAAAGAGTGGATGAACATTCTGTTAATAGATGATTGAAAGGCCAAATATAAACCAGAATGAGCATGTGTTTACCTGATCAGTCAAAATGACTGAGAAGTAATCAATCAGGCCTTTGACAAACTACAATTGCAAGAATGCTTGAAATGAACAAAAACCTCAATGCCTTTTACCTTTTCCTGTTTCATTGTGTGAAAAAACTTACTGAATGAAACAAGAAAAGAAAGAGTTGTGATAGACATCTGAGCGCTAAATAAGATCACAATGCCAGATGTGTACCCTGTACCTAGTCAGGCTGACATTCTGACAGCAGTACATGGTGCCAAATTCATCTTCACAGTGAATTGCAGCGCCTTTTTCTATCAATGGCGGGTGAAAAGGGCACAGGAACACTGACTCACTGTTGCCTCACATTGAGGACAGAAGACTTTCAAAGTCACTGTTATGAAATACCGAAATTCTCCCATCTACATACAAAGAATGATTGATAGAATACTGTGAAGGCAAAGGGCCTATGCAAGAGCTTATATAGATGACATTGTTATCTTCTTAAACACACTAGAAGAACACCTGAAGCACCTGCACAATGTGTTTGCCACACTGAAAAGAATGGGGATCTGCCTTTCATCAGAAAAGTCTTTTCTGACCTATCTGTCTGTTCAGCTTCTAGAACAGTGAGTTGACGAGCTAGGACTAGCCACATTGAAGGACAAGCTTGTCACAATTGCGGGTCTCTGTTTCTCTATAAGCCTAAGCCAGTTAGAAAAATACCTAGACTTGACAGGATATCTTTGACAGTATATCTCAAAATATGCGGCCATCATTAAGCCATTACAGCTATGAAAAACCTTCTTGAACCAAGGTCTCAGAGCCAAAGAGGCGAAAGGAAATGCAAGAAAATGTCAAGCCATAACTATCAGATTAAATGAGTCAATCCTTAAGGAGCTAAACATCTTTCATCACCTTCAGACACTATTCTTCTGATCAACAATGTTGATACATTTCTCACCAAAACATCAACTGTATGTTGATCTGAATGCATTCAAGGAGTTTGAGTTTGGGGCTCATGTCTATCACGCAAAGGAGGCAAAAAAGGACAAAACCCCGTGACAGAAGTCTATGAAATCAATTCTTTTTCTAAGTTGACTACTGACAGACGCTGAGACACATTATTGGCCAACAGAACTGAAAGTGGCCGAACTGGTATGGGTACTAAAGAAGACTCATCACCTGATTGAAGTGGCTGAACAGTCAATGATTGTATACACTGATCACACAGCAGCAGTAGGAATAGGACGCCAATTCAGCTTGAACACTACCGCAGTGAAGAAACTCAACCTAAGACTAGTCAGGGCCTCAGAATACTTACAGCGCTTTCAGTTGAAAATTCAGTATAAATTGAGGAAAACCAACATTATACCAGACGCCCTATTCAGATTACCCAGCAGCAACAATGTTCATGAACGGCTAGCTAGTAGAGAATATCAACCTGAATCAGATGAGTTGATACTAGAAGCATTACAAGCAAATGTGTCAACCACAACATATGCTGAAACTCTGGTGAAAGTCTCACTCAAACTACAACAACAGCTAATAAACGCCAGACTACCCAAATGAATGACTGCCGACTAAAGTCAGATTAGATGACGCCAACATGTACCATGTCACCTTGCACATGAACAGCAACAAACAAGAAGTCAACTGGCCAGCAGATTTTGATCATCAAGGTGATATCTGAGTGGTCAGGGCCAACTACAGCAACCCGGCAACTATGAAGAATTCAGCAGAACAGGATTGCTACGCAGTTTATAGAGGATACTACCAGCTTTGCGGGACGAAAGGGTCAAAACATGTGAAGATCAGGTATGCTAAGAGCAGAACAGACGGAGGAGACGTGTTTCGCTCAGAAGACAAAATGATCAAATTCATCAACATCAGTTCAAGCAATGCTGAATTGCCTTCAAAACCCCTTACCACTGTTCAAGCTGAACCATTCACAAATATGCCAGAAGCCGGACTGTCCACCACTGTACCCAAATGCCCTATCATGACACTCATGATTGAAGACAATTCTGAATCTTCTGAAAGCTCTGCACCTACAAAACAAAATTCATTTTCCATAAGCTGACCAGGCAAACCACAAGGGCCTCACTATATCCCACCACAAGACATTCACGTCGAAATTCCCGATCCACAACAGCAGCCTGTTACGGCCATAACCCAGAACGGTTATGTAGTAACAAAAGTACGCAGTAAAAGCGTATACAGGAGTATAAGCTCGCCCAGGTTGACAAGGTTGCTGGCGAGCTCAGTGAGGTGATAGACCCAGGATAGGTCTATCAGCTCTACATGCTCTACGGCGAGCTCGGCGAGCTCGGCGATCCAGTAGTATATAGGAACGGACATTTCCCTTAAGGAAACGGTCGCGTTCAACTTCAATTAGTTACCTAGCCAATACTATCTACAGGTTACAGGCTCACTGAACTATGAACACGTTCAGCGAACCAGTGTACTACGCCCCTATATCACAAGCTCAAACCCCTAGACCCTATACCAGAGGAAACTCCGGTCAGGACGTAACACGTTGAACGCCCTTACGATATAGGATGTCAGCAAGTACACAGAAAGCAGCTTCGACAAGTCAAGTCAACCTTCAAGGAGCCAGGACCATGGACACTGTACCGAAGGTGCCACCACCAGATGTGTTCACTGGCGAAAGAGGGAAGTTGCGAGACTTCTTGGCAAAGCTTGAACTGTACATCGGATTCAACCAAGCCAAGTTCACAACAGAGATGGACAAAGGGTTATACACAGTAGCCTACCTCAAGAATGCAGCGTTTGATTGAGTAGATCCCAAACTGCATGAGTTCTTAGAGAAGTCGGTCAGGAAAAGGGAAGCAGACAAAGAATCTGTCTTTGACAACTTCAAGAAATTTAAGGAAGAACTCAGGAAAGCTTTCGGTGTGGTTGATGAGAAGCGAGCAGCAGAACGACAACTCCATACCCTGAAGATGGATCGATCAGCAGCCAAGTATGCAGCGGAGTTTCAGCGTATCGCAGCCCTAACAGACTGGGACGATGACGCCTTAGTATCACAATACTATTGGGGACTCAATGAGACTATCAAAGACGAGATAGCAAGAAGAGAACGCCCTGAGGAACTTCAAGAGATGATAGATACCTCCATCAACATTGACAGTCGGCAATGGGAACGACGGATGAAGAAGACGGGCCCTTACAGTACTCTGAGAGTATGAGGAAAAAGGTTCACCTCAAGGAGCAGAGAAGACTCAATGGACCTCGACGCGATCAAGAAGCACCGTGAGCAGCGACCACGAGTGAAGCAAGGACGGCGCATGAGCAAGCCCTATAAGCCTCAACCCTGACGAGCAGAGACTCGCGAATGTTACAACTGTGGTAAACCCGGACACCTTGCAAGGACCTGCAAGAAACCTCAACGAGAGAGGAAGGAAGTTGCAGCAATGGATAAAAGCATAGTGCACGATGCCCTGAGCTGGACGGCCTGTTATGATGACATGTGTTGAACACATATGAGTAGCAAAGATGGAGCCGGATGGTACCCGCAGAAGCCCAAGAAGGGACGAAACAGTTATGACACGACAGGTCAACCAAAGGGATTAGCTATCCTAGAGAAAGTCGAGATCGAAGAAACCGATACTCACGATGCCCAGGTAGAAGAAGACTACAACGATAGCACCTGGATGTACCTGGATTCAGACGCAGACCCAGAGGATGTTGACAGTTGGGAAATCAACATGGGACTCAAGAAAAGCCCTGAGTACCCAGAAGAACAACGCCAGACCATGAATGAATGGCTGCGGAAGGAACGTCAACACAAGCTTGAGAAGGAAGTCGATGTCCTCATGAAGCAAAGAGAAGAAACGGAAGAAGTTAAACAACTTGTGTGGAATATCAAGAGCCACAAGATTGAAATCCGTTTACCTACAGGATATAAGACACTCAAGGGAGGATGTTGAACCTTTTCAGGAGGTTACATGCCACCCGAGTTCCTGGATAGAGTGAAAGCACTCCAGAATTTGATGCAACAAGAGTACGACCAGTACGAACCACGCCTACACCCTGAGCGGTATATTGAGAAAGGCAGTGAGGAATATATCCAACTAGTCTGTTCCGAAAGAGAACCGAAGTGGTTCATGGAGCTGAATAGAAAGATCAGCGAACCACAAGACTTAAAAAAGATAAGAGACGCTGTGGATTCGAAAAATCACAGGCTCCCCTGCAGAGACTAGGAAAGAAGAAGCTCTTAACGTCTCAGAGAAGTGACAACAACCATAAGATATGAGTTGACATTGAGATCCCGAAGAAGGGACATCTGTGAGCAATGATAGACTCGGGAGTGACCGATAACTATATCTCACAGCAGACGGTAACACGGTTAAGATTGACACCACAACGAGTGCCAAAACCGGTGCAAGTATACATGGTCAACGGAGAATTCGAATGGGTCACAGAGGAAACCCATACCGAAGCCATAATACAAGGCAATTCACAGGAGTTGACATTTGATGTTCTCAAATCAATCAAGTATGACGCTATACTAGGGATGCCCTGGTTGCGCGAAAAGAACCCTAGGATTGACTGGATCAGCAAAGAACTATACGCCACAAAGGAAGCGTACAATATCTCAGAACAACCAGAAATGAGCTTACCAGAGCATAAGCCATGGGATCATGAGATACCGCTATTGGAAGACAAGCAACCACGATGGATGCCACTGTACCCAATGAGTGAAGATCAACTCAAGGAAGTTTGAAACTACCTTGATGAGAATCTTAAGAGAGGATTCATCAGACCATCAAAGTCACCAGCAGAATATCCAATCCTGTTTGTACCCAAGAAGGATGGCACGAAGCGACTATGTGTTGACTATAGACAGCTAAATGAGATAACTCAACAAGATAGTTATCCTCTACCGTTGATCGGAGAGCTGCAAGATCGGTTAGGACAGGCTAAATGGTTTATCAGTTTAAACCTGAAGGAAGCCTATTACCGAGTCAGGATGAAAGAAGGTGAAGAATGGAAAACAGTGTTCTGAACGAGATACAGACACTACGAGTATACTGTTATGCCATTTGGGCTCAAGAATGCCCCAGCCACCTTTCAGAGACTCATCAATGACACACTGAGGAAGTACCTTGACAACTTTGCGATCACATACCTAGATGATATTCTGATCTATTCAGATGACCTTGAGGCACACCGTGAACACGTACGGAAAGTGTTAGAGAAGCTTAGGGAAAAGGTCATGTATGTGAAAAAGTCAAAAAGCAAGTTTGAGACCAAGGAGATTGAATTCTTAGGCTACATAATTCGACCTGGACAAATAGAAAAGGACCTCAAGAAGACGGACGCAGTCAGAAACTGGCCTCCGCCGAAGAAAGTTAAGGAAGTGCAAGCCTTCCTAGGTTTGACAAACTATTACTGAAAGTTTGTACCGAATTACGCAAGGATTGCGGAACCTCTCACGCATTTGACACACAAGGACAAGAGATGGCATTGGGACAAGGAGCAGGAGGATGCATTCTGCGCACTAAAGGGAAGCCTTAGTGGAACGGCACACCTGAGGATACCCAAACCAGCATGTGAAAAGATACTGGAAACCGACGCTTCGGATTTCGCAGTTGGAGCATGCTTATATCAGATCGAGGACAGGCAGCAAAGACCCATAGTGTATCGATCTAGAAAGTTATCAGGACCAGAAGAAAGGTATGAGGTACATGACAAAGAACTTCTTGCAATAGTAGAAGCACTGCAAGATTGAAGACCTTACCTTGCGGGAACCAAAAAGCCTATTCAGATCTATATGAATCACAAGAACCTGAGGAACTTTGCAACAATGAAACAACTGAATCAGTGACAAGTTCGCTGGGCGGAACAGTTGACAGACTATGAATTCCAGATCCATTACAAGAAGAGTAATGAGAATGGTGGTGCAGACGCTTTGAGTAGACGTCCTGACCATGAAGGAGTGAAAACAATCCACGCTGAAATCCTACGCGAAGATGAGGAAGGAACCCTCACAAAAGGCCTAGCAGCAATGTACAAGGTGGAGAATACTCCCTTGACAGATAAAGAACTCATAAAGATATGTCATGACAGCAGGGCTGACGGACACCTAGAAGTTAAACGTACGGAGGACCTCGTACAAAGAAGGCGCAACATCAAAGACCTTAGAAATCGAATTACGAAGTATATCACAAGATGCGATTCATGCCGAAGGAACAAGATTCAGAGAGATAAGAGATATGACGGAATAGCGAGGTTGGATGCACTGAATGCACCATGAAAGTCAGTTACAATGGACTTCGTCACAAAGCTACCGCTATCAAAGGATCTGGCATGGAAGGTAAAATTCGACAGTATATTGACCATAGTGGATTGATTAACAAAGTACACCATGTTCATTCCGTTCAGAGAAACTGCGACAGCACCAGTATTGGCATACACCATACTGAGAGAGTTGGTTAGCAATCATGGACTACCGAAAGAGTTTATCATTGACAGAGACAAGCTGTTTACAAGCAAGTTTTGGGAAACGCTTACAGCAGAACTCAGGATAAAACACAAGATGTCAACAGCATATCACTCACAGACAGATGAACAGAGCGAACAAATGAATCAGACAGTGAAGACTTACTTACGGCACTATGTCAACGCAAAACAAGACAACTGGGTATGACTATTACCCATGGCGCAGTTTGTATACAACAGCGCAAGAAGTGAAACCACAGGAAAGACACCATTTCTAGAGAATTACGGATACCACCCGAAGGTATGGCGAGACCCACAAGAGCACGGATCTAAAAGCCAAAAAGTGATATTAGATATTGCTGATATGAGAAAATTGCATGCGAATCTAACGACAAAGATACAGCAGCAAACAGGACAGGAAACGGATGCAGAACCGTTCAAGGTCGGAGAGAAGGTATACCTAAGGACAGACAACATACAAGCCAAAGGAAAGAGCAAGAAGCTGATGAACAAGAGCATTGAACCCTTCAGAGTTGTGTGAAACATCAAGGGATTAAGCTATGAGTTAAGCTTATCACAAGAGATGTGAATACACTCAGTATTTCATGCATCAATGCTTCAGCGTTGTAACCAGTTCATATCACTTCAAACCAAACCAACACCTGTTGAACCAGAAAATGAGTACGAAGTTGAGGACATTCTAGGGAAAAGAATGATTAGTGAGGAAGCCCACTACCTTGTTAAGTGAAAAGGATATGACACTTCAGAAAGCACATGGGAACTGAAGAGTAACTTACTCAACTGTGTGAGGACACTTCAACAGTTTGAGAAGAAGGCCCAGAATCTTCAAAGAAACTAGAAGTCATCACACTCAGAAGAGAGTTGAGATCAGAAGCTTCTGAAGGAGTTTCATCATCTGTTATACCATTGTTATTGTCGCCCAGTTCAGAAGCAACACAGTGAACTTTGGCAACTGCATGAGACTCATTTTGTTTTAGAGTCTTAAAGAGGCAAAGAATCTTCGCATCCAGCTTAGAGAGACGTTCAGTCTGCTCAACACGCTCACTCATAGCCACCTCGAGATCGGATTTCAGCCAAAGGTGTGCGCAATTAAGAGATTCCAATGACACCGGCACACAAGGACGACCACAACGAGTACACTCAGAACACTTTGCATGACCAGCCATGACAACACAGAGAGTCAACAAAGAGGAACAAAGGTCACAGGCAATAGAAGGAGTAAAACTGTAGGAGGTAATGGTCTTTACAAGGTGCAAGCGGTTCTTCTGTTTGTGAGAAGGCATGTTGTTGAAGGAAGCTGACAGCTTCATACTCTCGCTTATATAGGCCTAGAGAACTAGTGCCTGAGGGGGAGGGGGATCGTGTTACGGCCATAACCCAGAACGGTTATGTAGTAACAAAAGTACGCAGTAAAAGCGTATACAGGAGTATAAGCTCACCCAGGTCAACAAGGTCGCTGGCAAGCTCAGTGAGGTGATAGACCCAGGATAGGTCTATCAGCTCTACATGCTCTACGGTGAGCTCGGTGAGCTCGGCGATCCAGTAGTATATAGGAACGGACATTTCCCTTAAGGAAACGGTCGCGTTCAACTTCAATTAGTTACCTAGCCAATACTATCTACAGGTTACAGGCTCACTGAACTACAAACACGTTCAGCGAACCAGTGTACTACGCCCCTATATCACAAGCTCAAACCCCTAGACCCTATACCAGAGGAAACTCCGGTCGGGACGTAACACAGCCCAGCACGCCTAAATGAAAGGCTGACAAGGCAGAACTTCAGACTCTGTCAACAGACAAGCAGCGCCTTATGAACCAGCTAAAGAATCATGTGACAAGAGAGAAGTCCTCAGATGCCGAAAAAGTCTCTGTGTCACAATCAGCAACTGATATAACCTTTCTCAAAGCTCTTGTACTGATGATTCTAGACACTACAGCAAGACTTAGTGTGTGGGTTTAAGAACAGACAAAGTCCCTATAATGAATTCAGAAACATATGGCAGAGGCATTAATGAACCTGGATGGCTTGAAAAAGAGCGTGAATGCAACCCTTGTATACACAGAGAAAACACAGAACGCATTGACGGACCTTGTGAATATCTCAGAAGGCCTTATTGAACACCTAAAGGTCCTAAAAAGAACAGCTGATGCAGAGGAGTTAAAGGCGGTTGAGGATGGATGAAAAGCACCAAACATTGAGGCAGAGAGGTACCTGATTGTACAAAAGGGAAAAGAGGTTGACTGAGATGACAAGCGTTGAGGCAACGCATTTTTTTCGAGGCTGACAGTTTGTTATAGTCCGTTATGACCCATTCTGGTGATTCACCCCCCCTCCGCCTTTCAATTCACCCTTCTGACATTTCTCTTCTTTTGCTTTCTTCCCTTTTGCTACTGGCATGACGTAATACTAGTTAGCGAAAGGGTATATAGCTGAGGTGAATCGCTCAAATAGAAAGACAGCTTTTTACCTTCAAACAAACTTGACTGATACTTGACTGATAACACTTAATTGAAGAAAACAGCTTTCTTATCTGTAAGTAAAGCTACTGTTTCTGTACACTCACTTTCAGTCTGAGAGTGCATACTCTTCACAAAGGTCAATGTAACATGAAATCATTGCTTAAGAGATACAGAAAATCACATTGCTAAAATGATCATGCTTAAAGAAACAATGATTAAAGAGCAGAACTTTGATGATTTAGCACTTGCATTTTAATAACACCTTTATCTTCTTTCAGTTTTGCAGCAATTCTGAAGCTGTGAGACAGATACTGTTCACTCAAAACTTCTTTCATTGAATTAGATATTACTTTTAAAGCCTCTCACACTCTTATCTCACATTTCTTTTTTATAAGATCTCTTCTTCTTAACACTGCTACTTGTAAACAACTGTTGTTTAAAAGAGCAAACATCACTTTAATCTTCTGTTAATGTTTTTAAGTGCATTATCAGTACTTAACTCTCTCTCACAGTCTATTAAAAGAAAAGAGAAGAAGAAGAGTTAAAGATTTGAGATGTAACATAGTTTAAGTACATAACTGCTGATGTCTGACTCAGACTCTGCTTCAGTTTCTTTATTGAAAAAGAGTGATGATGAAAAGTGATGATGTTTAACACAACACTTTAAAGAGAGTTTCTTCTCAGCAGCAGATTGACATCTTTACTTCATAAAATGCAGCAAAATGCTCTTCTCATTATTATTTCTTTAAGGTACCTCTTTCTTATTGTTGATTAACTCATGAATTTGTAAACAGACTATTAATAAAAGACAAAAATGATGATGTAAAGAACATACAGTGTTAAGAATTCATTCTTTCAATGCAGAGTGAAACTTCTGAAAGAAGATAATCTATTAGTATTAAATTTATTAAGTTAAGATGTCAATCTCATCTAGCTTCTGAGCTTGTCACAGAAGTTAGTGAAGTGCTTAATGAACTTCACTCTTCATCTTGCTCTCTATTCTGATTCTCAGAAGTTGAATTATCACTTGTATAAACACTACTGCTGCTGTTAATCTTCTGCTCAGCATCTTAAATGTTATCATCTTATTACTTAGTGTTCTGATTGTTATGAGTCTTTAAAGATTCATCATTTAATAGTATTGACTTTTCTGTAAGCTGTTAGCATGATGTTCAGTGACATACAGAGCTGATATAGCCATTTCTGCTTTCATCTCATTTAGATTTAAGACTGTCAATTTCTTTCTGATTGTTCTTCATAGCATGATTAAGATATTTATCTGATCTTCTTATTAAGTGTGCATTACTTCTGCTGACTCATTGTGGCTTTTACATCTTAATAACACTGAATAGCAGTTTCTTAAGACTTAAAAGATCTTAACTTACATCACTGTTGATGTGATTGCATTAACAGATAACACAGAATTCATTCACCATGTTTGCAAACTTGTTAATCATCATTTATATAGAAAAATAAAGAAATTTACCTTCAGTGTTCACTTCAGCAACTTTAACCTCTGATTCTAGCTTGCTTAAAGAATCAAGAAACTTATTAAGTGACAGAGTAGTTATATTCTGAATCTCAATCAGATTATAGTCTTAATCTCTTCAGCTTAGTCAGTTGCTTGATTCAAAAGCTTAATGGCCCTTATGCTGTTAATCAATAGTGAGAACATTGCAGTTAAATGCTGAAGGCTGCTTATTGTCTGACAGGTCTGTCTTAAGCAGAGTTAACTTATAGAAGTCAATTGCATTCATATTAACAAAGATCATTTTAAGCCACAAAGTGTGAACAGAATCAGAAAATTCAGATAGGCTTAATTTGCTTAAGCTGAAGAGGTTTGAGTGAAATATCTGAACTGAAGAGTGAGATGACAGAAGAAGAAGCATTTATGCTGAGAGCTGTAATGTCACTCATAAGCATCTTTTCAGCTTTTAAAACCTGTTTCTTTCTTTTCTTTATCACAAGACACTTAATCATCATTTGTCAGTCACTTCTTATGTCAGTAAACATGCACTGACACAGCTCTTAACTCATCAAAACCTTATACTTAATTTAGCTGTCTGTGCAGCTTCAGTTTCACTGTTCTTCTCTTTCAGAGACATTTACATCACTAAAGTCACATTAACTGAAGTAAGAGAATCTTTAAGCTGAGCTGTCTCATGAGACATTGACTGTGTCACATCTTCATAACCCTCAGCATAAAGCAAATTAATGTCTTTAAGCCTTTAAGTCTTCACTTGTGAACACTGCACACAATAATTACAAAACTCAGCTATGACAATCTTCTTCTTTAAGCTCTTTCACTGTTCAATTGACACCTCTTTAAAGTCTGCAGAAAGACAGATTCTCTTCAGATTATATCTCAGCTTTATTTAGCTGACCTTTCTCAATCATCTCATCTGTTAAGTTACTGTCTGAAAAATCTGTGAGTGCTTAAATCTGATGAGCTCTTCAGATTAAAGAACAATGATGTAATTTAACTGAGCTATCATAATCAGTCACACATGAAGAATGTCAGTTTAAATCATGCACACCTTCTCAGATTTTACTTTCTGATTCAAATAATACTGTATGCTGTGATTGTCATCATGTTAACTGAATCAGCTTATGAAATCACATGTGAGCTGAGCTGCATCAGTGTAGCTCAATCAGATCTCATTGCATTTAATGCAAAGACAGTCAGCAAACTGTCTGACAGCTTTTACTTAACTGATTTTCTTATAAAGCATAAGTTAAGTTTTATCAAAAGACTTTTACAAGACACTGACACATAAACAACCACAATGAGTACATTGATCACATTTCAGTCAAGATTTTATGATGAAATAAGTGAAGTTATGAGAAGCATAAACTTCTGTTGAAATAAGAAGACTTTGTGAGAAACTTCAGTTTTATTCTGATCTAGCATCAGAACTTGCTGTGTCATGTGATGCTGCTTAGTCAGCCCACACAATGTCATGCTGTCAATGCAGACTCTGCATTCTAGTTAAAACAACAGTCATTTTAATAGAGATCATAATATTAACAACTTGACATCTTTCTGTTTAATAGGTTATGAGCTCAGCATTCTGTCTTTATACCTCTAGTCAGTCATTCATTAACCTTTCTGTTATCATCTTTCAACAGTGTCTTTTATCATTTTGATAGCCTACCTGAGTGCTTTCTTAAACAATCCCTTTTGTCATTTCAATATTCTTGAACAACTTGTCATCACAATATTCTCAGACAACATTCTTTCATTGTTTCAATAGTCTACCTAAGTGCTTTCTCAAACAACACCTTTGTCATTTCAATATTCTTAAATGACTCATCATCACAATATTCTCAGACAACATTCTTTCATTATTTCAATAGTCTACCTAAGTGCTTTCTTAAACAACACCTTCATCATTTCAATATTCTCAAATAACTCATCATCACAATATTCTCAGTCATCATCTCTTTGCTTTTTCAATAGCCTTTGTGTTTTGATGTTTGTTCTTAACAACTCACATAATCATGACTTTCTTAAATAGCACTTTTAACTTTTCTCATCTTGCTGACGCTAGTAACTATACCTCATAAGCCACTAATGTCAAGTTCATTCTTATGAACAAAGACCTATGAGCTGTTGTTTCAGACACATCTTCTGAATCAGTTGCTGTACTTAATGATGTCAACATCTTAAACTCAAAGTTCTTGTCTGAATACATTGTCTGAAGTAGAAAGAATAACAGAGCATGTGCTACTATAGCACTGTCATGTCAGAATGACTCTAAGAAATTTGTTTAAGACCTTTCTGCACATCAGATGTGATTGAAGCTCAAGGAGTTGTATGAGGTTCAGGGCTTTAATGTCAGATACCTTACATTTATAACACTTTTAAGTCATCACTATGATTTGTTTAAGTTCATTGAGAACTATGTTGATCAGCTAAAGACTTCATCACAATGTTTGTAAGAGATAAATTCTACCTTTTCAGACTGAGTTATACTCACTGTTCTTCTTAACAACCTTAAATTTACATTTAATGCCTTTATCACAGCTAAACACCAGTTCATTCACATTACAACTTCTACCTTCAATTTCTTAGTCACTGAGTTGATTAACAAGGCTAAAATGAAGAATAATAAGAGCTTTGTTATGATGATCTTTTGTGGCAAATCAAAATCATCATCAGTGTTGTCATCACTTCAGTGTTTATACTGTAAGAAGACTGATCATGAGAAATCTGTGTGCTTTGTTAAATACCCTCATAAGAAGAAGAAACATGATGCAGCTTAAGCTGTAAAGAAGAAGGGCAAATCATTGTTGTCAGACAAGTTCTCAGACAAGTTCTTTAACAACATCAAATCAACCTCTGATAAGGCTGATGACAATGTCACAATGCTCAGCTTTATGTTTGTCATAGAATTACACCTCATGAGTGTGTGAATTGTCAATACTGAAGCCTCTGATCACTTATGTTCTACATGTGAATTCTTTCTTACCTACAAGCCTATTTCTAGGTCTTTTAAGACAGTTAATGAACATGCTCAGATCATTGAAAAGAACATGATTTTACTATGTTTAGTTTATTCTGATGATGACATATAAGAGGTTATCCTCAAAGATGTTATGCATGCCTCTGTTTTCTCTGTGAACCTCATTTCTGACCGCTGCATGTGCGCTGATGAAGTCTCTTTTGACATGTGTGACTGCACCTTGTGTCACAATAACAATGTCATCAGATATGCTTCTGAGGTCAACAGAATTTTTCAGCTACACCTCAATGATACATCTCAGTCTCATGCCTTTGCAGCTAATTGTGAGTTTAAGGTATCATTTGTTGAAGTTCAATATATACTGTCTTAAGGAGCGCCACTGTGTGTGCGCACTTTTGGCTGCTTTCAACAGGTTATGAGCCCGGTTGCGCCTTTGTTGCGCTATACTGTTGAAATCACCAATAAGAAGAAAACTTGAGTACTTCACAGTTTGTCCTAGTTGAGGGGGGCTCACTCCCACAGGTTGTTGGTTCAATTCCGCTTTCACTCAGTATATTTTCACCACCTGTTAACTGTAGTATATATTGTGAAAGTGTGTTGAAGTTCAATATATACTGTTCTAAGGAGCGCCACTGTGCGTGTGCACTTTTGGCTGCTTTCAACATTATTTAATATGTGACATTGGCACTTGAGCCATTTAGATCATACAAACATTGAGTGTCTGTTTAATCTTTCTTGATGACATGACATCTGCAAACTGTGCATTAAAGTCAAGCAGACTTGTTCTTACAATGCTTTTATTAAGTGAGCAACTTAATCATTAAATCTTATTCATTCAGATGTTATTGAACTCATAACACTCACTGTTTATGACAATTTAAGGTGGTTTATTACCCTTACTGACAACTTCATCAGGTTTTTCTGAATGTTTCTCATGAAAATTAAAGACAAGACAGTCAAGCATATTAAGAACTTCATTGTCTTAATGAAGATTGACTGTTCAGACTATTCACTAGAACATCTTCACACTGATTTTGAGTGTGAGTATCTTGTCTTAAAGAACTGGTTTACAGCTAACAGTATCATCTGAGAACCTATCTCACTCTATTCACCTGAAGAAAACAGTGTTTCTGAGTAACTAAATCACACTATTTGTGAACTTGCACAAGCTATGCTCAAAGACTCTGACCTGAACTTACATCTCTGATCAAAAGTCATTAAGACTGCAGTTTATATCAAGAATCTGTCTTCTACTTGTGTACTTAACATGATACTCTATAAAGCATGAACAGACAATGTTTCTGATCTCTTAAGTCTTCACATCTTCAGTATCATTGCTTAAGCACACATTTTTAAGAAACAACATCAGCAAGAAGTTAAATTTGAGGATCACAGCCTTAAATGTCACTATTTAGACATGAAAGAAAGCTCAATCTTCTGTGTTTAAGACCCTGAATTGAAACGGGTTCTAGAGTCTCATAATTGCTTTGTTGATGAGAATGTTATCACTTATGAAAACATGACTAACATAGAGGTTCACAGTAAGAGAGAGACAATTAGCACTAGTGCTGTTGATCTTTCTTCTGTGTTCTCATTCTTGTCATTGTGATCTTCTTTCATTTCAGAGAAAGTGTCTGCACCAGCTACACTGCTGCTTTAATTCTCACTATTACAGTGATCTTATCTGTTAACACCTCATTTGACACTTAGCATGCCTGACACAGTAAATTCTGTCAGCATGCATTCTTCATCTTCTTCTGTCTCAGAGAGAGCATCTACCTCTTCATGTTGTTGTCAGTTTGAACTCACAGATTCAGACTCACAAGTTTTAAATGAGTTGTCTGATTCAGATGAACTCAGTTCATTGAATTCTTCAGCCTCAGCTGCATCAGCATCACACTACAACCTTTGTAGTCACTCAGTTGTTGATGAGTCTGATGCACACATTTCATATGTGTATACTGCAATTTTTATTGACAACATTGTCAAACTGACTACATACAAGCAGGCTGTGAAGTCATCTCTGTGTGATAAATGAAAGACAGCTATAAAGAATGAAATTCAGTTGCTGAAGAATAATAACATGTGGGACATTGTCAATGTGCTGTTGAATCAGCATGTTCTTAAAGAACACTGAGTTTACAAGGTTAAGTGTGACACTCATGATCAGGTTAGCCACTATAAGGCTCACTGAGTTGTTAAAGACTACAAACAGCAGTTTAACATAGACTATAATCAAACCTTTGTGTCTGTTGTTAAGCTGCAGACATATAAGACTCTTTTTGCCCTTGTGGCACATTATGACCTTGAAGTGAATTAAATGAATGTCACTACTGCATTTCTTTATGACTTTATCAATCAGATTGTTTACATTGAGTTATCTCACAGCTATAAGCTATCTGATAAGGTTGCTTTACTAAATAAGGCTCTCTATGATCTGAAGCAAGCACCTTGTCTGTGATATAAGACCCTACATGACCTTCTTATGTCTTTTAATTTTCGTTAACTCAATTCTGATCATAGCATGTTCATACAAAACAGTGTTATCATCACTGTCTATATTGATGACTTTCTGCTTGTTAAAAAGAATAAGTCAGCTATTCAGAATGTTAAACAATGTCTTAATGACATGTTTAAGATGTCAGATCTCAGTTCTGTGTTTTACTATTTAGACATGAAAGTGAAACAAAACTGTGCTGAATGCATAATCTGTCTTACTCAGACAGCTTACATTAACAAGGTTCTTCAAATCTTTTAACAGTCACAGACTGTTTCTGTTAACACTTTTATGAATTCTGATGCAGTACTCATGAAGAAGTCTGTCACTCAGACTGACATCACTGTTATTTAACAATATCAGAAGACAGTTAAATCACTAATGTACATTATGTTACAGACACATTCTGACATTATCTTTATCATCTCTATTGTTAGTCAGTTTGCTCAGAACTCTAATGCATCACATTATAACACTGTTAAGTGAATCTTTAAGTATCTCATTGACACTACAGATCTCAGTGTCATCTATAACATCACAGATGTTAACCTTATCAGCTATACTGATGCTGACTGAGAAGATTGTCACAACATCAGAAAGTTCACTGAGGCTTATCTCTTTCTTCTGTATGAAGGTCTCATTAGCTGATGTTTTAAACATCAGCAATCTGTCACTTTATTCTTGACAGAGACTGAGTACATGGCTGAAATGCAAGCTATAAAGAAAGTTATTTGACTACACTGTTTTCTTAGTGAAATTGACTATTTTCATAACAACAATGTTATCATCATTTAAGCTGACAACAATAAAGCTATGAACCTAGCTAGAAACCCTGAGTTTCATGCTTGTATTAAGCACATTAACATACAATATCACTTCATTCATGAAGCTGTTAATTGTTACCTTGTCAACTTTAAATTCATATCTATTGCTGAGCAAGCAGCAGATGAGCTTACTAAGACCCTGTTTGCTGTCAAATTTAGCTGTTTTCTTATTCAGTCAGGTCTTATATTTAACTAATGATCTGTCTTTTTATTGTCACCTTTTACATTCTCACTTTCTTACCTTGCTGTTGCGGCCTTCTTCACATCTTCATCACCTCACTGTTGAGCCTACTTTCTAGTGAGATTGAAGAACTCTATACTGACTAGTAAATGAATATTCAGGTTGTCTAGAACTGAGGGGGAGTGTTGGAATAAGGAGGCTTTGCAGGGGACTTCAGTCCTATTTCGACCTAGCGTCGGAACTTGCCGTGTCACGTGATGCTGCTTAGTCAGCCCACGCAATGTCATGCTGTCGATGCAGACTCTGCATCCTAGTTAGAACAACAGTCGTTTCAATAGAGGTCATGATATCGACGACTTGACGTCTTCCTGTTCAATAACTTCATAAGAGAAAACAGCAGAAGTATCATTTAATTGAATTTTATTTGTTATATCTTGTCGGTGTTTGCCCCGCCGGGTTTGGCGTCCCCCCCGATCGGGGAAAGCGCGCCCGCATCGCCCCTTGCCGCTTTGCTCGCGAACATAAATACCGCCTTCCCCTCGCGCTTCGTCCATCTTCCCTTAACCCTCCTCCATCCCTCCTGCCCACCCATCGTGCAGCTGCCCGGCCCCTCGTCTCTGTCCCGTGACGGTTCGCTCGATCCTCAACCCACAGCTTGCCCACCTTACCAATTGACACAGCTGCCACGAGTCCTTCAGCTCTGACGCCACTCTGTCTCGGTCGGACGATGGAGAAGCTCTCACCGCGCAATCGTCAACTGACCGTTTTAGACCGATGTACCTTCACGCACACGCTCTGCACTCTGGATGCCGCCTCCAGTTCTACCTTCCCATGCCCTCTTCCCTGGTCCTTGCCTGTTTCTCCTTTACCCTGTGCGACACTTCAGTGGCCGTCCTCGCTGGCATCCTTGCTGCCTCGACTCTGTCGCACCCCTGGCGGCCGGCTGAGCGATCGGCGTGGGGATGAGGGGTTGGTGCTGCCCTTCCCGCGGCGACGGCCAATGGAAAGAATGCCTCACGCCCTCGAGCAGGTTTCTGCTGCGCCGCCGATGCACAGCTTGGCGCTGAGCTGTCAGACAGTCTGCTGACCGTCCCTGCATCAAATGCAATGGGATCTGATTGGGCCGCGCTGGTCCAGCTCAGCTCGCATGTGATTTCATGGGCTGATTCGGTTGACGTGGCGGCGACCGCAGCATACAGCGTTGCCTGAATCAGGAAGTAAAACCCGAGGAGGCGTGCATGATCCAAACCGGCGTCCTTCATGTGTGACAGATCGTGGTGGCTCAGCCACGCCTCATGGTGTACACCACTTTGGGTGTACGCCACGGCTGGTGGTGGGGACCATTTTTGGTGTACAGCCCGCTTCTGCGATCCAACTCGAGTCCATCCGCGCACGATCATTTGACCATTTACTATGATTCGGCATCAACCGCGATGGCATCCTCGAACGCTTTGCATTTATCTGGGTACGTCAGGAGGAGGACATATCTGCTGTGGTCTGACCCAAGGAGCCATAAACATCATAGACATTAAGAAATACGCGACACGTGTGGCGGGGCTAGACTTTACGAAGGACACGCAGGCATGAAGAGATTATTTGTCGTATAGTATGCCAAAATCCAAGGAGGGCAATTGGATAATAGAATATATTGCATCTAGATGTGAGTGTAAAAGGCGTCTGGAATGTATATTAGCGAAGAGCAACATATGGGGTTTTAAAGGCCCAATTCCATACCTAGCTGATGCGATGACCATCCTCATCATTCACGTAGCCAGATCTGTCAAACTTTTTTAGGATCCGCTTATTGTCTCGGTGTCTCCCCGTAGCTCAGTACATCCTCGTCTGGTTGCCTCCTCGCCTTCTCGCCGTATTATACGTAGGCTCTTCGATGCGTTGAGGGGCATCAGAGAGAGTGTCTGTGGGTAGGACGAAGCTGAGGCGTCGATGACGATAGTTCTGTGGGTTGCACATCTGTTTGCCGGCGCTGGATGCGTGGGATAGGCTGTCACGATAACTTTGGGGCTCGTTTCGGTTCAAGCGCTCGGGAAGTTGGATTTCGGCATGCTTTGCGATAACGTATTCGACGTGTTCACGAATTCCACGGTCTTCAGATTGGGGGAACAATCGCCGAGAGATTTCCTTTGGAAACCTTTCTTTTCTGTCTGGATTGCTGATCGGCATATCCAGAATGGCTTTTTGGAGCCTCCTGTACTCTTCTCCGGGATGCGCTTGGATGAGAAGTGTCATCCATCTCTCAAAGCCGACCGGGGTAAGGCCTGGAATGTCTGGTCTCTGATCGTTTCGTTCTTGGAGGAGGTGGTGCTGACATTTCAGGTCTCTATACATTCGGGATATTGACGAGTGCTCGTCGAAAACAGCTAAGGCACCATGTCAGCGGTATAGT
>JAABUP010003561.1_pt1 | contig 27300 bp, 39 predicted proteins | sample 5559201 | NCBI WGS metagenome assembly JAABUP01 (sample SAMN10711887, study PRJNA513373) | rock metagenome | isolation source: Antarctica rocks | place: Antarctica | reverse complement strand
GGCAGCAGGCAGCAGGCAGCAACAGCAAAGCAGGTCTTGTTATGCTTGCCACTATAGACAGAGTACAGGCCATGAGACAGCAAATTGCATGCTGGACTGAATGTTTGGGCCAATTGCATACTTGCCGTGCAAGCACAGTGATGCAGGGTTTGACAGCCCAGACCTGTGGCATGCATGATACAATGATGGCAAAGACACAGGAGCATTGTATGCATGCTAATGACTGCTCACATGATGCCAACCCAAGCAAGTCTGTGTTGCAGACTCACGCTGGATTAGCTGAGGCTGCTCTGCTCGTTGTTGCGGGCGCTGCTGGGCGAGTCTGATGCAAGGGCGCCTTCTTGACAGTATCCACAGCATGCCTTGCAAGACCAGAGCCAGTAGCTCCTTTCTGAGCGACTTTCTGCTGCTGTTGCTGCTGCTTCTGCTGTTTTTGCTGCTCCCTCCACTCCTGAAGCTTGGCCTTCATTTCTGCGGCCTTGGCAGCATGCTGCTGTTGCTTGTCTGATGCAGCATGACTATCCTGAGCTTGCAAGCGGTTCAAGAAGCTGGGCTTGGAGACTTTGGAGGAAAGGCTGCTCTGCTGGTGCCTTGAGCTTGCTGCTGTGCTTTGCTGCCACCGCGGCTTGCTGCTGTTGCCTGAGCCCGATGTATTATGACTTTGGCCCGTTGAAGCAGAAGACTGAGGTGTCTTTGCAGCAGTGCAACTCTGACTGGCCACAGACTCAGCAGGCAAGGCAGGTGACCTGGGAGTAGCAGTTCTGCTCTTGAGTTCAGGAATTTTGCCAGCAGGCTGGACTGGTGGTGAATCGCGTTTGCTGGGCCTGATGATGTTGTTTGCGTTTATAGAGGTCTGCAGTCTGCCTGCTGATGCTGACCTTCTGGGCCTTTGCCTGACAGGGTCTGCTGTGCTGGCGCTGTCAGCTTCAAAACTGTCCCCCAACAAACTGGCAGACAATTGACTGCTGCATGCGCTCATAGCAAGCTGACAACGTCTTCCGCAGCTTCAATACGATCTGCATGTCAGCGCAAAAAAATGACAAATACACCGTTCACGCAAGGTCCCTTTGTAACTGCCCTTGACCTAGGTTGTGACCAACAACGCAAGCAGAACTGCACAGCAAAAGCTTGCGCAACCTTACCTGACGTGCAAATAAGGTCTTACACGCAAGGCGATCATGCGCAAGGGCAGCTCAGAGCTGCTCGTGATGCCGTGATCACTGCACTTTATGATGCTCGCTCAAGCGGTGTCTCCAATCCCGCCCTGTCCCTGTCAGAGAGTGATCAGGACTTGCTCATCTGCGGATGTCGTTCTGCCGGTCAACTGGGGGACTGTCGATCTGCAGCTGTGACGTGCAAAGAATCCCGTGTTTGAATAATGCTTTTGGATCTACATGCAGAGGAGCTATCAAAGTTTGCTGGCAATGATAAAAATATGCAATCAAGCTTGTGTCAAAGTCTTGGCAGCGGTGCAGAACACCCTGACAGCTATGTGCGTTTCATGATTGGCCACCATGCAATCTGAGTAATATATTGTAGCAACCTGATGCACTTTTGCATGCTTGTTCATTCACACTTAGCCATGTGTACTGCCAGCTTGCATGATCTGCTTGCAGCCAAGTGCTCGACCAAGCCGGCAGGGCCACCAGATCCTTGCTGTACTGAAACTGAGACATGCACTGAAGCACAGGTGTCAAGCCAAGCTGATCCTATGCCTTCCTCTGCTGTGGCCTCTGGCAGAGGGCCCCCCTAAAGGAGCTCTTCCACGCCCCCTATTGCTAGCGGCAGGCTGCAAGGCGCTACCATCAGGCAGGATTGGACCTGAACTAGCATCAACCCTTCTGCTGAAAGGCTCAGCAGATGCAACTTGATGATGAAAGAGAGTTTTGGCAGCAATCTCAGAGTCCTGGCAGTGAGCTTCCTGTGTACTTTGCTGACTGAGTCCAGAAGTTGCGAGCTGGTTTGTTTCAGGTTGTGTTTGTGCACTGAGCTCATTATCCCTGCTGTGTTGTGCAGCAGCTGCTCTCATTGGCGCTGCCCCAACTTGCACCTGCATAAGTGTAACACAAATCAGCTGTATGTGCATGCTGCACACCATCAACGTTGATCACTGTGCAAGCTACACATCGTACACCAGGTTACACAGACAAAGATTTGCGTTTAACAGCAAATGTGACTAGTTCCTGAACACTTTCCACGCGCGTAAATGGTACGCCTGCCAGTAGGTGAGTGCCTGCACAGAGCCTGTACCTGTGTGTCAGGTATCACATCCTGCTCTCGGACAGCAGTAGACTGTGCAGAGCCTTCATCAGCCATAGTTGGACGGCGAATGCCATCTGGCCTCACCTGACCATGGTGGGCTGTCAGATGTATCCTACAATAGCATATTGTTGTTTGTGCAGATATTAAGTGATCTGCAGCAAGATAACGGTTGCAGTATTGATGCACAGGATAAGCAACAGTAATATGCAAGACTGACTATGTACAACGGCTGATGAAAGTGCTTGTCTGTCAGAAGTGTCCCATGACATAATGTATCACTTCTGTGGGTACCTGGCTGAGACCCAAATTGCATGCAACAGGTGTGTTTTATGGCAGTCCATGCGTCCAAGCGGCATGCAAAATTGTGTATGCAGCCTTGCATGCACGTATGGTGAGTGGACTATACCTGTCAAAGCCTGAGTCTGCAGGTATTTGGTGAAAGTCAGTCAGATGCTGATGGCGTTGAGCAGCCAAGCAGAATCTACTGTTGCAACCCTCTACCAGGCACTGGAAGACTGGCATGCGCTGGGCAGCTTGAGATGCAAAGAAGGAGTCATGCTGCTCAGAGACATGGACTGAATGCAGGTACGGCGTGGGCAGCACAGTGTGGCATGTGGAGCACTGCTGCTGTGATGACCTCACGCCCCTGTAGCAGCCAGTAAGCGTAAGCAAAGTATATATCATGGCTCAAAGCGTAGGCACAGTTCACATCATGGCTCAAAGCATCTGAAGACAGCACAGGCTGCCAGGTTGTGTAGCTGATGATTTGATGTCAGACTATTGTCAGGTTCAATCGGTTTGCAAGTCTGACAGCTGTCAATGGTGCATTGCTAACCAGCTGGTGCACTGCACTGCATCTGCTTCCAAGTCTTTCATCAGCATCTTCTCATCCTGCCGGCTCATCTGAAGCAGAACATACGAGTCAACAAGGCTTCAGCCAACTAGGGCTTGAGAGCCAAAACGCAAAGTCTTGTTGTCCAGAAAGCATTGTCAGCAGTCATACAATTCTGTACCCTGGGAGCGCCTTCTCTGGCCTTCAGTTCGCGCTCCAAGTTACCTGCCTCAAATATGGGATCTGTAGCGGGAAGAGGCCGCCGGGACAACTGCATGCGGTTGTGCATGCCAATACTTCCAAAAGCTGTGACGATCTCGTCGGGACACTAAACACAGGCAAATAAAGGTGGCACTAAGCCGCGACTAGGCACAAGAATCAATTGCTGCCGCTACATGGTCGGCCAGGGGTTCGAGGGCAACATATGCTGATGCATCGGCATGCCCAGGCGGATGAGGGCAGAGTCTTCGGCCGAAGACTCGAGGTTGCACTACGCTAGCAGCTTCGTGCGATGGGACTACAGTCGCATGTGTTCTCCGACTTTGGGCTGCGAGTACATCCACGGCCTGAATAGCATGGCCAGGTTGGGTCCCCAATTGAGCCAAACGATGAAGGGAGATAGGTTTGACTTTGCTCCCGCGTAGTCTAGACTGCGAGACCTGATTAGTTCTGAAACTGTAAAGGTTTGAGTTGCTCCTTCCAAGTTCTCTACGCGTGGTGCGTGTTGCTAGACGCCAGTCCTTGCTGCAGCATCGCTCCCAGCCCTGTCTGCTGATCAACTCGATCTATTCAAGCATCCGGACACGCCTGCTATGACCTGCATGGCTTGAATCGTTGCACAGTATTCTCTGTGAGTCTCTCAGATTTGCGCAAAATCAACCACTTTACCTTGTGTCCAGCTGCTGGCACTGCTTTGGGCTGTCAGAGGAGAAGTCACTGCTTTTAAAGGTAATAAAGGGCAATCTGCCAGCTCGGCCAGACGCTGCTCGCATCTCTCTTTTCCTGGCCAACAATGTGATTGAAGGCTATGCCACGAACATGACGGCTGCAGCAGTGAAATTTTGCCATGCTACCTTCTTGCAGGAGTACAAGCAACGTGGTGGCAATGGCCAAACAGCTTCTGCATCTGGCCAAGCTGCTATTCAGTCTGGTTGCTATTACAGTCAATTTGCCCCTTTCGACGGCTGGGGAATGGATTGTTGAGACTCACTCTTTGGTCACCCGGGCGCCAGCAACGATTGCTGGTGTGGAAGATGCTGCTATTGGAGATGTGAGTTGCCACCTCACATGACCTTTCTTACATGATACATCAACCATCAGAGGCAGCATCTGGACACAAGTCACAAGGCTGTATCTGCTGCAGTTTGGAGTGCCAATGTATGGAGCCTCCATGCTTGGAGAGCTTGTGCGCTCAACAGACAATAGTCTTGCTTGTGAGCCATTTCAGAAGGCGGTTGTGCAGCCAGCACATGGTCTTCCGCCAGTATTGCTAGCAGAAAGAGGAGGTGAGCATGCATCATCTCAAGCCTACTGCTATGGTGCCTTTGATGCCCGGCAAACTGACTGTGCTGATGTGCTACTCCAGGATGCTACTTTATTGAGAAGGCCTACAATGCTGAGAAAGCTGGCTTCAAGGGCATTCTCATCTATGACAACACTGTAGAAAGGCTTCTAACAATGGCTGCTCCGGAAGATCGTCCAGAGATTGCCAAGCTGGCCAATGACATCAGCATTCCTACGGCTCTGCTCACTCAGGTTAGCCTGTTCATCTGCTGATGACTGGCAGGCTTTCAGACAGGAGTGCCAAACATGCTGATTATTGCCATTGGATTATTGTGCAGGCCATAGGGCAGAAGCTAGCTGACACTCTCAAAAATGGGGACTCCGTAGTGGTTGAATTGGACTTCAAGGAGTCAATGGCACACCCAGATGACAGGTACTCAATGCAACATTGTCCTCAAAACTAGTTGACGATCATTGGTCGTCACGCTCTGATCGCTGGCTTGACATGGTCTGACAGCACTGTTGCAAATCAGCTTGACCCAACTTTATTTTGGTCCTCAGGGTGGAATGGGAGTTCTGGACAAGCAGCAATGATGCCTGTGGCAGCAGTTGCGACAGGCAAAGCCGCTTCAAGCTTGACTTTGCTGAGACTGCCATCAACCTTGAAAAGGTAGGGCTTTTCAAAACACCCACACAAGCCACTGTTGCAAATTTTGCTCAAGGCATGTTGGTACACTCTTCCTAAAGCTACCCAGTGTGTAAGCTACCCATCAGCGGTGACTCATGAGAACTACACGACTCTGCACTTCTGCTCATATCACCCCTAAGCTTAGCATGTTTGTTTATGTGCAGCGTGGCTACACACAGTTCAGGCCCCATTTCATGGTACAGAAGTGCTTAGACAGCTCTAGCAGTCAGACATGCCAAGACAATTGTGTCAACAATGGACGCTACTGTGCAATGGACAGTCTTCCGGAAGGCCTGCAAAGCAGCTACAATGGCCGTCAGGTACATATAGCTGATTGCAAGACTTGAAAAGCAATGCGTGTGGTGCTCAGATTTATGATAAACACTAAATGCAATGGCACTTTGATCCCTGTGTTTGCCTTATAGGTTGTTGAGGAGAACAAGCGGCAGCTTTGCATCAGGCAACAAGCTGAGTCCAAGCATCAAGCATGGTTGTGGTGGACATACGTTCAGCTGTTCAACACGCACTGCAAGTAAGACCGTGGTTGCTGGTCCCTGTTCCCTGATACCAATTCTACAAATTTGTCTCCTGAACGCAAATTGGGCATATGATGCTTGAAACTCAGTGAGACAAGTAATGATGAATTGCGGCAATGGGCATGCAGGATGGAGGACAGGACTTTTGACAGTGCTTGCGCACAGCGGCAGATCCAAGCCACAAACTTGAGTCTGAATGCAATCGAAGACTGCATGGGTAGCTCAGATGCTGACACAGATCATCCTTTGTTACAGGTCTGTAGGTTGCTGTGCAGCAACACTGCCTGTTCACCCAGCAATGTGAAGTATTGCAAAGCATTTATCACCTGATGTCTTGATGCCACCAGATTAAGATCTGCCAATGACAGCTCTGCTGCTAAATGTACAGGCTGCATTGGACCCAATACGTCTATTGACAGGACTTCACGTCCTTGTCTGATTGACACAGGCGGAGTATGATGCACAAGGGACAGAGAGCATTGGCGAGGCTGCTGGCCGTGTGGTGTTGCTTCCCACAGTTATCATCAACAACAGGCAATACAGAGGCCGCTTGGACACTGTATCCATCACAAAGGCTCTGTGTGCTGGTTTTGATGAAACAACAGAGCCAGAGGTACTACATCGAAAGGATTGCAACACCTACAACGCGACTGCCGCTGGCGTCATGCTTGTGTGCAGTCAATCTATCCTAATGCGCACAGCAGCAGCCTTGCCTAGCGAACCATGACCAGTACAGGCGCACACATGCAAGCCTGGTGACCACAGCCTGACAGGTGCTCGCTCATGCAGGTCTGTCTGACTAGTAACATTCAAGAAAACAGTTGCGCGGTGGATAGTCAAACATGCTGGAGCAATGACACCATGCGCTTGGATGCTTGCGTTGACACCTACAGGGGATATGTCTGCAAGTGTCCAGATGGTGAGTCTACACACCGAGTGTACCACTGCGAGACCTGTCACAACACGGTGCCCTTATGCTTCCTCTTGTTGTGTGCTGCCTAGCCGACTGTTTCAAAAACACTCTTGTAGGGTGGAGAGGAAACGGACAGCAGTGCTCAGACATCAATGAATGCTTGGAGGGAACCGCTGGGTGTGACCACACATGCGTCAATGACCCAGGCTCATACCATTGTGAATGTGATGAGGGCTTCAATCTGGTGAGCTGATCCGAGCCTGCATTCCTGAGCACCTCAAGTAATACAACACCACTACAGTATTGGCTGCTACTTGCCTCATAAAGGCTGATGCAGAATTGTTGCACTGAACAGGAAATTTAGCAGCCCGCTGCTTTCAGTTTTGCTACAAGCATTGCCAGGCTGCATACTGATGTATAACATGTGGCTGTCATTCACAGTTTGGTGGACAAGGCAGTCCAGGCTTCTGCTACCCCAAGGACATGTGCGGCAAGGATAACGGTGGTTGTGAGGGTCCATGCTACAGCGCAAACGGCACCTCAGTCTGCTCTTGTGGGTAAGCATAGCAAAAACAGCACAATGCTTGCACACAGGATTGTCTATCTTGTTTGGTAACATGCTAGCAGGAGGCTGTCAGATAACAGCTACATTCAGTGCCTTTTCCTTGCATAGCAAACGTATTTGCTGATGTTTGCAGGGCTGGACTGAGATTGGCAAACAATGGAAAGACATGTGTTGACATTGATGAGTGTGCTGAGCAACTTGCTGACTGTACTCAGCAGTGCGTCAACAAGGACCCTCGCAAGTCTGGTGTGCCCTATTCATGTTCATGTGACTTGGGCTTCTCACTCAACCTTGAAGACAGACACCAATGTGTGAAGACGGTAGGCTGAACACTGCCTGTAATTTCACAAATCTGTTTGTTCTGTTGTTTACTCAAGCTTTCCAAAGTGAAATAGCAAGATCAACACCGGCTCTGTCAGCCAAAAAAATTAGCAACTTCATGAAGTGCTGTGATGGCATGTATTGTTGTCATAAACATTGTGCCTCATTCAGCTTCAGCATTGCTGGCTTGCAACGTGCAGAGTGAGTTCCTCAGCCAGATGGGCATCTCTTTGAAGGCTGCAAGCTGGTGGTCCCTAGCTGCTGCTAGTGGAGCTGCTGCTGTCTTAGCCATCCTTGCAGGCTATGCCATTCAAAGATTCAGGATCAGACAGGAGATGCATGAAGAGATTCATGAGATCATGTGAGCGACCTTTGCAAAGCAGCTGCAGTGTACACATGCATACGTTGCCTTCCTTATGTACTTACAATGTATATACTTACAACATATATACTCAGACTTTATTGTACAAACACATGTGTTGTGCTGAACATATTGCTTTGCATAGCAAATCTGGCAGGGCTGCTGCCTGCCAGCTTTGCATTGCTGAGGCAGATGCGCTTTTGCAGGCGTCAATACATGCCCTTGGATTCAGCAGAAGATGCAAATGCTTCAGAGACGCTGTTTCCGACCCATACCATTGCTGCTTTCAAGCCAGCCAGCTTATCACCCAACAGAGAGACCTTTGTTGGCAGGGGCGAGAATGAGGCTTGAAAATTCACAAAGAGCCTGTTATCTACAATACCTTTGGGCTGTCAAGCACCAGCACCAAAATCACAGATTGGGGCAACGCACAGCAGATCCAGCATATTCATTTGAATGCTTAAACTGTATCTTTAGTGTCATCTTGACAGTGATGGGAAGTTACAACACAGGCCCTTGGATCACAGCATGAACACGTGTAAAATTACATGTACACTAGTACTTGCTATTTGAACCCTGTGCAGAAGCAAAGCACTGCCTGGGCTTGCAATTCCATAGCACTGCCCATTGGGTCTCTTCATGATGTGGCCAGCACCTCTACCAATGCAAATGGCAGATGTCTTTATATACAGTTTGACTCGTCTCTGATCTGGCAAATGCCTGGTAGCCTGTTGCATAAACTAGGCTTTTGTTGTAGACGAGTCCGAAAAAATCCGCTCAGGGAGCTCCTCTGTTGCCTTGCGATTATTGCCAGGCACAAGGCCACCATAGCCTGCACATGGGACAGACAAGACACTGTCATGCATGACCTCATCACGTTCAAGCATAGCGTCATCAGCAAAGCTGTTTTTATATGCAAGGCAACCAGGAACGTTATGAGGATTCATCATTGTTGTCACCTTTGAATACACTGTACGGTCGCTCAGAACTGCTGACCAGGCTTGTCTCTAGATCAAATATCTGTATGCAGGCAGTCGAGCAGCTCAGGTCAACATGCCAGTGTCACAACTTAGGTTGTTTGAGAGGTGACAGATCACAATGCACCTGCTTTTCTACAATTTTGAGCTGCTGTTGCAACTTAGTCTTTTTAGCAGATGGTTCTGCAATGGCCTGTGTACACCTTAATGTGTCTTCTGTAGTTGGTGCAGTTGTTGCTGCAACAGGAGCAGGACTATCTTCAGCTTCAGAAGAGCTGTGTTTCGAAGAGTCGCTTTGCTTGCTGTCAGATGGTGTGTCAGCAACGCTTTGCAAAGATCCTTTCGTTTTAGGCTTTGGTTTCACCATTTGCAAGGACCGACTGCGCGCAAGCAAACCATGCTATTACAAGAGTGATCGCTAGGCTGCTCAGCGAGCGGTCTGGCAAAATCGGCGTCGACACTATAGTCAAAATGCTGCCTACAGATCTTGAGTGAGGCTGCTGCAGCGCGGTTGTGACTCCAGTGGCCGAGCGTGTACAAATGCTACGGCACTGTTTAATCAATCCTGGCAGCAAATCAGTGCTGGAGGGCGGGGCTGGAGGGCCCCAAGCTGACCTTGACTCAGGGAATCAGGGCTGCCATTGCAGCAAGGTAAAATCATGGCTGGCTGCTAAAACGATTGTAGTGACTGGCTTATGCCACAATCGCATCTATGAATTTATGGTACAACTGCTGCAGCTGCACTATCAACAGCTGAAGGCATTGAATGCTGCACTTGCTTGCGACAAACATAAGTGTGCCTGGACAAAAGGTCTATACAACTGCATAGAAGAACACTGCCCGCTCAGCACTAGCTGGCTCTACAACTAAGACCCATCTATAGCTTTCCACTAATCTTAAGGGAGCAGGCACAAACATAGCAGCTGCCGCATTCTGCAGACTTTCTATGAATGCTTTACGTACTGCACCTGCTCCCACACTCTTGCCAACTGGTATGAAGACTGAGGCATACATCTGGCCATTGGACTCCACATCAATTTGGTAGTAGTCATCCATGCATGTAGCTCCTTGCTCATCAAGGACTTGCTTGCGGCACTCGCCGGTGATGCCATTGCACCTTAGGCTAATGCCATGATCTTCATGCTCAAACAGCTTCATCTGTAAAGCAGTGATCAATGTGACAGAGAGGCAAAGCTGACATTGTGCAGGAATAGCATACTTGGCATATATGTATATACCTGACCAGGCAGGCTTGTAGCTACCTTGAGGTACAACATCAGTGTCACAAACTGAGCGGAAACTACTTGTGCGGTGTACTCATGTGCTCAGGCATAGCTGGTAGGGGTCCATGAATACCGCACAATGGTCCATGATGTAGGCTACTTGCAACTGCCAATGCTTCACTGAATGCTTTGCTCACCCAAAAGAGCAGCATGCCATTTTCAGTGTACAGCTTCATGTCACATTTGCCATACAAGGACAGTCCTCACAGGCACAAGAACCAATCTGCTGTCTCAGGTCGCATTAGCCATACAGATTGCATTACAATGAACCATGATGTATGTGTGCCAGATTCTTTGCAATGTTGACTCACATGTGCCATGCCATGCAGCATCAGATCCATATCCCACATAGCACACAGCTCTCTGATCTTCTGCCGCTGCTCCTGGTCTGCCACAGGTGCAAAGGTGGACACCTTTCTCAGCTGAGCTTTGGTCAGTGCAGTTGCTAAGCAGCATTCCAGATCACCAGTGGGATCCAGAACAATGTCAATGCCAGGCTCTTGCATCACTGCAACAGTCACATGTTGTACAATCACTGTCATTGAACAAAAAGTTTAGATTGTTGCAGGCGAGCTTGAGTTGGAGCTGACATGGACTCGAAAAACTCAGCGGTGGTATGCATCCCATGCAAAACGCAGAGTGGGTTTGCAGCAAAGATTAAAATGGGCAGACAAGTACTCAGCAGGCCAGTGCCAGGTCAGCACGATTTGACTTTCTATCAGAGTCTGTCAGTTGAGGGTTGAACTCATCAGGCAGTGAATGCAACTGCTGTATGACAAGATGCCAACAACAGCATGTGCAAGTGCCTTGCATCACACCTGGTATTGTGGTGTCTAGAAAGCCAAGCTTGTGTGTCAAACCCGGCCGCCAATCAGCCCTGAAGGGTGCAAACAGCTTTTTGCAGATGACACTTTTTGGTGGAAGCAATTCTGCTTTCTTTTGTTCTAGTGTGAAGGCATCAGAGTCAGGCAGTTTGTGTACAGATCTGTTGAGTGGTGCACGGTGTACTTACCCTATCTGGCTCCCATAAGCTGTGCCCTCCACCCAGCCGTCACCCAAGTGGGCGACCTCCCAAGCAGGCATAACTTCACACAGAGAGCGCATGTTCTGCTTCACATCTTGTCTTGTTGCAAGGCGGTAGTGCGGATCAAAAGGAACTGAAAGGGGTTGAAGGCAGAGTACTCTGGAGGGTATCAGGATGCCAACTTGATTGGCCAGAACGTCTCTTTTGTCTGGCCTGCGCATGCATGCATGCATGCATGCATGCATGTGCGCTTTGCCATATTGCCAGATCCATCGCAAAGAAATCGCTATGCAAGATGCTGATAGCATAGAAGTGTTGGTGAGTGACAGGTCAACAGTCAGGTTCTGTTGGAAAGTATACAGGGTGTAGGTATACATTGCAGATGCGCACATCACATGGACAGCCTGGCCACATGTCATGAGTCATGCAGTGCTGATTGGCTGAGCTGCGTGATCATGCAGATTACCCTGTGAGACATTGCAGATAACCACTGTCCACCCAACCGTCTTCTAAGTAAGCAACCTCGCCTGAGGGTACTACTTCCCACATGAATTGCTTATACATGGCAACATCATGCCTCGTTGCAAGACGGTAATTTGGAGGCAAGGCTTGTGTTCTTGGGTGAAGCACAAAGTGTGTGGCCTGTGAGAGTACACCCAGCTTGTGTCCCAATTTGTCACGCGTTTCTGACCTGTAACCAAAGGAGGTGTCCCAGTTGGGCAACTTGATCACAGAGAGCAGACGTGCAAGAACGGCATATGGAACGATTCAAAACGCGTGGCGGCTGAATGCATGATACTGTGAGATTTACTCAAACTTGCAGCACTCACGTAGTAGGACCAGGCACAAAAATTGTCGTGGACAGGCCGAAAGCAAAACAAACTTGTATTTATTTCTGGCACCTTACCCGGTGTTGCCGCCATAACAACAACCGTCAACCCATCCATCCGTCAGACAAGCAATTTCCCAAGCTGGCATTGCCTCCCACAGAAAAGCTTTGAACGTCGCAACGTCATGTCGAGTTGCGATTCGATAACCGTCCGGTAGAGGCTCTGCCAATGGACGCAGAGTGAAACGTGGCCTGCTGATAAGGGTGGGCATGTTTGCTATCTTCTAGGCGAATTCACTCATCCTGTAGCACGGCGCCGCAACATCATCATCTTGACAATCAAGGCCTGCTTCCGTTGACTTCGCTACCAGGCCGGCTTCGAATTTGCAAAGGAATGACTAATTGCGAGAGCTGAACTTTAAGTGTCCTGTGCCGTGCGACGTGAGCCAGATGATGCTCGTCTTGGGTACAGACATCATTCTCAAACTTTGCGCATTGCACTCCAACATATAGGAGTGTTCGACGCCACCTACAATGCATAACTACCTATAAGTCTGCAAGCATTGGTGGATCTGCAGAAAACGACCCTCATGAGCCACCATTTACGCGCTGATGGGCTGAAGGCATGGAACAAACTGGTTCTCAGCACTCGAAGCGCACATGCTCAGGTACACACAAGACGGATTTTCCTTAACACGTCAAGACAGACTTGTTGCTCAGTGTGCTCATTTGTTTCTACAGGAGAAGTGGAAGCCAGCAACAGCTCACTGTGAAGAACTTCTCGGTGTGCTGCGTTCTTTTGCACAAAAGTATGACTTGTCAGCAGATCTGCCCAGTGACCTCGGAGCTTTGTGTCTTCAAGCTGGGGAAACAGCTTACCTGCTGGTGAGGCAGTTTTGTCATTTCACATTTGCTTGATTCTGGCCTTCACTACATGCAACAGAATCTCGATCTGTGTTCTTGGCATGCAGGCACTTGCATTGTGTCAGCATGGCAAAGAAGATCTTGCAGACACGATCCTGACCAGGCTTAACTGCACATACAGGCTAGCACCAGCTGTGCTGATGCTACATGCACAAGTCATGCCAGCAACTGCTTCTGCCAACTCACTTGATGCTTTTCTGCCATGCGCCATCAGGGATGCTGTCTCTGGTGCGCCCTTGAAGTCCTCATCATTGCTTGGGTCCACATGTGCAGCTGGGTTAGCATATGCATGGGATGCATTGCATAGTCCTTCTAGCATCTGGCTCCCTAGACCTGTCAGGCAATGCTCTGTTTTGAAGTGAAAGTCTTTGCCTGACATGAAATGCTGTCTGGGAATGGCAGCTAGCACATCAACAGCCACGTGAATGTTTCCGTCAATGCTGGAGTTGCAAAAGATGTGCTGAAGAAGAGCCATCCTCACTCTGACTGCGGAAGAAGGCTTTGCGTCAAACCCAGCACAGGTTTTATGCCTACTTGACACCGTAACCCAATCAGCATACATCACCTGTACACTTACTCATAATCATTCAGGAGAGTAGCAAACAGCCACTTAAGTCTGTCATGAGAAGCCGTCAGCTTGTCATCACTCCTGCTGGAGTGGTGCGCCATGCTTGTGATGCAGATGAACTGTTCAAGCAGCTGAGATCAGGCCTGAGTGCAACTGCTTCCTTTTGGACGGACCATCAGTACTTTGAGCCAGAGACACCATTCTTCTCTTACTTCTACCAACTGGTAGGGCCTCTCTTTCTTGCTGTGCAGCAACATGACAGCCTTTGCCTGATTATGGTGACAATGTCATTACACCCATGCTTGCATCAAAATGTTGTCACCACATGATGTCATGATGACATCATTTGATGATGACTTTTGGCTGCAAGCAAATACTAAATGCATCAGTGCCAAGTGGTCATGGCCACAGCATATCCTTAAATGCATTGTACATACCTTTTTGACACTCAGCTGGCATTTGATCAGGCCTGAACTGTAATCAGGGATTGGAGTTTAGGGTTTCATAGGGTTTCTTAGGGTTTGACAGTGCTCAAGTGACAGTGCAGGCTGAAGTGCCCATGCTTCCCTGCAGGACTCGATCCCTGGGACTGTCATGGATGCAGCTATTCAGGAGTTGCAGTCCTTGCTGTTGGGCTCTTCTTTTGGTCCCTGCATGGCAGGGGTCACCTCAGCTGAATGGTGGGCCCACTGCAGGTGATCCGTTTGGCGCATTCATCAATTTGTCAGGGTTCACAAACCCTGGCACATTCACCAGAGCTGTATGCTGGGCGACGGATGTAAATCTGTCTCTCTCTCTCTCGCCACCTATGCACAGTTGGAACAAGCCCTGTCCCTGATCTTAGTCATGTACACTCTTGATCTCATGCATGTGCACAACAAGTTACAACTGCCACGGCTGGCATGATTGTCATGGGGAACAATGTCATGGTGGTGCTATTAATTGCTACCAATTGGTACAAGCCGCTTTCTTGCTTACATGGTCATGCTGGAATACACCGTGATTGCTAGCATGGTTATTACAATAACCATCAACACCAGGTATCAGTAGTCAACTGTCAAAAGGTCAATCCCATCAGGATAAGCCATTAATGATTTGTCTTTTCAATGCGTTGTTTATTTACCATTCATTGTTTGTTGTTTGGCGTGATTTGTCAAAAGACAGCATTTACCAGAGCTGACAGATGTAGGAATGTACGCTCAGAAGGTCAGCAGTGACCAGTTGGTGATCAAAATTCGGCCATCTGGTGACATTTTGTGACGATGTTCTTGGAAAACCTTCAAAAATTTGATGTATATATATTCCTTTTCAGGGAGCCAGATGAAGCGCATCAACTGCACTTTGACTTGAGAGAGGCAGCCCTGAGGCGGGGCCTGCAGCACTACCAGCTCCAACATCCGGTAAGACCAGCACTTTCTCCAAGGTGAACTGATGAAACTGAAATCAGGCTTGACATGTGTGGTATCTCAGCACGGGCCTGAGTAGTTCACAGTTAGTTCACACCAGCAGCAAAGAGAGTGCATGACAGCATACACCAGAAGGATGACAGCTGAACTCATTCTCAAAGCGTTGAGCTGTTCCAGCTTGCACTTGAAGCAATGATCTGCTCTGCGTCTAAGCCACGGACTGTACATCATCTGCTTAACATCATCACAAGCCTACTAGGTTACAAACCTCTTGGCAGAATCATCAGCAGGGGCAGTGTTTGATCCTGTCAAAAAAGGTACACCTGTGGGCCCTCCCATCATAACATTAGTCTTGTAAACGTATAAGCTGCTGTGTACCCTTTCTTTGTTAAGATACTCTGTGCCTTTCATAGAGAAAGTGCCACGTAGTCCCTGTTCATTGTGACAACACCAATGTCACACAATATCAACTTGTGTGTCTGTCTGCTGAATGTGTAATGGACAGGCTGCCCTGGTAGTGTAAGGTCGTGTCTCAAGAGGCCGGAACAGCAAATATTCTGTTACCCATAAAGGACAAAGTATGTCATATGTCAATAAATGCAAGCGTTTTCACCTAGCCATATTGACGTATGCTTCTGTTAGTTTTGCGTTTCCACATGCATTGTTGTGTGGTCATTGAAGTCTCACAACTTCTTTCCATCCTTGCAGTTGGTCAGCTCTGTGCTGTTTCTGACAGAGTCAGGGGGCCCCACCCTTGTCTTGGATCAGGATCCTCAGGGGCCATTGGCTCCGAGGGGCTGGCTGGTGCAGCCCTGCCCAAATCAGCTTCTGGCATTCAAAGGCAACCTGCTGCATGGCGTCATTCCTGGTAGGAGACATCTGACCCCTGCCATATGCATGGCTCCGGTGCCCTGTTGGAATATTGTGTTGGTCCACTCACCCTTGTAGATAGCTTTCTACCATGCATTCATTTCTCCCAGGAATGTGGAGTCATCATTGAGGCTCAGTGTTTGCTTACACCATCAGTCCCAGTCAAAATATGGAGTTGTGTGTGACACTCTGCCGATGCCTTGCAAGGACTGTCAACAAGCCGAGATCTGAAGCATGTGCAATTTGCACAAGCTGTAAACATTTGATGTGCTGTGTTGGTGCTAGGGCGGCCCAACGATACTACAGCGGGCGGATCATTTCAGCAGCAGCTTTCTGGCGGGAAGCGCATCACGCTTATAGTGGCTTGGTGGGGTCCTGACATGAGGGCCGAAGCAGGTGCCCCTGGCCAAGGGCCATGCCGAACTGCCCCGTCCTGCCTCGAGTCTGCTGACAAACCGACACAACTTGATGTTGCATTATCATATTCAGCAGTACAGTTACCGTCTGTGTCTCAAACAGATCTGCAGTCATCTCAGCAGGAAGCAGCCTCAGTCTTACAGTCTCAGACAGACTCACGAATTGACTCAGAGGCATGCTCAAGCTCAGATGCAGACTCAAACTCACAACTGCATTCACATTCATCCTCAGAGGCAATCCCAAACCTGTCACGCTGCCATTGGCTGCATCAGTGCCAGCTGTCTCCTCAGCAGCTGAAGCACAGCCACCAGCAACTGCAACACCCACTATCAAATTGCATCTCAGGCAGACAAGTGACAGCCAGCCAGCATCAGCCTCAGCTGCCCTGTCAGGCTCAAGGCTCATCTTCAGGTCACCACAACGATCACAACGGCATTCAGGACAGTCCAGATCACCTGCATGACGATACTGTGAGTAAAACCTGCAGGAGGATGAGCCGTGATGATGTAAGGTCTACAGACTGTAAGGATCTGCACAAGTTGTCAGAGCATCACCCTGTCACTCTGTCGCCTGTGTGGTTGCCAGTTGGCAGCTTGCAGCAGCAGGACAAGCAGCAGCCTGATGCAAAGCGACCAAGGCTGAACGACAGACACGACATACAACAACAGCAGCAGCAGCTGCCTGTGCCTCCTTTGAGGTTCTTCATCCAGAGTCCTCACGAGTTTGCCTCGGTGTATCTGCCAGGCAGGGCATCAGCAAAGGATTGTGAATGAGACCACAAGTTTTGCCTTGGCATGGCGCAAAACAGCTGAGTCTGCATGCAAATTGGGCAAGCTGTGCACTTCTGCTGCAGGTAAGCTCAGTGTTCCAGCATCAGGTTTTGATATAATACCAAATGATGCAATGACGGTGTGCTATGTTCCAATTACATGCAGGCATAGTTGATTCTTACTGAGCTCTACATGCACTTCGCAGTTTTGTCACGTGCTATGTGTCACAGATGTTGTGCCAAACCCTGGCTTTGATCCGTGGCTAATGCTGCTGGAAACAGGTTCTACATGTATGTAAGTCAGTTTGAAATGCGTTTACTGGTGATGATCCTTATCACTGCCATGCTGAATCAGTTTTAGACCGACCTGCAGGCCAGGCGCAACTGCAGTTGTTGTCTTAGGAGGCTGCTGAGCTGCTAGACCAGAGTGCAATTACGTAGTGATGAGCCACTAAGATGCTTGGGTCCGTGCTTCTCTTCCTTTGCTCAAGAAGGCGGTGATTGTGCACAAAAAGCTTGATCGTAGCCAGTAGAGCATGTGCAGGCATGCAATAGTATTTTGATTTGCAGCAGTGACCAGATCTGTGCAATATAGAAGCAATAATCTCATCTGATGACAGTGCTCGTGTAATCAGACTATAAGATTCCCATATGCCTTTTGCTACCTTTGGGGTATGGCTTCTCCTCCAAAGGCATGTTACATGAATAGTTGTAGCTTTGTGATTTGCCGATTGCATGTCAGAAGACCTAGTACCAGTGGGGCCAAAGGAAGTATGCCAACAGGTACTGATTTGCTGGAGAACAACTTTCTAGCATGTTTACCTTCACCTATGAATATGGCACCTGCTACATCGCCAGCCATGCTGAAAGTGTATGTGCTATGTTGCTAAAGGACCTGCTGGTACACACTGTACTGCGTTTGCATGAACTATGCCCTCAAAGCCCTCAAACAACTGCTGGTACCATTGCTGTGTAGCGGTAATCATTGTACTGAATGTGTGCGCCGAATAGTCTGGAAGCTGTCACCAGTGATGCTAGTCAACATTTGCAGAGCTAGACTCCAAACTTTGGCCAGGGTCTCTAATCAGATCTAGATGTCAGCAGGAACAAAACCATGGGCATCAAGCAGTTGATCAAGCTTGACAACCTTTGTTTTCAGGATTTCTGTAGCTTCTCCCTGACTCTCTCGATGGCTATACCACATAGATTCTGTCCCCACTGGTCTCTATGCTGTGCTGCATCAACAGCTGAAAATCCAATACCCCATAGCTTGTCTTCTGGAGAAGCCTCGACCAGAGGCTTGTTTCCAGTCTCAAGCAAGAGCTCTTTCAATTTTTCATGCTGTGAAAATTTCAGAAAATTGCCTTCAAAGACAATCTGTTCGCGATGTGGTGTCCACCTCTCTTTGTCAAAGCCTGTTACCCTCCTACCTGCTGCTTTTGCCTCACCAGGAGTATGCAAAGACAGTATGTCTTGGGCAACTGACTTGTCACCAAAAAGCATGGCTTTGTGATACATCATGTAGTGCTCAACTGTTAAGAACGAGTTCCCTTCGTCATCCAGCATCTTTGCTGAATACCAGTGAGAGAGCCCGCCATAAGGGATATCCTCAGGCATCCAGAAGTATGCGGCGTCTATGCTATCAGTGGGGCTCATGTGCAACTCAGGCGTACTGAAAGCCGTCCGAGAAAGAAGAAGCAAGCCCTTCGGCCGCAACGTCCTGCTATTGAGAGATATCACTTGTATTTTTGAGCTGGAGGGTGATCCTGCTGCGCGACAACTTCGTAGCAGCAGCTCTGCAGATGCCACCGACGGCACCAAGCAGCTCTGCGCCAATGACATCCGCGATGATGAAACAAGCTGCCGCTGCCACGTGCATGCGTAAGTCAGTCAAGCTAGCTTCTGTTGTGTGCGTTACATATTTGCTTTGCTGGAGGGGGGAGGGGCCCTCCCGGAGGGCATGTCGGGGGGGTCAGGGAATTTCTGCGCTCTTACTTGTGCGCGCTCACACTCATGAGGCCGGCGAGGGTGCGTAGCGTTTATTGTTGCATTACTATGCAGCAACAGAAACATCGTACAGTCCTGCAACATGTGTGCTGATGAAATCTCAGACGTCGGTGCTGAAGTCAAACCAGACGTCGGTGGTGATCAAACACAACAGAATACCCATATCACGCTGCACTTCACTTCTCAGGTCAGCATACCAAGGTAGAAACTCTTTTTGACACTCAACAAGCCTGAGTTTGGTGCTCTGCCTCCCATAGGAACGAGACACGGTTCCTATCAAAGTGAAAAGATCCACACAGTTTGAAAAGATGTTTGTGGCCTACCGCAGCAGGTTTCATCTTGCGGAGCAAGACATCAGATTTGTTGTAGAGGGGCGACGTGTGAAACCATTTCATACACCACAAGAGGTGCCTCTGTGTCCATGCTTGTATTGCCAAACAGCATAGCCAGCTAGCCAAATGGTTGCAACCTAAATCCAGCTTGATCAGTGTTGTCTGTTACAGCATGAGCTGGAGGATGGAGATCAAGTGGAGGTCATTCTCGAAATGCTCGGCGGCTGGTGAAAGGTGATGATGCTGCCATGCATATCCTTTAGCAGCAGTCTACCCTGGAGATATCTCAGGCATGTTATGTTAATTAACAGCCTTTATAAAGTCCTGCGGTTGGCTATAGGGGTCTGACTGTGACTGTACAGTGGGCCATAGCATTACACTGGTGGAGTCAATCACAACAATAAGCTGAGTACATCACACATCATCCTTCAGCCGTAAGGTCTTGAGCATCATCAGCACAGAGATGTTATACATGAGATCATGATGTCGCGACTGATCAGGTCTCATTGTCAGGCCTCATTGACAAACAGAGATTCTCAGCACTGTACATGAGTCACGGCGCAGGAAAGCCAGCCCACAATCTCTTCTCCGTATGCTGCAAGCATGCCTTGCAAAAGGCTGAGCACCAAGTGCTTTGTGGAGGTGGTCAAGGGTGAGCTGGAGATGGTGGGTTTGTGCATTAACAATTATAGCTACATGATGCAGCACCTTGTCTGGCTTCTGATATGTTTTTTGTTCATGCTGCTGTTGAGCTCGTCTTGGGGATGATTGATAACTTGAGCTGTAATCACCTTTGCTGCATTGCTGATGTCAGGTGACGTAAGAATGATGTCAGCTATGTCTGCCACAATGCGGTAGAATGCTGAAGCCACATTGTCTCCTGTCTTGGCCGAAACAAAATAGCTGCACAGACAAGCATCAGCCATATTCCGATTTCAACAATGGTATGGAAATACAATTACATCATGCCACTTCAGCTCACCTGTGCATCTTGTGCAAGACAGCAAACTCAGTATGCTGCGTTGGACGCACTGTGCGCATATGAGTCAAGTCTGCTTTGTTTGCAAGGATAGCAAGATATGGCATGTCTGCCTGTGTGTACACTTTCTGAACCAATGTCATCCAATCTTCCAGATCTTGGAAGCTCTGATCATCAGGGGCAGAGCTGAGTTTCAATAATTGTCATACATTGACATCCAGCGCCAAGGGTGTGAAGATGGATGTCAGTATTAGTGCAGGCACTGACCTGAAAGTTAGTGATGTCATAAGTTAGGAGGATTGCATGTGCTCCGTAGATATAATTAGACACCATCTTGCTAGCTATGGTCTGCCCTCCAATGTCCCATAACTGCAAGTGTTCTCAGGTTTGAAAAAGGTACAGACAATGTTGAAAAGCTCACATGGACACCATGGACAAGCTCAACCTGCAACACACAGAAGGCAGTGCGGATCATGATCTGGGTCGCAAGCAGCTAGGTACAACACATAACAAAGTGGCCCGTACAATCTGCCAGTTTCACCTGAACAGCAACACGCTTGTCGCCAGGCAGGGTTAGCTGTTTCAGAAAGAAGTCTACTCCAATAGTTTGCTTATAGCTGCATAAGGCTACCCCTCAACAAAAGCCTGGCAAAGGTAGGGCACGGCAAATAAGCAAATAGTAGCAGTGATCAGAAACTTGTTTATGCTACCTCCTTGAGAACTTGTCCTCGGAAAATCTCAAACTAAGACTGGTTTTACCAACCGCACCATCACCAAGAATAACCAGTTTGTACTGCAGAAACTCTTGTTCATCTTCACTGTCTGAAGCAGAGGGCTGGCTCACCATCTCGCTCAGGACGGTGACGTCACAAATATCACCTCCAATACAGCGAACAACCTCTGCCACATGCAGGCACGCTTCCTTGACAAGCGACCACCCGCTGATACACTTTCGTGAAGCCGGTTGCGGCAGTTTTGAGGAAGAAGATCGGCCCAAACCCTTCTTTGGTGAGGAAAGCCCTATCATCCTCAGCTGCTGGATAAGGGGAGGAAGCCATCTTCGACTTAACAACGTTGAAATAGCAATTCATCATCGTACGCCAATCTATTCGACGAGCTACTGGCCCTGTGCTGCAGCCCGCATCAATCTGCATCCATCGCAGGTAGGCAGCAGTAATATGGTTCCGTATTGCGCCAACGACACGCGTCCCATTGCGTTTGTTAGCACACATGACTAAATTGCACTGTAATTTGCAGGATCACAGCACCTTGAATGGCGCTGTGACGTAGCGGGTGTCAGTACCGTCATATGGCAGCAGAGGTCAAAGCTGAACCAGCTTCATTTTCGCCTGCTGCTTCAGAGGCTGAAAAGATACCTGTAAAGCAAGAGCCAACAACATCTGAACCAGCTGCAGCTGCGCAACCAGACTCAGCAGAGCCTGCAGTAGCTTCAAGCTCAGCTGCTGCTGGCTCTGCCCCAGGGCCAGGCAGCGAGGGCAGAAAGGTTTCCACAGCTGATATTCAATTAGTGCAGAATCTTATTGAGCGCTGTCTGCAAATGTACCTCAGCCAGCGAGAGGTCGTGTCAACCTTGCATCAGCAAGCAAAAATTGAGCCTGGCTTCACACAGCTGGTCTGGCAGAAGCTTGAGGAACAGAATCCAGACTTTTTCAGAGCATATTTTACTCGCCTAAAGCTCAAGGACCAGATCAACCTCTTTAATCACCTCCTTGAGCAGCAAGTGAACGTTGTACAGCGTATGCAAAGGGGCTGGATGCAACCACCAGGCATGATGATGCAACCTCGTCCTGGCATGCCATTGCAGTCGATGGCAATGCAGTCTGGCATGCCAATGCATTCGCAGTATCCCGCAGCACAGCAAGTCAAGCATGAGCAAGATGGTCTTGGAGGCATAGCTCCTCTGGAAAGTACTGCTGACTTTGACACCAATGCCCAACCCAGCGTGGAAGACAACCTGAACTTGTTACCTGATTTTGGGCTCAACATGCTGTCATCACCAAATGCAGAAGATGGCAGTGCGCCAAATCTGCCAGCTGACTTTGCTGGACCCTTTGGTGGGTTTCCCAGCCCTGGCAGGGTTCAAGGAGGATTTCCAATCGGTGACGAACAGTGGGGTTTTCCAAGAAACCTCAGCTTGTCAGATTTGTCTTTGGATCAACTTGGTGCAGAAACAGATCACAATGCTATGGCTCTGTGGAATACAGAGGGCCATCATGAGCTGCCTGCAATGCCCAAGAACATGAGCTTCTCAGAGTTGCCACAGCTTGACTATGAACTTGACAAATGAGATTTGCAAATGAACTGACTTTCAATGCATGAGCCCTGATTTCCAATGTCTGCTTTGCCTGGTTTGACCAGGCTTGTGCCACCAGTAGATAGGATGGTTGAACATAGGTGCCAGCATGCATGCAATTGAGAGCATAAGCTGTCACCTTTATATACATTTCAGTTCGTCAGCACGTTGACCAGTGCCTTCAGCATGCACGTTTTCATTGAAGGATCTTGATGTACTTTCAGCTCAATATGTCTTTGGCCTCCAGTAAAATGCCCTGATGATGACGTCTACCTCTGTGCATCCAGATATGGCATGCATATAGAATAATACCATACCGGTTTGGGCCCTTATGGCATGCACATAAAATATTGTGTAACTCGGCCAGGCATGAGTTGCGTTTGGGACGCCCTGCTCTCGCTCATAAGATGCATTGCATATGCGTCCATGGAGTACATGCTGTGCCAGCCTGAGCTAAGCAGCTTTAGAGCCCATTTCGAGTGTGTGACTTGGATGTTCATACGCACTACAGGTCCGTATGTGTTTATGTGTTGCTGCTCTATATACATATATGGCATCACAGCATGGGGAGTATGGTACCTGCGCTAATGTCAGGCTCTTGAGCAGCAGACTCTTGGGCGCCACAATGTCAGCAACCACAGGGTAAAGTGCACACTTAAATTTGCATTTGAATCAGCCTGCTTTGTCCATTGCCATGCTGCACATCAAGGATCAAGAGCAAGGCAGAATGAGAGCAAACTTGCTGTTCACAACGTTATGTCTGCAAGGCACACAGGTGGCAACGCAGTAGATTGCTGCAAAATTTCGTGGCTGACTTCAGTAACTCAAACAAAACATACACACACACTCTCTCTCACCCTCTGTATAACACTGACTCTGTAGCCATGCATGTTACTTTAGTACAAAGTATTGCATCTAGGTGTACAGCATTCTGTCAGATGTTCGCTTCAATACTGATGCTGGCTGTCAACCAAATCTCAGTCCAAGACTTTTTGTCGAGCCTGAACCCCCCCAGACATCCCGCCTCTCAACCAGGGCTTGACCGTTTGCTTTCAATGTGATGGTCTCATAAGTTCCCTTCAGCTCTTCCTCCAACCTCTTCTCCTCTTCTTTGCTCATGTCCTGCAACACTTTTGTATGTCGCATGCTTGGCATACAAAAATATCTGCAGACCCATCACAGTGAGCAAACACAGTTCTGCAAGGCACACGCAATTGTTTTGTGACAAATGCTTGATACCCACATCATGCTGGGACCTAAGTCTTGCAGCAACCTTGCCCTTCTCAAGCAGCTATCACTCTGTCAGCAGCACTCATAACAGCAGGCAAAACAAGGGGTTGCATGTAAGTGTCTTGCACAGCCTGCTGTGTGTTTCGCCATGTGCCGTGCTTGCATAGCCATGATGCGGTTGACAAGCTGGATGATTGCCAAACATGGGCATAGTAGCTACCAGGCATGGTAACTGACCATTTGGATATCACTTGGAGTTGCTTAGATCCGACCTGGGGGCAATCAGGTCTTGAAATGCACATGAGGCACAAGACATAACCTCTCCAGCTCAACATGTTTGGACTTGATACTGTACAGGGCAAGTTGCTGAATGTGCTTTTGACATGCACATGTGCCTGCCTGCAGAGACCCAATCAGCCTTGAGCCGCTCCCAAAAGCTTGTTGCCCAAATCGCCGGGCATAGTAGGTCTGCCGCTGCGGCTTTGCTGGCTCCCTACTTTGCACTATGCCTGGCTTCAGCGCATCTATCTCTACCTGCACCACATGCACTCCTTGCCACAGGGAGTTTGTTGCAACATCATCTCATCTCATGCATTTGGCACTTTATTTGCCCTTTTTGCATTTTGCGTCCGCTCTCCGCTGTCTGGCTTATTCGGATCGTGCTTGAGTGTCACTTTGGTGTCAGCCAGAGTGTCTTTTGAGTCGACAACTGGCAGGCGTATGCCAAGCCAGGGCAAACGGTAAGGGCAGACAGCAGATTAAGGTGCACACATGCAAGCAGCAAAAAGCAGCCGTCTAGCTTGAGGTACTACAGATTGTATGGATAGTCTTTTGTCAAGTCCCCCTTTTGGCTGTTGGCCATGAAGCGCTGCCATGCCTAGGCCTGCCTACACCCAAGCCCTTGTTTTAACATGCTGCAAGTGGTTACTGGCGACAATGTAAAAGCTGCACAGGACAGGTACAGAGGTACATTTCAAGCTGAGCTTGCACAATGCAAGCCTTGGGATGATACATAGGATCATCCCCTCTGTCTATCGATAGCAGCCAGCAAAGCAAGCATGACTTGGGCATGAAGCCTGGTGAAAGCGCTGCTGCACAAACTCAGCAGTATCACTTGCGCACAAAACCCCATGACGCAATCAAGCTCACAGGGCTTGTAATAGTAGCCAAGTGACATACCATTGGGCATGTGTTGACCGCACCTGGCACTGGGCAGGAAGTGACAGCTGGCAGGGCTACATGCTGATGGGCACAAAGTATTGCAGATATGTTACAGCTTACCTGTGATGGAACCTGAACTATTCTGTTAGGCCCTGGTTGCCACGCCACAATGGCCATCTGTTTCTGTATGGTCTGCACATCTGGCGGTTCTTCCGGTTTGGTTCGGTAAGAAAACGACACCACACCCTCTGCGTCCTCATTTTCTTGCTTGGTCCAGTCCTGCAGGACTGACAAGGCTGAAGGTTGCTCAGCTCAGGCATACATGCATGTCCATGCAAACACACTAACCTACAACTGTCACTACTTGCTGTAGCAATGCTCGGGGGGGATGCGGTTGTCTTGACACAGAGTTTGATGAGTTTGATGACATGCTGCCGCTGTTGTGGCTGACATATTTTTGGCACAAGCAATCTGCTGCCTTACAGTACAGCAAGCTGGATGTTTCTTTCCATCATCACAACTTTCCAGCTTACCTGTTCTTCAAGGATGACATACTTGTACTCAATTTTGGTGTTGGCAGGCAGTTCAACCTGTGTGAAGGCAGCTGTAGTTATGCCTACTCTGGTCCATAGCAGATGGCCATGGCACAAGGCGCGTGTCCTACCTCTGCTGTCCATATGTCCCCTTGGTTCCATACCATGGGGACTTTTGCAATAGACAAGAAAGACCAGCCAAAAGGTATTTGAGAGCCGCCTATGCAAAGCATTTGCCGGCTATGCACTCGGTAGTTTACTGAAAGCCTGATTCTGACTAGCGGTGGATCCTTTTTTACGCCGGCTTTGCTCTCTGATCGTTTTGGAAACTGTATCACTTCAGCTTGACCTGCTGCTCTGCCACTGCTGGTGCTTGTACCCATGTCAACGGGCTGGTCAGACGGGTCCGGTTGGCTAGCCAAACGACTGAACGTCGCTGCGCGCATGAGCTCACCGGCGTTCTCAGTATACGTGCTGATCAGGACTTCAGTCTGCACGGTCGCCATGTGTCTGCAGGTGGTGCCGGCATGTCGTCGGCGTGGCGGCCGATGTATGATCCGGCCAGACCATTGAAAATGCAACGTGCAAGGCTGCAAACAAGTAGGCGACATCATGCAGTGAAGCTGGTGCGGCAAACATTGTTAAGGTTGACCAGTTGCTAGCTCCGTACAAACGAACGGCAAGCGTACCATGCTGCGTACAATCAGTGGCCACATTCACATCATTGATATAAGGGGAGAAAGTACCAGCACGCATGCAGTACCAGGACTCCGTCCTGGCTGAGCATATCTGAATGGCGTAGTGTAGATGCAAGTGGTGTATCTGAGGTGCAGCAAATTCTGTCGGGGTACAAAGACATGGTCACAACATTAGGTGAGTGAGAAGTGGTTAATGCTGCGTCATCTTGTTTTATTTTTATAAAACAAGATGACGCAGGCTATAGCCCAAATTTGAGCCTGGCTATAGCAATGATGGTTGGTAACTGACTGCTTCAGCACGGCAGCTGCTGTGCAGATGCACGACAGCGCTACACTTCCTGCAGGATGAGCATTGTTCGAAATGCCGCTGCGAGTTGCTGCAGACTGCACCGATTTACAAGATTTGCAGCCTATCAACCAATTAATCAATGAGTTTATACTTTCTATCTTTGGGACTCATGTCATGTTCTACACATTGTCAAGACGGAGAGAGACAGAAGTTTGCAATGCTCTAGCCAGCCAACAAGTCTGAGCACATATAGATGAAGACAAAGGACAAGTTTGGAAGAAATCAAGACACCCTACCAAGTTAGAACAAACTTGGAAACTTGTATGTGATCTTGTTGCGCAAAAAGGATGTCATGGTGTCGATGTTCGTGAAAAACAAAGGAGCATACTGCTGCCTGAGTATGTGGAGAGCCGGACATTCAAAAATCATGTGCAATTCGTCTTGCAACAGCCACACGACAGAGGGAGAGAGAGAAGTTTTCCACCACCTGAAAACAAAATTGCTAATCTGGACTCGTTCGTGTCTTGGGGAGGACGACTTTGCTCTAGAGGTGATTCAAGGCTAACTTCCACGAGCCGCGGTCACTTTTCTGGCTCCATAGTTGCTTGTTTGCAATCTGTTGGGCAGCCCATGCCTTTAGGCAGGGGCGCTGTTCCTATCCTGGAGATTGGTACAATCATTGAAGCCCTGCGTCGGTATTTGGGCAGCG
>JAABUP010003560.1_pt1 | contig 27317 bp, 13 predicted proteins | sample 5559201 | NCBI WGS metagenome assembly JAABUP01 (sample SAMN10711887, study PRJNA513373) | rock metagenome | isolation source: Antarctica rocks | place: Antarctica | reverse complement strand
AACCACGCTGACCTGGGCGATCGAGCAGGTCACCGAGAGGAACCAGCCCGTTGGTCATGTCGTGGCCCAGTTGGGGCTCACCTGACGGTTTGCAAAACTCCAGTTCGAACGCGATGGCGAGCTGGCCTGGCCTAACCTCCATCCGGCCCGACGACCAGGACTTCGAGCGTCCGGGGACCGTGGACGCCTTCGACGCGGCTCAGCTCGATGTCGGAGGTCGCCGACGGGCCGGAGATCCAGGTCTGCGGCCGTCCGGGGATCGCGGCCGAGCCCCCCAGCGCGGCGACGGCCTCGGGGACATTGCCGACGATCTGGTCCTCGCGGATCACGCAGAGGTGGTAGTCGGGTAGGAGGGTCAATGCCCGGCGACCCTGGACCGGGCCCCGGTCCAGGACGATTGTCCCGGTCTGGGCGATCCCCAGGGCGCAGGCTGTCAGGACGCCGTCGGAATCGTTCAATTGCTCATTCGTGAGGGGAGAATCGCGCAGGAGGATCACGCCGGGAGGGGCCCAGGCCTCGGGGAGGTCGGCGGGCACGGCGAGGCTCCGGACGCCCCTCGCGGCGCAGGCCGAAGCGATGGCCGCCGGGAGGACCGACGCCTCGACGCGGTGGACGGTCGCCCGATATTCGGTGACCCGCTCGACGAACCGGGCCACCCGGTCCTCGGCGGGGGTGGCGTCGACGGCCCGGTAGTCCCGAGGGACGGGGACGTCGGCGGGAGTCTCGGCGGTCGGGATGTCGGCGAGGGCCCCCCGGACCCTCCGGAGGATCTCGGCCCGGGCATCGCTCATGGGCGGGTCCTCCACCACTCGCGGAAGGTCTCCGGGGCGACCGGGTAGGCGTCCCGCATGGTCGACCAGCCGGCGAGCGGGCCGGGGAGTCGGTCGATGAATCCGTCGCGGACGACCAGCTTCTGGCCCAATCGGCCGAGCTTCTGAGCCCGCTCGAACCGGCCGGGGCTGGCGAAGATCCTCGCCAGGAGCTTCATGGCGATCCCCTCGGGGTCCGGCCAGCCGCCCTGGCCTTGCTTGTGGCGGACGACCTTGCCCCGGAGGTGGATCAGGATCTCGGGGATGTTGATCTTCACCGGGCAGACGTCGTAGCATGCCCCGCAGAGCGACGAGGCGTAGGGGAGCGACCCGGCGTTCTCGACCCCGGCGAGCTGCGGCGTCAGGATCGCGCCGATCGGGCCAGGGTAGACCGAGTTGTAGGCGTGGCCGCCGGTCCGCTCGTAGACCGGGCAGATGTTCAGGCAGGCGCTGCACCGGATGCAGTTCAGCGCCGGGCGGCCGGGTGGGTCGGCCAGGACCTTGGTCCGGCCGTTGTCCAGGAGGACGAGGTGGAACTCCTGGGGGCCGTCGCCCGGGGCGACCCCGGTCCAGAACGAGGTATAGGGGTTCATCCGCTCGCCGGTCGAGGACCGGGGGAGGAGCTGGAGGAAGACGCCGAAGTCCTCCCAGCTCGGGATGATCTTCTCCAGGCCCATGACCGAGATCAGGACCGGCGGGAGGGTCAGGCACATCCGCCCGTTCCCCTCGGACTCGACCACGCAGACCGTCCCGGTCTGGGCGACCCCGAAGTTGGCCCCGCTGATGGCGACCTTGGCCGCCAGGAACTTCCGGCGGAGGTGCGTCCGGGCCGCGCCGGCGAGGGCCTTGGGGTCGTCGGTCAGGTGCTCGACCCCGAGCCGGCGCCGGAACAGGTCGCGGATCTCGGCTCGATTCTTGTGGATCGCCGGGACCAGGATGTGCGAGGAGCGGTCGCCGGCGAGCTGGACGATCAGTTCGGCCAGGTCGGTCTCGGTGGCCTCGATTCCTTGGGCGTGCAGAGCCTCGTTCAGGCCGATCTCGTCGGTGGTCAGCGACTTGACCTTAACGACCTCGGTCGCGCCGTGGCCCTTGGCGATGGCGACGATGATCCGGTTGGCCTCGGCGGCGTCGCGGGCCCAGTGGACCTGGCCGCCGGCCCTGGTGACGGATTCTTCGAGCTGGACGAGGTAATGATCGAGGTGGCGGAGGACGCGCTCCTTGATCGCCCGGCCGGCCTCGCGGAGCTCCTGCCAGTCGGGCAGCTCGTCCACGACGGCGGCGCGCTTGCCCCGGATGGTCTGGGTGGCCTTGCCCATGTTCCGGCGGAGCTGGGTGTTGCCCAGCGCGAGCTTGGCGGCGTCCTGGAACGGGACGGCGGGGCGGGTCGGCAGGGCCTCGACGCTCATCGGTCCTCCCCCTCTTCGGTCGACGCCAGGATTTCGGCGAGGTGGACCGTGCCCACCCCGGCCCTCTGGCGGTGGAGGGCCCCGCCGATCTGCATCAGGCACGAGTTGTCGGCCGACGCGCAGATCTCGGCCCGGGTCTCCAGGATGCAGCGGAGCTTGTCGCCGAGCATGGCCATCGAGGTATCCGCGTTCTTGACCGCGAACGTCCCGCCGAACCCGCAGCACTCCTCGGCCCGGGGGAGCTCGACCAGGTCGATCCCCCGGACGGCCCGGAGGAGCCTTAAAGGGGCGTCGCCCACCCGGAGCATCCGGAGCGAGTGGCAGGTCGGATGGTACGTCACCCGGTGGGGATAATACGCCCCCACGTCCTCGACGCCCAGCACGTTGACCAGGAACTCGGAGAGCTCGAAGACCTTGGGCGCGATCGCCCCGACCGCGCGGGCCAGGGCCTCGTCGCCGGCCAGTTCGGCCGCATGAGGGTACATGTGGCGGACCATCCCCACGCACGACGCCGACGGTGAGACGACCACCTCGGCCGACTCGAAGACCTCGACGAATCGGCGGATCAGCGGGATCGCTTCGAGCTGATACCCGGTGTTGTAGTGCATCTGCCCGCAGCAGGTCTGCTCCATCGGGAAATCGACCGAATGCCCGAGCCGCTCCAGGAGCCGGACCACGGCCCGGCCGGTCCCGGGGAAGATCGTGTCATTGAAGCAGGTGATGAACAGCGAAACCCGCATGCCTCGCTCCGCCCCGAGGCTCCGGGCCGGTGAGCGCGAAGTCGTCCCCAGAGTCATAAGGTGGGTCCGGTCGGTCCAGGAGGAAGGTCGATCGCTGATCTTACCCGAACCCTCGGCCGACCGGCATCCCCCGACGCCGACCCGACGGAACCCGAAGGATCGAGACCAACCCGATCGTTCCATTTCCCCCAACCATCATTTTTTGACCAGAATACTAATCTTCCCGATCCTAACAGCCGATCATGAGGACAAGTCAGGAAGCGAACGCCGACCGAATGCCTGGCCGCCGCAACATGGGATGACAACTGGTGATGGCGCCGGCCGACCGGCTCGCGGGTCGTCTCCGACCCGGGGGCCGGCGTCCGGTCGGGAGCGACCCGCGATGAGCGCACTCCTCTGGAAGATCGCCCTGCTCGTGACGATGACGCATGGATTCCGCGAGTTGAGCCGCCGATTCGGCCCGAGATGGGGAGGGCTGGCGCTGGGGCTCCCGTGCTCGACGGCGATTGCCCTGATCGGCGTCGGCCACGAGCGGGGGATGGCCGATGCGGTGGCGATGGCGGGGAGCTGCCAGCTCGGCCTGGCCGGGGCGGTGGCCTTGCCGCTGGCCTATTCCCGGGCGATCGGGCGGGGGTGGGGGATCGCCGGGGCGACCGCGGCGGGGGTAGGGGCCTATGGGATCGTGGCGGCGGTCGCGGGCCGGCTCGACCCGTCGGTGGGCGGGGCCGGCCTGGGGATCTCGGCCCTCGCGGTCCTGGCGGCGGCCCAACTGGTGGGCCGGGCCACCGGTCCGATCGCCGGGGAGCGTCGGGGCAGACCATCGCGAGGATCGGCCCGGGTGGCGGCCTTCCGGACGCTGGTCCCGGTCGCCTGCCTGTCCGCCTCGATGGCGATGGCCCGGGCGTTCGGCCCGAGCGGGGCGGGCCTGATGAGCGCGTTCCCCGGGCTGACCCTGACGGTCCTCGGCCTGACCCACCTGGAGTCCGGCCCCGGATCCGCCGTCCGGATGACTCGGGCGCTACCGATCGGGAACCTGGGGACGGTCGCCTTCCTGGCCGCGTTCCGCCTGGGGGGCCCTCGGCTCGGGTTGGGCGGGGGCCTGGCCCTGGGCTACCTGATCGCGCTGGCGGTCCTGGCCGTCCTGGCGATGCCCCGCCGCCCGCCGTCCCCGATCTGGGACCGCTCCCCCTGGCCGAGGTCGGGCCGGCGGTTCTCACCGATCTTCGAGGCCCTCGCCGCCTGAGCCTTCGAGCCGGGCGTCGATCGCGCGGAGGGCTTCGAGCGCCCCCGTCGGGAACGAGGGAAGCATCGCTGGCCGCCCCGGGTCCCCTTCGGAGTCTGGTCGGCCAGGCCGATCGGGCAGCCGTGGGTCAGGAGGACGTCGACCGGCCCGGGCGAGGCGATCCGCCCGGCGAACCCGGCGACATCGTCGTCCGTCACGTCATGCGGGAGCCGGTCCGACCTGGCCCAGATCCCGCCGATGGCCGCGACCCGGAGGCCGCCGAAGCTCCGGACCTCGCCCTGGCCCAGCAGGACAGGCGAGCCGTCGCGGTCGAGGAGCCGGGCCAGGAGTCCGAGCGGGTCGTGGTTGTCGAATCTCGTGAGCAGCGGGAGCCGGCCGGCGATCTCGGCCAGGTCGGACTCGGCCAACTGATCGGGGTCGCCCCAGTCGCCGTAGCCAAGGAGGCCGTCGGCCTCGGACCGGTCGATCGTGATCCGGACCGAGTCGAGGTCGCCGTCGACGAGGAGGCGCATGGGCTCCGTTCTCCCCCGGAGGGCGGCCCCGGTCCAATGACGAGGCCCGGACCGCCGGGATTCCGGACGGGTCGGGCCTTAAGGATCGAGCGGGGGTCGCGGTTCAGCCGACTTTGACCGGCTCGCCGTGGGGGATGACATCGAAGATGTTGGTCATCTCGGCGCCGTGGACGGACTCGTGGAGCGGGACGGCGATCGGGAGCGGGTGGGAGGTCGGCGCGGCCGAGGAATCGCCGGCCGCGGAATGGACCAACTCGGTGAAGACGCCGCCCCGGCGGACGAGGTCGTCGTAGTCGCCGGTCTCGACGACCCGGCCGTCATCGAAGACGAAGATCCGGTCGGTGTCGAGCAGGGTCGAGAGCCGGTGGGCGACCAGGATCACGGTCCGGTCGGCCCGGGCCGCGTGGATAGCCCGCTGGACCTTCCGTTCGCTGATGTTGTCCAGGGCCGAGGTCCCCTCGTCGAGGATCAGGATCGGCGGGTTCTTGAGGAAGACCCGGGCCAGGGCCAGCCGCTGCCGCTGGCCGCCGGAGAGGTTCTGACCCCGCTCGGCGACGGCCGCGTTGTAGCCGCCGGGCATCGCCATGATCTCGTCGTGGATGCAGCCCATCCGGGCCGCCCGGCGAATCTCGTCTTCGGTGGCGTCCTCGCGACCATAGGCGATGTTCTCGGCGATCGTCCCCGAGAAGACGAACGGGTTCTGGCCGACGTAGCCGATCAAGTCGCCGATGGCCTCGCGGGACACCGAGTCGATCGGGACCCCGCCCAGCGCCACCCGGCCGGAGCTGGGATGCGTCAGCCGCATCATCACCTTGAGCCAGGTGGACTTGCCGCAGCCGGACCGCCCGGCCACGCCGATGGTCTCGCCCGCATAGATCGTCAGGTTCACCCCGTCCAGCGCCCGCTTGAGCTGGCCGTCGCCGGTCCGGTAGTCGACCCGGAGCCCCTCGGCCTCGAAGAGCGGAACCGAGCCGTCGATCCGGGGCTCACGGACATCGACCGGCCGGAACGAGCGGTCGACCGGCTCCTCCAGGAGGTCGAGCAGGTCGGCCACCTTGAGGCTGCACTCGTGCCCCTCGTCGATGAAGCGGTGGATCTCGTTGAGCGGGCCCATCACCAGGAGGAACAGCCCGGGGAAGGCGAACATTTCGCCGAAATCGATCATCCCGGAGATGAACAGGTAGACGGCGCTGGCGATGACGGCCAGGTAGAAGAACCCCTCGTTGATCGCCTTGCCGCTGCCGAAGAGCGACATGGCGAAGTGGTGGCGGATCTCGGTGGCCCGCCGCCGCTCGGCGGCCTTCTCGACGCGACGAACCTCCTGGGGGTGGGTGTGCGCGGCCCGGACGTAGTCGATCCCGGCGAGTTGCTCGACGACCGTGCCGTCCATCGCCTCGCGGATCCGGAGCAGGCTCAAGCGGACCCCGTTCTGGGTGATCAGCTGCCAGCAGGTCAGTCCCATCGAGATCGGGACCACGCCGGCCATCGCGAGGGCGATCCGGGGCTCCTTGGAGAACGCGGTGATCAGGGCGAAACTGCCGCCGATCAGGGCGGGGAAGAAGTCGAGGAAGGTGATCCGGAGGAATCGGACGTAGCCCTCAACGCTCCGGTGGATCCGGCCGTGGATCGCCCCGACCTGCTCGTGCGAGAGGGTCGAGAGGTCAACCTCCATGAGGTGGGCGACCAGCCGGACGCAGAGATTCTTGTCGATCCGCGTGCAGGCGCTCTCGACGAGGAACCGGCGGAGCACGTTCATCGACTCGCGGACCAGGTAGGCGAGCCCAATAATGCCGAGATAGCCCAGGCTGAGCCGGATCAACGCCGGCCTGTCCAGCCCGCTCCGGGTCCCACGCTCGACGGCGTTGAAGAGCATCCCGAGGACCACCGGGATGGTGGTCGTCGCCAGGGCCGACACGGCCATCACCAGCCCGGCCCCGCCCAAAGATCGCTTCTGGGCCGCGGGCACCAGATGCCAGACATCCCTCCCCCTCCGGAAGATGTTGCCAACCTCGCGCCAAAGCCCATTCGACGCCCTGACCATCTTCGGGAACATTCTGGTCCCTTCCGGGAAAAACGAGGAGCCGTCTCACGACGGGCTTGGGGGTTCGCGGCGGTGATCGATCCGGGGGTCCGGGTGGGGTTAGGTGGTTGTCGTTCCGACAACGTCAACCCGACCGGTCTCAGGACGTTCGATTGGTTCCGGGACGGTCCAGGGGCCCGGACAACCAGTCCCGATGAAGCAAGATTGGTGCCGCCCGACGGGCCCGGTCGCGGGCCTTGCTGCGTCGAGGAGATCGGGAAAGGGTTCCGGGGACGGGTGACTCGGGGCGACTCACCAAAGTATACGGGGGGGTTGACCGATCCGTTGGCGGACTTCAAGATTTTCGCCGAAACGGTCGGTAAAGTGAGGATGGTGGGGAGATTGGATGATTCTCTGCCCCGATACGGGCACGAAGCAAGAAAGAAAGGCAAAAATCTATTCGACCAACACCGCCAAGTTGGCGTAAGAACTAGGACATCGACTGACGAGCCCAATCAATTGCCCAAATTCTCGGCTATTGACAAGACGATGTCCCGGCGGCCAAGATCATCCCTGTCTTCGGTATGACCTTTGCCCTGGTTCGGGGCTACACGTGTGGCTCGTCCCGATCTCACCGCGAGGGAGACCTGAATGAAAGACGATACTTTGATGAAAAGCACGTTCTCGGCGATCGATGGATCGAGATTTACTTCGTCCCCCGAACCCCTCGCGAACGGGTTGGCCGTCGCGACGGTCCGTGGCTCGGCGTCCCGGTTCGCCGTGACGCTGCCGGAAGAGTCCGAGTCTCTGGTCGTGGACGACCGCTCGCACCTCACCCCGGCGCAGATCGTCGAGACCCGGTTGATCAGCCGCCTCAAGGAGTCGTCGCTGCCGATCAGCCATCTCCAGATGCGCGGGCTGGTCCGGGCCCGCTACGAGGCTTGATCGACGAGATGGCTCGGGCCGGGGCCACCCGGTCTTCGTTCCCCGGGAGCGACCCCGAAGTAATATCCCCCCACCGCAGCCTTCAGGACGCCCGTCGCACGGCCGGAGCGTCCTCAAACCCTAATCGGTCCAGGCCACGGGCCACGCATGGTAATTGATGGAAGACCGCGCGCACCCGGTCTTCCATCAGGACGTTCTCCAGCGCGAGGACCAGCGCCCCCGCGTCGATCCCCACCATGTCGCGGGCGATCCAGCGCCGATCCTCGTTGATGCAGCTCAGCCCGTAGCGGCCGAGCGGCGAGGGGCGGCGGACGGCCGTCGCCCGGACATTCTCGAGGACGTCGCCCGGTCGATGGGCGACCGAGGCGAGCGTGGCCGTGAGGTGAGCGGTCCCGTCGATCGGGCCGGCGGGGGAGTAGGCGTCGTAGGCATCCCGACCGGGCGATCGGCCCGGGCCGTCGCCGGCGGAGAGCCCCCAGTGGACCCGGTAGGTCCGGAACTCGCCCGAGGCTGCCCGGCAGGCGTCGCGGTTCGCCACCGTCGCGACTTCGGCCTCGGCCGCGAGGTCGAGCCCGCAGGGGGACCGCCATCGGCGGAGGTCGAGCAGGTCGAGGCCGTACTGGAAGACGAAAAGTCCCAGGTCGGCGTTGTTAAATCGGAGGCCGGCGATTTCGCCATAAAATGGCCTGGTCGACGACCAGGCCGAAGCCGGGAGCGCCCGAGGCTCCTCGGCCCCCGCGCCCAGGACGTACATCAGGATCGTCTCGCCATTGGACCGGTCCCAGGAGCACTTGAGGAACCGGCCGCCTGGCCCCTTGCCGTGCCGGATCAGGCCCGGGAGGGTGGAAGTCCGGGGCAGGGACCAGTGGACCCAATCAACCCGGTTGTAAATCCGCCCGGCAAGTTCGACAAGAACCGGGTCGTCCAGGAACGACGAGGCCCAGAGCGCCCCGGCCAGGAACCAGGAGCTGTCCACCGTGCTGAAGGCGTCCTCGCCGATCGGACGGCCGGACCGCTCGTCCACGAAATGCGGGAGGATCCCGCGATCGTGGGGGATCCGCCCCAGGGCGGCCCGAAGAGCGATCTCGACCCGGGCGATGGCCTCGGATCGCGCGATCAGCCGGTGGGGCTCGGCGGACGCCAGCGCGATCGCGATCAGGCCCATCCCCGTCGCGGTGATGCTGGCCATCCCCGCCGGGAGGGCCGGGCCGTGGTTGGCCTGGCGGTCGGCGATCAGCCCGCCCGGGGTCTGGTTGTCGATGAAATAGGAGAGGGCCCGGGCTTGCAGCCCCCGGAGCAGTTCCCGGTCACTCGACGACCCCGACTCGCCGGCCCATCGTGGCATGGCGACCGCTCCTCGTCCCGAGGCGGGGGAGCGACCTTGATCCCCCTGGCGAGGAATTCTAGCGGACTTCTCCCAGGGTAGAAGCCCGATCGAGGCGAATTGCCTCGATCGGGACGGAAACCGGGCCCTTCCCGAGGTCAGGCCAGGGCCGGGCCGCCGCCCAGGACGATCCGGACCTCGTGCGGCCGGCCGTCGTCAACCAGGGGGATCGAGGCAGGGTCGTGGGGCTCGCCGTCGAGGCTCGCGGTTCGGACCCCGTGCTCGACGCCTTCGGGATTCTCCACGACGATCCGGTAGGGCGTCGATCGGTGGCGATAGGCCAGCTCGAAGCCGGGCCAGTCGCCGGGGATCCTGGGGTCGATCGCCAGCCGGTCGCCCCGGAGGTGGAACCCCAGGATCGACTCGATCCCCACCCGCCAGAGCCAGGAGGCCGATCCAGTGTACCAGGTCCACCCTCCCCGGCCGGTGTGCGGGGGCCGGCCGTAAATGTCGGCCGCGACGACGTAGGGCTCGACTTTGTAGCGGGCGACCGATTCCGAGTCGGTGGCGTGGTTGACGGGGTTGAGGAGCCCGAACAGCTCGCCCGCCCGCTGGCCCCGCCCCTGGATCGCGGCGGCCATCGCCACCCAGGTGGCCGCGTGGGTGTACTGGCCGCCGTTCTCGCGGACGCCCGGGACGTAACCCTTGATGTAGCCCGGCTGGAGCTTCCCCTTGTCGAAGGGCGGGGTGAACAGCAGGATCAGCCCGTCGTCGGCCCGAACCAGCCGCTCGTCGACCGAAGTCATGGCCTGCCGGACGCGATCGGGGTCGGCGACCCCGCAGATCGCGGCCCAGGACTGCGTGATCGAGTCGATCTGACATTCGTCGTTGGTCGACGAGCCCAGCAGCGTCCCGTCGTCGAAGTAGGCCCGGCGATACCACCGACCGTCCCAGGCGTGCGTCTCGGCGGCCGACCGGAGGGCCTCGGCGCGATCGAGGCAGGTTCGGGCCCGGCCCGAATCGCCCCGGGTCTCGGCGATCGGGGCGAACTGGCGGAGCGCGGCGATCAGGAACCAGGCGACCCAGACGCTCTCGCCCCGGCCCTCGGCGCCCACCCGGTTCATCCCGTCGTTCCAGTCTCCGGTCCCCATCAGCGGGAGGCCGTGGGCCCCGAGCTGGTGGGCGTGGTCGAGGGCCCGGACGCAGTGATCGTAGAGCGTCCCGGACTCGTCCGAGGTCACCGGGAGGCCGTAGTCGTCCTCCTGGCCGGGCTTGAGCAGGGGTGCCTGGAGGTACGAGATCGACTCGTCGAAGATGGCCGAGTCGCCGGTGGTGGCGGCGTAATGGCAGGCGACGTAGGGGAGCCAGATCAGGTCATCGGAGATCCGGGTCCGGACGCCCTTGCCGCCGGGCGGGTGCCACCAGTGCTGGACGTCCCCCTCGACGAACTGGCGGCTCGCCGCGCGGAGGATCTGGCCCCGGGCCTCCTCGGGGGCCCCATAAACCAGGGCCATCGAGTCCTGAAGCTGGTCGCGGAAGCCGTAGGCCCCGCCCGACTGGTAGGTGGCCGACCGCCCCCAGAACCGGCAGCTCAGCGCCTGGTACATCAGCCAGCGGTTGAGGACCAGGTCCATCGCCCGGTCGGGCGTCCGGACCTGGAGGGCCCCGAGGACGTGGTCCCACCGGGCCTTGACCTCGGCCAGGGTCGGCCCGAACCGGGCGGGGTCGCGGTGGTGGGCCGCGAGCCGACGGGCCTCCTCGACCGTCCCAGCCTGGCCGAGGACGAAGGTCACCCGCTCCTCGCCGCCGGGCGGAATCTCGAACTTGACCTGGATCGCGGCGCAGGGGTCCAGGGCCGCGCCGGAGGCCCCGCCGAGCTCGGACCGCCCCAGCGCGGCGGGTTCGGCGACCGAGCCGTTCCGGCCGAGGAACTCGGTCCGGTCGGCCGTGAAGGTCCGGGGGCGGTGGCTGGCGTCGGCGAAGGCCACGCGGGTCGAATCGTCGGGGTGGCTCGGGTTCCGGGCGAGCAGGGTCCCGGACCCGGCGTCGACCTCGGTGATGACCTGCATCGCCGCCTGGTCGCGGAGCGAGCCCAGGACCCATTCGGCGTAGAACGTCGCGGAGAGCTTGCGCGGACGATCGCCGGGGTTGCCGACCCGGAGGTGGATGACCTTGACCGGGTCGGTCGGGGGGACGAGCAGGGTCAGCTCGTGGTCGAGCCCCCGGGCCCGCCGCTCGAAGACCGTATATCCCTGGCCGTGCCGGACGACCGAGGGCTCGTCGGAGGGAACGGGGAGGCTGGTGGGGGACCAGAACTCGCCGGTCTCCTCGTCGCGGAGGTAGACCACCTCGCCGGGCGGGTCGGTGACCGGGTCGTTGCTCCAGGGGGTCAGGCGGTTGGTCTGGCTGTTGCCGGCCCAGGTATAGCCGGAGCCACCCTCGGAGGCGATGAACCCGAAGTCGGGGTTGGCCACCACGTTGACCCACGGGGCCGGGGGGAGGACCGGGCGGGGGAGGTTCTGGCGGTCGGCCTTGCCGTTCCGGCGGACGTCGGGCCGGGGCGAGGCCGGCAGGAGGATCCGGTATTCAAGGCCGTCGAGGGCGAACCCGCCGACCCCGTTGGCGAACAGCAGGTCGGGCGTCGCGACCGGGTCGGGGGCGTTGTGCTCGGGCGTCGGGGAGTCCGGGGCCAGCGGCCCGGGGAGGGCCCGGACGCGATCGGGCCGGTCGAGCTGGCCAGCGAGGGTCCCCCGATCGCCCTGGAGGACGACCCGGGCGGATGACTGGAGGAGGATCCGGTCCACCTCGGGGATCGCCCCGAGCTTCCGGACGAAGACGCCGCCGGGATGGTCGACGAGGTCGCGGGCGTCGCTGGCCCGGACCATGTCGAGCAGGTGCTGGTGGAGTTCGTCGGACTCGGCCTCGGCCGGGCCACCGAGAACCACGAGGTCGAATTCGAGCCCCTTGAGCCGGAGGTAGGTGTGCGCGACGAGCATCTGGGCGGCCAGGGCCAGCTCGTCGAAGTCGGCGATCATGGCCAGGACGATCGGCTTGTCGCCCGAGATCCCGTAGGCCCAGAGGCCGGGTTGCCCCTTGACGTTGAGGGCCAGGATCGCGGGGTCGGCCCGGAGGATCGAGCCGGCGTAGATGACGTGCGCGGCGAGCCTCTGGAACAGGTGGGCGTCCTGCGCCGTCCAGTTCCGGCCGTGGTGCTCGACCTGGCTGTGGGCCCAGGCCAGCTCGAAGGCCCGGGAGACGGCCGAGGTCTCGCGGTAGTGGTCGGCCAGGGTGAGGGCCTCGTCGCGCGAGTCGGCCACGGCGGTGGTGAAGGCGACGATCGCCGACATCCCCGGCTCGATCCGGACCCGCCTCCGGAGGCTGAAGACCGGGTCGAGCACGGCGCCGGTGGTCCCCGAGAGGGCCACGCCCGGGTCCAATGCAGCGGGGTCGGCGGTCGAACGGCCCCGACCCAGGAATCGGGCCCGGTCGGTCTCGAACTGGGTGGGGGCGAGCGAGGGGGAGTCGGCCGCGGCGACGTGGACCGCCCAGATCGGCGCCTGGTCCTGGGCCCGGGGGCGGCGGCGGCAGAGCAGGGCCTCGGGCGCGGGGGCCCACTCGGTTTCCAGGAAGAGCTTGCCGAAGGCCGGGTGGCTGGTATCGCCGCCGTGCGAGAGCAGGACCACCTCGGCGTAGCTGGTCAGCTCCAGCTCGCGAGGCCGGGTGTCGTGGTTGGTCAGGGTCACCCGGCGGATCTCGGCGCGGGCCTCGGGCGAGACGGTGATCTCGGTGACCGCCTCGATCCCGCCATCAAGGCGGCGGAAGGTCACCTTGTCGGCCGAGAAGATCGCCTCGTAATGCTCGGCCGCCCGGCAGGTCGGCTGGTAGCCGGCCGACCAGACGGCGTCGGTGGCGAGGTCCCGGATATAGAGGAACAGGCCCGAGGCGTCGCGGGTGGCGTCCTCGCGCCACCGGGTCACGTCCAGCCCCCGGCACGTGCTGTACCCTGACCCGGCGTTGGTCAGCATCACGTTGTACTGGGTGTTCGAGAGCAGGTGAGTCCGCGGCGACGGCGTGCCCGGCGTGCTCAGCCTCCGGCTCATCAGCGGGGCCGTCGCCCGCTCCATCTTCGACTCCGAGCCCGGGCTCGACTCGGTCGCCGACGGCTCGATGATCGGCGCGTCGCGGGGGACGCGCTCCTGAAGGAGCAGGTCGGCGGCCCGGACCATCGGCTCGGCGTGGAACCGGCGGGGCATCGGCTCGTCGAGCAGGGCGTTGGCCAGCGCCACCAGGCTCATCCCGTGGTGGTGGGCCATGTACGACCGGACCACGACCGACCGCTTCCCCTTGGGAACACGCTCCCGAGTGAAGTCGACCGCCTCGTGGAACCCGTAGCGCCCTTCGGCCCCCTCGGCCGCGAGCTTCCGGAAGTTCTCCAGCGCCTCGCGCGGCCGGACGGCCACCGCAAGCGCCGTGGCATAGGGGGCGATCACCAGGTCGTCGCCGATGTCCCGCTTCAGGCCCAGGCCGGGGGTCCCGAACGACTGGTAGAGGTAGTCGCCGTCGACCGAGAACGCATCGAAGGCCGATTCGGAGATCCCCCAGGGGACTCCGCGCTGGCGGCCATACTCCATCTGGCGGGCCACGGCGGTCCGGTGGGCCTCGTCGAGCAGCGTCCCCTTGAGCGGGAGGAGCAGCAGGCGGGGCATCAGGTACTCGAACATCGAGCCGCCCCAGGACAGGAGCCCGACCCGATCGGCCGCCTCAATGAACGGCCGGCCGAGCTGGAACCAGTGCCGGCGGGGGGCGTCGCCTCGGCAGATCGCCAGGAAGCTCGACAGGCAAGCCTCGGAGGCCAGCAGGTCATAGCACGAGGCGTCGAGCCGGCCGGTCGCCAAGTTCAGGCCGATCGAGAAGAGGTGACGATCTTCCTTGTAGAGGAACCGGAAGTCCATCCCATCGCCGAGCCGGCCGGATCGCTCGCCGAGCCGATCGCATCGGGCCTTGAGGTCGGTGGCGGTCGAGGCTTTCGCGGCGTCGGCGAGCTCGCGGAGGGCCTTGATCGCCGGGTCGTGCCCCTCGCCCTCGGGGATCGACGATTCGAGCCCGGCCAGCGTGTCTGCGGCCGACTCCGCCCGGAGGGCCAGCTCGACCGGGCTCCCGGGGGCCGAGAGCGCCACCTGGAGGCCCTGCCAGGCGTCTTCGAGCGCCTCGGAGCGGCGGCGGGCGACCGCGAGCCCCTCGCCGGCGGCCGGGAGCGATCCCACCCAGGGGGCGACCGAGGCGACCTCGGCCCGGCGCTCGCGGGCCAGGGCCTCCAGCCTCCGGGCATAGGACTCCCACCGTTCCAGGACGTTCGGCCCGACGTTCGGCAACGCCCGGACCCGGCCGACCAGGGCGACCGTGGCCCACTCGATCCGGCCGAGCAACTCGTCCCAGGCGACGAGGTCGCCCGGGACCTCGGCCAGGAGCGGGCGGAAGTCGGCCACCGCCCCCTCGAACGCCTTGTACTCCTCAGCCACCTTGGTGGGCCGGGCCGACTGGACGTCGGCGGCGAGCATGGCCAGGGTGTCGGCCATCCCCTGGCAGGCGGTCGGGCCGGGAATCGGCTCGCGGACCTTCTCACGCATCCCCTGTTTCAGCGTCACCAGGCAGCCCAGGAGGTTTCCGCTGTCGACCGTCGAGACGTAGTTGGGCGGGAGCGAGCCGAGGGTCTGGGTGTTGTACCAGTTGAGGATGTGCCCCTCGTGCTTCTCCAGCCGGTCGAAGGTGTCGAAGGTCTTCTCCAGGCGGTCCAGCAGCGTCTTCAGCGTGAGGTAGCCGAAATCGTGCGCCGCCAGGGTCGAGAGCAGGAGCATCCCCTTGTTCGTCGGCGAGGTCCGGTGCGCGACCCGGCCGCCCGAGCTGATCGAGTCTTCCTGGTAATTGTCAGGCGGGAGCCAGTGGTCCTCGTCGCCGACGAAGGTCTCGAAAAAGTGCCAGGTCTTCCGCGCGATCCGGCGGAGTTCGGCCCGCTCCGGGTCAGACAGGGGGGACTCGGTGGCCCGCCGGGGTCGGCTGACCCAGTAGGCCACCACCGGCGCCACGAACCAGGCCAGGAGGACCGGCGAGGCCGCCGCCAGGGCCGAGGGCCGAACCAAGGCCACCAGCCCGGCCAGGCCCAGGGCCCAGGCCGGCGAGGGCCACATCGTCCGGATGAAGTTGCCCAGGCCCGTCCCCAACCGGTGCTCGGTCGCCGCCGCCGTCTCCCACTCCAGGAGCCGCCGCCGCGAGACGTAGAGCCGGTTCAGGGTCCGGACCGTCGCGTCGACCAGCCGGCGGGCCTGGTCGGCCAAAAAGGCGATCCAGAGCAGCGACTGGCCGGCCGTGGCCGGGAGATGATGCCCCATCCCCAGGATCGGCGAGAGCGAACGGCCCCGGACCGCCGAGACGGTCGAGCCCAGCGCAAGCTGGAAGATCGGCAGCGCCGGGACCGCCAGCGCTATGGCGGTCCAGAGCCAGGGCGAGCCCGGGAAGACCGTCCATCCCAGGACCAGGAGGACGATCAGGCCCGGCGGGACCAGGCTCCGCCGGAGGTTGTCGAAGACCTTCCACCGCTCCAGGAGCGGCAGGGGGTTGGGCCGGGGCCCGGCGGGGGTCGGCACGGTCCGGCCGAGCCAGGGGAGAAGTTGCCAGTCGCCCCGGGCCCATCGGTGCTCGCGGAGGGCGTAGGCGTGGTAGCGGGGCGGGAAGTCGTCGAAGAGCTCGACGTCGGTCACCAGGCCGCACCGGGCGTAATTGCCCTCGATCAGGTCGTGGCTGAGGATCCGGTCGTCGGGGAAGGTGTGGCCGTTGGCGGCCTCGAAGGCGTCGACGTCGTAGATCCCCTTGCCGGTGAAGCTCCCCGAGTCGAAGAGGTCCATGTAGATGTCGGATACGGCGTTGGAATAGGGGTCGATCCCCGCCGACGACGCCAGGAGGCCGGCGAACCTCGACCGGGTCGCGGCGAACAGGTGGTAGCTCACCCTCGGCTGGAGGACACCGTGCCCCTCGACGACCAGCCCCCGGGCCGGGTCGAACCGGGGGGCGTTGAGCGGGTGCGCCAGCGTCCCGACCAGCCGCCGGGCGCTCTCGCGGGGCAGGACCGTGTCGGCGTCCAGGGTGATGACGAACCGCATCCGGGGGAGCGTCGCCGGGTCGGCGCTCTGGACGACGTAATTCGTGTCGTGGTCACCGCGGATCAGTCGATTGAACTCGGAGAGCTTGCCGCGCTTCCGCTCCCAGCCCATCCAGCAGCCCTGGACCGGGTTCCAGCTCCTCCGGCGGTGGAAGAGGAAGAACCGGTCGGGCCCGCCGCCAGCATACTTGGCGTTGAGGGTCCGGACGCCATCGAGCGCCGCGAGGATGAAGCCGTCGTCCTCGGGGCGGTGCTCCTCCTTGGCGTCGGCGAAGTCGGTCAGCAGGGCGAACCGGAGCCGGGCGTCGGGGTTGGCCAGGTAGGTGATCTCCAGCCGCTCCAGGAGGACCGCCGCGCTGTCGGCCCGGACCAGCATGCTCGGGACGGCCACGAACGTCTCGGAGTCCTCCGGGATCCCCGCCTTGAAATCGAGCCGGGCCAGCTTCCTCGGCGGCAGGACCAGCGTGACGACGTGGTTGACCAGACCCACCGCGATGTCGCCGGCCGGCAGGAGCAGGGCCAGGACCAGCAGGGCCAGCATCCCCAACCCCGGCGCGGGCCCGGTCGAGACCCCCGCGGCCACCGCGGCGGCCATCAGGCCCGCCACGAGCAGGCCGACCGAGCCGAAGTAGGTCAAGCGGGGGTGCCCGAGGGCGAAGTCGATCAGCCGCTCGCCGACCGGGGCCCGGTAGCCGGCCTCGCGGTGGAGCGCCGCGCGGCCCTTGTCGATCAGGTAATAGCCGACGTGCCCTCGGGCCGGCCCCTCGGGCAGCCCGGCGCGGGCCAGTTCGACGACCCGCCGGGCGACGGCCTGCTCCTCGGTCCTGGACCGGCGAGCGACCTTCTCGACGGCCCGGCGGTAGCGGTCGCGGGTGGCGAAGTCCTGCCGCTCGTAGACCCCCGAGGGGTCGCCCCGGAGGATCACCTCGACCGCGCTGTTCTCCTCGAAAAACTCGTTCCAGTCGATCGCCGAGAGCAGCCGGAGGCTGATGACGCAGTTGCCGACGGAGACCTGGTTGGCGGCCTGGCGGCGGTGCTCCTCGCGGAGCACGCGATTGGCGTCGGCCCCGCGCTCGGCGAGTTCGGCCTCCAGCCGCCTCAGGCTCGGGGCCGCCGGGGCCCCCCGGTCGCGGAGGAGTTGCACGAGCCGGACGATCGAGGGGTCGGTCGGCGAGGCGAAGGGGGGGGCCTCGACCGGGGCCGGCTCGGCGGGCGTCCCCTCGGCCTCGTCGAGGGCCGGCTTGGGGAAGTGGTGGGCGACCCAGTCCTCGGCCCGGAGCGTCTCGTCCCAGCTCCGGACCATCCGCTCGGCCAGGCGGCGGAGGTTCTCGATCAGGACCAGCCGGAGCATCGTCGGCACCGCCCAGAGCTCGCCGATGGTCAGCGGCGCGACCGACTGGAAGGCGTGGAGGAACCGGGTGATCCGGGGCTCGTCCAGCTCGCCGTCGGTGTGGGCCACCAGCGCCAGGGCCAAGGTGTAGACCCGGGGGTAGCCCCGGACCTGGCCGACGGCCAGCTTGGGCAGTTCGGAGTAATACTCGCTGGGCAAATCCTGCTTGATCTCGCGGAGGACGTCCTCGACGATGTGGAAGTTGTCGGCCAGCCAGTCCGCGTCGATCCCGCGGCCTTCGGGCCGGTCGGCCTCGCCAACGATCCGGCGGTGGGTCCGGACCAGGACCCGGCCGTTCTCGGCGAACCGCCGGAGCAGGAGGTCGCCCGCCTTCAGTTCCGGCTCCACCGACCCGGCCGAGGCCAGCCGACGGGCCAGCGCCTCCAGTCGGTCGAGGCCGTAGAGCTCGGCCCGGATCGGCGCCTCGCCCCGGGGGTCGACGAACGGCGAGGCCGTCGGGTCGGAGGCCAGCGAGCTCGGGTCGGTGGTGGCTTCGAGGGAAGGGCTCATCCTGCTGGCGATCTCCCGGAGAGGCCCCGTCCGCGAGGGCGGGCGGTCCGGCGGCGAATCGGTCCGGTCGCGTCCGGCCCAGGTCCGGGCCGGCCGCGGCGACTCCGATCGTCGTCCGTCGATGGGTGGTGCGTCGGTGGGGCAGGGGAGGGCCCTGGCCTCGTCCGGCCCGGCGAGGGTCCGGCCACGTCCGCATCCTATTCTAACCGCGCGACGGGCAAACTGCGCGTGTCGTCCGGATCGGTCACCCCGCGTCCCGGAAACATCGGTCGAAGGGCCCTCCACCTCCTCCCGACGAAGCCCCGAGGGAGTCTAACGGCGGCCTTCGGCCGACGCAACGCCCTGGCCCGGCGGGGTCCCGGACCGGCCAGACCAACGGAGGGGGCCGGATCCGTTCGCGACTTCTGACCCGAGGCCGTCGCGGAGGCGATCCGGAAACATTGGCTGGACCTGGCGATGAGTGATGACTAATGGGCGATGGTTGATGGGAGAGAAAACGACCAAGATTTCCTCGGGATTGGCATCGGATATCGCCCCGCTGATCGACCATCACTCATTGGCCATCGACCATCTTCGATCCCGATTGTCTCTTGGTTTCTCCGGGTCATCGGCCCTGATGGTCTTGGGCCACGGTTTGAATGGTCGCGTGCAAATCATCGAAATTGACGGGTTTGGTCAGGTGCCTGGCGAAACCCGCCTCGACGCTCCGGGTGATGTCCTGGTCCTGGCCGTACCCGCTGAGGGCGATGCCGGGCAGCGTCGAGCCTTGCCGTCGGAGGGCGTGCATCAGGTCGAGCCCGCTGCCGTCGGGCAGGCCCAGGTCGCTGATCAGCAGGTCGAACGGCTGCTCCCCCGCCAGCTTCAGCCCGGTGGCCACGTCGGGGGCCCACTTGACCGCGTGGCCGTCAATCGCCAGGAGCCGGCGCATCATCCGGGAACTGTCAACATGGTCCTCCACCAACAAAATCCGCATCCGGCGGATCGAATGCAGCGGGCCCGATCCACCCGGCTCCCGCCCCGCCGAGACGGACCCCACGCCGGTCAGGAGCGGCAGGACGACCGAGAAGGATGCTCCCTTGCCCATACCCTCGCTTCGCGCGGTGATGGTGCCCCCGTGGAGCTCCACGATGGTCCGGCTGATGGCCAATCCCAGGCCCAGCCCGCCGTACTTCCGGACCTGGTCCTGATCGCCCTGCTGGAAGGCATCGAAAATTTGAGGGATGAATTCAGGGTCGATCCCGATTCCATCGTCGCTCACCTCCACGACCGCCGACGAATCGCCCCGGCGTCGGCAACGGATGCGGACGTGCCCCCCGACGGGCGAGAACTTGATGGCGTTCCTGAGCAGGTTCCAGAAGACCTGCTGGAGTCGGCCCGCGTCGGCCTCCCCGATCAGTGGCCCTTCCTTCAGATCAACCTCCAGGGTGAGCTTGCCCGCCTCCAGGTCGGGGCGACAGACCTCGACCGAGTGGCCGATCACCACGCAGAGGTCGACGGGGAATCGCTTCAAGTTCATCAGGCCCCGCCCGATCCGCGTCATGTCGAGCAGGTCGTCGATCAGCCGTGCCTCCAATGTGACGTTTCGTTCGATCATCTCCAGGTGCTCGAAGCTCACGTCATCCAGCCGCTTATCCCGCCGGAGCAACCAGACCGCCGCGAGGATCGGGGTCAGGGGAGTCCGAAGTTCGTGAGAAAGGACCGCCATGAAGTGGTCCTTGTGTTGGATGGCGGTTTGCAAGCGCGCGTTCAGATTGTTCGCCATCTCCGTGAGTTCATGTTGCCGGATCGAGGAAAGCAGGAGCGTCTCGTTCATCCCCGTCACTTGCTTCCGGAAGACCGCGGACTCCGTCGCATCGGTCACCTGGATCATGACCCCGGCCGGGCATTCGTCGGGGCCCAGGACCGCCCAGATCGCGTAAGACCAATAGGTGGGTCGCTCCTGGCGATGTTTCTGCTCGACGAGGTTCTCGGGCATCCCCGTGCGATACACGCGGTCGAGGAGCGCCGGGCACCGATTTCTTTCCCCCTCCGGGACGACCTCGGAGAAGGGCAGCCCGATGAGTTCCGATTGCCCCTTCCCGACCAGGCGAGCGAAGGCGAGGTTGACGTAGCGGACGATGTGGGTCGTCCCCTCCACGGCGACCTCCGGCAAGGGGGAACGCTCGGAGAAGTACCGGCAGAGGCTCGCCAAGTCGAAGGAATGGGCCGCGGTCGCCGATTCTAGTTCGTGACTCATACGACTCTCCTACGGCTGACTCGATTTCTTGCCTGGCAGGTCGGATTCTTCCCCCGAGCTTGGGGTCCATGGCCCGGGGACTCCGGTCAACAGGCCCTGGTAGCCTTGGAGGCGACCGCCAATGACGAAGCCCCGGGACGTGATCTCGTATTTCCGCATATCGATGCTGTGCGCGCTGTGACGCATCTTGACGACCACCAACATCTTACGCAACTGACCGTCGAGCGACACGTTCCGCAGGCGGAGGATGTCGTCGCTGAGAAACGAGATCGAGTAGGTGCTCAGGGCGAACGCGGTGAAGGTCTCCTGCACTTCGACGGTGCTCAAGATCGTCACGCCTAGTCTGGTGAGCACGCCGATCATCCGATACAGGGATTCACGGAAATCGGTCTGAAATCCGGGCGCTAGCGCCATCTCAAACCCCGACAGCGAATCGATCACCAATCGTGTGGCGCCGATTTCCTGGACCGCATCGACGATCTCGCGCAGCGCCTCGTCCACGGAAAGGTCCAGGGGGCGGAGGTAGAGGAACTTGAGCTGGCCCTGCTCCCGCGGCGTATCCAGGTCGAAGCCGAAATCGGCGGCCCGCGCCGCGTATTCCGCCGGGCGTTCCTCGAACATGACCACGAGCCCCGGCTCCCCACTGCGCAGCCCCTCGGCGATGAACTGGGTTCCCAGGAGCGATTTCCCCGCCCCCGATGGACCCGCCACCAGCAGGCTATCCCCCTCGGGGATCCCATCGCCCATCATCGCGTCCAATTCGGGCACGCCGGTCGAAAGACGACGGCGACCCCGGGGCTTCTCCTTTCCTCCGGACAAGCCGAAGGTCCGCGGAAATGTTTGGACGCCGGCATCGGTGATCCGGAAGGTATGCATCCCCGGCATCGAAGCTTGCCCGCGCAGCTTCATGACCTGCAACTTCCGCACGATCGAGTTCCGCTGTACCTGCTGATGGAGCCATAAGAGACCGTCGGCGACGGTGAAGACGGGGTTATCCCGCATCTCCGCCTCGACGTATTCCCCGATCAGGAAGGTGGTCGCTTGCCAGCTCGTCAGGTGAAGTGCGAGTGCCTGGATGAACCCCTGGAGTTCCCAATCCCTGGTCCCGGCTTGCAACCTGCGTACCACCGACCGGAACGAGTCGACCACGACGATGCCGGGGTTGGCCGCTTCAACCTCCTTGACGATCTGCTCCAGGACCGCGTTCAAGCCCTGATCCAGGACCAGCTGGCTGAGGTTGATGAACCGGACGGATGTGCTCACCTGGGCCAGGTCGAAAAACTGGAACTGCTGCTGGTAGCGCAACATCTTGATGGCCGGCTCGCCCAGCACCGTGAAATAGAGGGCGGGCCGTTCCGGCGTCGCGTTGGCGAACATGATCTGATGAACCAGCGTGGTCTTCCCTCCCCCGGGGGCGCCCGCGATCAGGTTGAAGGAAAACTCCGGCAGGCCGCCGCCCAGGATCTCGTTGAGACCCGGCACGCCCGTGTCCAATATCCGGATATTTACCTTTTCTTGCATGCTCATAACATTTTCCCAGTGTCCAGTTCCATCCCGTCCAGGGTGAGCTCCGGCCAAGCGTCACGCACCAGGGCCAGCGTCAGGGATAGGCCGATGAAAGTGACCAGGAGCCCCAGCAGCCAGGCCACGAGGACATCCCCACCGCCCGCCCCCTCCCCCCGGACTCGATCCCGTTCGTTTTCCGCGAATCCCTCCAGAGTGCCGTCGGGCCGGACTCTGACCATCCCGAGCGAAGGGACTTCCGCCTTCGCCAGTGAGAGGGCGCGAGAAAGGAGAGACCCGAACCCGGCGACGCCCACGAACTTCGAGATCAGGACACGGAGCCGTTCGCAGGCCCGCACCGCTTCATCAACCGGCTGATCGGACGGTCCACCCTGCGCCGCTTCGAGGGCGAGCAAGCGCCGGGCCAGGTCTTGCATCTTGGGCGAGGCCGTGTTTATCGAGTTGGATGTGCCCATGAAGCCTCAATGCACCCGCTTCGCGAGCGGGCTGGGTGCGCCTCGACTTGGCGACCAAGGGTCTCGCGGCTTCCCCACGGGTCGATCGAGCGGTCGGCGGGCCGACCGATCCGGGCGATCGTTCGGGAACGGGCCGGCAGTCTAGTGGCCAACCCAATGAAAACTGCAAGTCGCTAACCGTTCCAAACTGCCAAAACGGTAGCACTCGGCCCCGCAAAATTCGGTTGGTGGTCCACTAGGTTTCCCATGGCTGTTTGGAGCTATGAACGATAACCGAAAACCCGATGGCCCGCTACCAAATTTAGCGAGAAACCTTGCCGGGACGGACCGGCCGAGGCCGGGAAATCGCCGCCCCGGGATAGTGACGCGGCGCATCGATTCCTCTAAAATGCCAGGCTCGGACCCGCGCGCTGGTCGGTCCGGGAGCGGTTCGCTGTTTAAGATGGGCGACCCCGGACGTCCCCGACTCGGGGAGGTCCCGGAGTCGTCGCGGTCGGGCGGAGACGTCGAGTGGTCATCCCCTCATCGGGCGGCGAGCAAATGGAGCGGGCACTCGGGCAGGTTGGCCGACCCTACCTCCTCGTCCGACGGCCCGAGGGCCCGGCCCTGGTGGAGGCCGAGGCCGGGTCGGCCGGGCAGGTCGGGCCGGTCCTCGGGTATCTCCCCGCCTGCCTCCCGGGGTCGCTGGGGGACGCCTCGTTCCGCGAGGAGCACGGGCTCCGCTATCCCTACGTTTCCGGGGCGATGGCCAACGGGATCGGCTCGGCCGAGATCGCCGAGGCGATGGGCCGCGCCGGGATGCTCGGGATCTTCGGGGCCGCCGGCCTGCCGATCCGGGCGGTCGAGGCGGCCATCGACCGCCTCGAAGGGTCGCTCGGCCCCTCGGGCCCTTACGGCTTCAACCTGATCCACAGCCCGAACGACCCGGCGCTGGAAGGCGAGGTCGTGGCCCTCTACCTCCGGCGCGGGGTCCGGCTGGTCGAGGCGTCGGCCTACCTGGACCTGACGCTCCCGGTGGTCCGCTACCGGGTCGCGGGGATCCGCCTGGACGGATCGGGCCGGGTCGTGGCGCCGAACCGGGTGATCGCCAAGGTTTCGCGGGTCGAGGTGGCCTCGAAGTTCCTGGCCCCGCCGCCCGAACGGTTCCTCCGCGAGCTGGTCGTTTCGGGCGAGATCACGCCCGATCAAGCGGGCTGGGCCGCTCGGATCCCGATGGCCGCCGACCTGACGGCCGAGGCCGACTCGGGCGGGCACACCGACAACCAGCCGGCCATCGTCCTGATCCCGACCATGCTGGCCCTCCGCGACCGGCTCCAGGCCCAGTACCAGTATGACGTCCCCCCCCGGGTGGGCGCGGCGGGGGGGATCTCGACCCCCTGGTCGGCCGCCGGGGCGTTCGCGATGGGGGCGTCCTACGTCGTGGTCGGCTCGGTGAACCAGTCGTGCGTCGAGTCGGGGACCTCCGATGCCGTCCGGAAGATGCTGGCGCAGGCCCAGCAGGCCGACATCGCGATGGCCCCTGCCGCCGACATGTTCGAGATGGGCGTCAAGGTCCAGGTCCTCAAGCGCGGGACCATGTTCGCCATGAGGGGGGCCAAGCTCCTCGAATTCTACCGGGCCCACGACGCGCTCGACCGGATCCCCGCCGCCGACCGGGCGATGCTGGAGAAGATGATCTTCCGGGCCCCGCTGGGAGAAATCTGGGACCAGACCCGGGCCTACTTCCTGGACCGCGACCCGGCGCAGGTCGAGCGGGCCGAACGCGATCCCAAGCACTTGATGGCGCTGGTCTTCCGCTGGTATCTCGGCCAGTCGTCGCACTGGGCTAACGCCGGCGAGCCGACCCGGGCCGTCGACTATCAGGTCTGGTGCGGCCCGGCGATGGCCGCGTTCAACGAGTGGGTCCGGGGGACGTTCCTGGAGCGGCCCGAGGAGCGGAAGGTCGTCACCGTCGCCCGGAACATCCTCCATCACGCGGCGGTCCTGGCCCGGTCGCGGACCCTGGCCGCGCAGGGCGTGACGATCCCGCCCGGAATCCCCCGGCTCTCGCCGCTCTCGGTAGCGGAAATCGACCAGCGGGCTGTCCTATGAGTCCGAGCCCCCGAGAAACCGCCGGCCCCGCCCCCGCCCCGGACCGCGTCCCCGGATCGTCGCCCCAGAGGAACCGACCCTTGAATCCTGCCGACCGAACCCCCTCGGTGCCCGTGGCGATCATCGGGATGGGCTGCCTGTTCCCCGGGGCCGACGGCCTCCGGCGCTACTGGGCCAACATCTGCAACGGGGTCGACGCCATCCGCGAGGTCCCGGCCACCCACTGGGACCCCGACGACTACCACGACCCCGACCCCAAGACCCCCGACCGGACCTACGCCCGACGCGGCGGCTTCCTCGACCCGGTCGACTTCCCCGCCCTCGACTTCGGGATCGCCCCGACCAACCTGGACGCCACCGACACCACCCAGCTCCTGGGCCTGATGGTCGCCCGCGCCGCTCTCGACGACGCCGGCTACGGCGACGCTGGAGGCCGGCCGATCGACCGCGAGCGGGTCAGCGTCGTCCTGGGCGTCACCGGAACCCTGGAGCTGGTCATCCCGCTCGGGGCCCGGCTCGGCCACCCGATCTGGCGGCGGGCCCTGCAAGCCGCCGGGGTCGCCGAGCCGGTCGCCTCCGAAGTGGTCCAGCGGATCGCCGATTCCTACGTCGGCTGGCAGGAGAACTCGTTCCCCGGCCTGCTCGGCAACGTGGCCGCCGGGCGGATCGCCAACCGGCTCGACCTGGGCGGGACCAACTGCGTCGTCGACGCCGCCTGCGCCAGCACGATGGGGGCGGTCCACCTCGCACTCCTGGAGCTGGCCGCCGGCCGGTGCGACGTCGCCCTCACCGGCGGCCTCGACACTTTCAATGACATATTCATGTACATGTGCTTCAGCAAGACCCCCGCGCTCTCTCCGACCGGCGACGCCCGGCCCTTCGCCGCTGCCGGCGACGGCACGATCCTGGGCGAGGGGCTGGGCGTCCTGACCCTGAAGCGGCTCGACGACGCCCGCCGCGACGGCGACCGGATCTACGCCGTCATCAAGGGCGTCGGCGCCTCCAGCGACGGCAAGGGAAACGCCGTCTACGCCCCCAGCGCCGCCGGGCAGGTCAAGTGCCTCCGCCGGGCCTACGAGTCGGCCGGCGTCTCGCCCGAGACGATCGAGCTGGTCGAGGCCCACGGGACCGGGACTCGGGTCGGCGACGCGGTCGAGCTCTCGGCCCTGGCCGAGGTCTACCGGTCGGCCCAGCCCGAGGGAACCTGGTGCGCCCTGGGCTCGGTCAAGTCGCAGATCGGCCACACCAAGGCGGCGGCCGGCGCCGCGGGCCTGATCAAGGCCGCCCTGGCGCTTTACCACAAGGTCCTCCCCCCGACGATCAAGGTCGACCGCCCGGCCGATGGGGCCGCGCCCGGCTCGACCCCGTTCTACCTCAACACCGAGGCCCGCCCCTGGCTTCCCAACCCCGGCCACCCCCGCCGGGCCGCCGTCAGCGCCTTCGGGTTCGGCGGGAGCAATTTCCACTGCGTCCTCGAAGAAGCCGGACCCGAGCCCGCCGCGGTCGACTGGGACGGCGACGTCCAGATCCTCGCCTTCTCCGGCGCCTCCCCCGCCGCCCTCCGATCGGCGATCGACGCCCTCCCGGCCGACCCCTCCTGGGAGACTCTCCGGTCCCAGGCCGCGACCGCCCGGGCCCGGTTCCGGACCGAGGACCCGGACCGGCTCGCGATCGTCGCCGAGCGGGGCGGCGTCGCCTGGCCCCGGCTGGTCGACCGGGCCCGGTCGCTCCTGGCGGGCCCGGCCCCATCGCCGGTCGCGGCGGCCCCCGAGGGGGTGTATTACGGCTCCGGGACCGACCCCGGCGGGCTGGCCGTCCTGTTCCCGGGCCAGGGGTCGCAGTACGTCGGGATGCTCCGGGGCCTGGCCTGCAAGTTCCCCGAGATGCTCCGGACCCTGGCCGGGGCGAACCAGGCCGGCCCGATCCAGGGGCAGGGCCTGGGCGACTGGATCTATCCCCACCCCTCGTTCGACGACGAGTCCCGGAAGCGCGCCGAGCGGTCGCTCCGGGCGACGGCCGTGGCCCAACCGGCGCTCGGGGCGGCGAGCCTGGGGGCTTATCGGGTCCTCGAACGGTTCGGGGTCCGCCCCGACGCGGTCGCCGGTCACAGCTTCGGCGAGCTGACCGCCCTCTGCGCGGCCGGTCGGATCGACGAGCCCACGTTCTCCGAGCTGGCCAGGCTCCGGGGCCGACTGATGGCGGGCGGGGGGGGCGACCGGGGCTCGATGCTGGCGGCCCTGGCCCCGGCCGAGGCGATCGAATCGGCCCTCGTCGAGGAGGGGATCGACCTGGTGGTCGCCAACCGGAACGCCCCCCGGCAGTCGGTCCTCTCGGGCTCGACCGAGGAGATCGCCCGGGCCGCCTCGGCGTTCGCCCTCAGGGGGATCTCGACCCGGCCGCTGGAAGTCTCGGCCGCCTTCCACAGCCGGTTCGTCGAGGACGCGACCGGCCCGCTCCGCGAGGCCCTGGAGCGGGTGGAGCTGGCCCCGGCGCGTGTCCCGGTCTTCGCCAACTCGACGGCCGAGCCCTATCCCGCCGACCCCTCCGAGGCCCGGTCGCTCCTGGCCGGGCAACTGGCCCGGTCGGTCCGGTTCGTCGAGGAAATCGAGGCGATGGCCCGCTCGGGGATCCGGACGTTCCTGGAAGTCGGCCCCGACGCCAGACTGACCGGCCTGGTCGCCTCGATCCTGGAGGGCCGGGACCACTCGGCCGTCGCGCTCGACTCCTCGCGGGGGAAGCGGGGGGCCGTCGCCGACCTGGCCCGGGCCCTGGCGCAGCTCGCCGCGATCGGCAACCCGGTCCGCCTGACCCCCTGGGACGAAGGGGCCGAGTCCCGGCCCTCGGCCGCCCGGAAGCCGGGGCTGACGGTCAAGGTCTCCGGGGCCAACTTCGCCCCCAAGCCGCCGGCCCCGCCGGCCGGACCCCCCACCCGGATCTCGGAATCGCCCCCCAAGATGAA
>JAABUP010003558.1_pt1 | contig 27320 bp, 26 predicted proteins | sample 5559201 | NCBI WGS metagenome assembly JAABUP01 (sample SAMN10711887, study PRJNA513373) | rock metagenome | isolation source: Antarctica rocks | place: Antarctica | reverse complement strand
GGTCGGGAATGACCGGGCTGATGCGGTACCTGGCCGGGCCGGGGAAACGCAACGAGCACACCGAGCCGCACCTGGTCGCTGGGGACGGGGCGGTGATGGCGTGGTGGGACGACGCGCAGCTCGACGCTGATGCGGCGTCCCGGGTCGGTGCGCATCTGGACGGGGCCCGGCGGGTCACCGGGACGGAGGTGCCGGGGGGGCATGTGTGGCACTGCTCGTTGTCGCTGCCGGCCGTGGACGGGCAGTTGGCGGATGCGCGGTGGGCGGGGATCACCGGGGAGTTCGTGGACCGGTTGGGGTTCGGTGCGGGGGGTGGGAAGGCGCCGTGCCGGTGGGCGGCGGTCCGGCACGGGGTGAGTACCAGTGGGAACGATCACGTGCACGTGGTGGTGAGCCTGGTCCGGGACGACGGGACCAAGGCGGATGTGTGGCGGGACTATGCCCGGGCCGGTCAGGCCGCGCAGGCCATCGAGGCCGCGCAGGGGTTGACGGTCATCGAGTCCCGGCAGCTGGGCCGGGGCGCCCGGGGGGTGAGCGGGGCGGAGGTGAACAAGGCCGCCCGGCTGGGTGAGCCGGAGCCGGCGCGGGCTGGGGTGGCCCGGGTGGTGCGGGCGGTGTCGGTGGCCGCGGTGGACGAGGCGGAGTTCGTCCGCCGGGCCCGGTTGGCCGGGTTGCTGGTGCGGCCGCGGTTCGCGGCGGGGACCACGGATGTGGTGGTCGGGTACTCGGCGGCGGCGCGGCCGGTGCGGGGGGAGCGGCCGGTGTGGTTCGGGGGTGGCCGGTTGGACCGGGACCTGACCTTGCCCCGGCTGCGGGAGGGCTGGGCTGACACCCCGCAGGCCGCGACCGCTGCGGCGGCGGAGTGGACGGCCGCGGCCCGGCACCGCCGGCCGGTCGCCCCGGGCGCGGAGACCCGCCAGGTCGACGGCGGGCAGCTCGAGGGGGCCCGGGCGGAGCTGGCCGGGCTGCGGGACCGGCTGGTCGCGGTCCCGGTCACCGATCACGGGGCGTGGGCCCGGACAGCCGCGGACACCGCGGGGGTGCTGGGTGCCCTGTCGGCGCGGGTCGAGGCGGTGCCGGGGCCGATCGCGCGGACCGCGGACCAGCTGGCCCGGTCCGCGCAGCTGCGGTCCACCGCCCCCCGCTCCACCGGTCCGCGGCCGTCAGCGGTGCGCCGGGCCGCGGCGGTCCTGGCCCAGCAGAACCGGGACGTCCCGGACCCGGTCCGGGACGCGCTGCTACTGCGGGAGCTGATCGGCGCCGCGCGGGCCGTCCACGCGGCCGCGCAGGCCGCCGGGGACGCCCGGCAGGCCCGGGCCCTGGCCGACACCGTCCGCCACGACCTGCTCCGGTCCCACCTGTTCGACCCCGCCCGCACCCCCGCTCCCGCAACGGCCGCTGTCGGCGTGGGACCCGGCCGGCAGCCCGCCCGCCGGCCGGTCCCGCCGCTGGACCCGCCGGTCCCGGCCGGGGTGGATCCGGCGGCGGCCGAGGCGGCCCGGCGGCTGGCCCGGGCCCGCGCCGACGCACCATCCCCGGACGCGCGCGTCGCGGGTAGGACGTCCAGTCCGAGGACCCCCCGCACACCAGGCACCCCGGAGCCGGACAGCGGGCTGGACCGATAAGAGAGGCAGACAGCTGTGAGCGTCACCGAACCCGACGGGCTGGACGACGCCGTCGCCCAGGAATGGCGGACCGCGCTACTGCTCGCGGCGCAGGTCGCAGAGTGGGTCGCCCGCCGCTCTGAACAACGCGCCCGTACCGACGAGCGGGCCGCTCTCGCTGAGGCCGGGCAGACCGGGGACCGGTACGCCGGGGAACGGGAGCTCGCCCGCGCGGAGGTCGCGGTCGCCGACAACCCGGCCTGGTGGGCCCAGGCCGACCCCGCCGCGGTCGCCCGCGTGTATGCCACCGCCCAGGCCTGGAAGGACACCGACCCGGATTTCACCGACACCGCCCAGCGGGTCCAGACCGAGGTCCGGGACCGGTACGGCCCGACCGTCGAAGCACAGCTCGCCGCCGCCGTCACCGCCGGCCGGACCGCTCCCACTGAGGAGCTGACGCAGGACCAAGCCCGGGCCCGGCGGCGAGCGGTCGAGACCGAACTCGCGACCGCCCTGGCCGGCGAAGCACGCCAGAACACCACCGCCGCTGCGAGCGCCGACGTCACCGACGCGACCACCCGCACTGAGACCACTCGCAGCGAGACGGCCCGCAGCGAGACGGCCCGCACTGCCACTGTCGGCTGGGACACCCCGCAACGCAGAGACGCATTCGCCGCCTCGATCAATACCCACCCCGACCCCCAGGCGGTGGACGCGCGCGTCCGGCTCGACCGGTCCCGTGCCCAGCCCGCGCTCGGCTCAGTTACCCACCGGCGAACCGATCAGACCAGGCGATCTTCAAGGTCAACCCGAACGACGGAGGTCGGACCTGAGCGTTAGCTCGCCACATCGCCGCTGCTGCGACGGCCGGGTCGCCGCAGTCACCAGTCGGCGAGCAGTCCAGCACCGCAACGGAGGGCGTCCATCCGGTGGAGCCGAGCTGATTTGTTGAGCGACCAGCACGGCGGGTCAGGTCCCGGTCCCGCGGTCCTCAACGACCCGTAGACGTCTCGGATCAGCGGGAAGGCGCTCCCAGGTCTCCCGGCGAACCACGGTTGGGACCTCGGCGACCGGCAGCCCGTGGTCGAACAGCGCCAGAGTCTCGCCCACCCCGGTGGCGGATGGTGCGACGATCCCGTGCAGTTGGAGTTGGTGAGCGGCTTGGGCGACCTCCTGGCATCGGCTGTAGTCGTCGATGTCGCTCCTCAAGTCGTCGATGGTGAGCCCGACAGCTGCAAGGCTCGCCGGGTCACGGAGGTCGACGACCTGTTTGACGGCAACATTGACGGTCCATAGGGTCCGCGGACCAACGGCTTGGCCAGTCATTCCCTCAACGTCATCGACCAGGTGGCGGTATGCCTCACCGACCACGGCATCGGTCGGTCGGCCGAGGTAGAGGACCGGGAAGGCACCGGGTGGTCCCCATCGGCCACCGGAAGGGCTCCCTGTGACGTTCTGGACGTGAAGTCCGGTGTGCCGCTGAAAAGTGCCATGGACCTCGCAGATCCGCGTCCGAGAGACAGCCACCGCAAGGTTGGTCATCTACATGGTCCCGGCGTTGAGCCGTTCGATCGCCTGAAGGACCATGTCGAATTTTTGCTCTCGCAGCAGCTCCAGTGGGCGACGACCACCGAGACCCCGGTTGCGGCCGTGCAGCCAGATCTCGACGCCCTCTGCGGTGTACACCTCGAGCAGCTGGTCCACCACGTAGCTGATCTCCAGCAGCTTCGTCCGGTTGTCCCCGTCGGGCTTGCTCGTCCCTGAGCCCCACCGTTGAACCTGTCGCTCGCTGACCCCGGTCAGTGCGCCGATCTCGGCCGCGTTCAGCGCCGAGCGACGCAGGGTCTCGATGATCCCGGAGTACATCGCCTCGCTCGCCGCCGGTGCCGGGTGCCCGTAGCTCACGTTGTTCCTCCTCGTCGACGGCGTGTCACCGGGCCGTGAACCGGTCGTCCCGCCGGTCCTGCCGTCGGGCTTGAAACGATGGCACGTCGCCTACCCGTCGCCAAACTGACGCCTTCATGTCGTACTGTATGTCGCACACGGTCCGTTCGGAGCCAGGGGGTGCTCGATGTCGGCTGAGCTGCTGATCCGTCCGGCGTACAGCGACAGCAGGGTGATCGCCGACCTGTTGGCGCCTGGAGGTGCCCGACAGACCCTGGGGGCGCGCTGTCCGATCAGCCGTCTCGTCCTCGACGCTGCCATCGCCTCCTCACAGCCGGGACTGGTCGAAAACGCCCGAGCGGCGGGGGTGCCGGTGGTGATCGACCCCATGAGCTTCCTGCTGCAGTACCAGTCCGACCCGGACAAGCCATGGTCGAAGTTGCCGTTCGCTGTTGCCCCGCCCCGTGCCGCCGCCGACTACAGCTCTCCTGAGGCGCGCCGGGAGATGGTTAGAGCGACCGTGGACTTCCAGGTGGCGGCCGGCGCGACCCTTGTCGTTCCGCCGTACTTCCACGCGTCGTCGCCGTCAGACCCCTGGTTCGAGTTGGCGCTGTCCTGCATCTTCGAGACCGCTGAGTACCTGCGCGACCTCGACAACCGCCTCCCGGTGCTCCCGGTTCTCACCGGCCGGCTTGACCGCTTCGCCGGTCCCGACACACTCACTCCCGGGGTCGACCGGTTCGCGGCCGTCGCCCACGAGATCGGCGCGATGACCGTCGGACTGCAGCTCGGTCCAGTTGGGAAACCGGCCGACAACTACGCGAAGGTGATCAACCTGTTCCAGGCTGCGGCGCGGCTACGACGGCCTGGCCTCGCAGTGCACGCGTGGCGTCAGGGCACCCACGGACCAGCACTTGTAGCCGCTGGCCTGCAGGGCTACGAGACCGGAATCGGCGTCGGGGAGAGCACCGATCTGGCTGCGGTCGGAAACCGCGCTAAGCCCGCCCAGCCCGCCGCCGACGGAGAAGACAGCAGGTCGGGGGGCCCGGGTGGGTTCGTCTACATCCCAGCGTTGCACCGGAGCATCGCCACCAAGTCCGTGAGGATCATCGCCTCAAACCTGACGACTCGCGCGATGCTGCTCTGCGATGACCAGGTGACTTGTTGCCCCGATGGGCTCGAGAGCATGCTCGGACCGCAGCGGCGGCACCACGCTGTCCGCAGTCGCGCCCGGTACCTGGCGAAGATCGGCCGGATGCCGCAGGCCTCCTGGCGGATCTACAAGGTGGGCCAGGACGCCCGAGCGGCCGTTGAAGTTGTAGCCAAGGTCAACAGCGTTCTCGTGGCAGCAGGTAGTCGCCCGCTTAGCACTAGCGGCTACCTCGCCGCGGCTGAGGCAGCCGACTACCTACGCGGATCCTCGGCTGTGGCCTGAGGGTGGGTCCTCAACGGCGCTGACCGTCGGTCGCAACCAGAGCCAGCGATGCGTCGCACCACTCAGTGGTCGGGCGGGAACAGCTCGGTAGGTGCTGTGTCGACGGGTAGTGGTGGGGTGAGTTGTTCGGGTCGGGCGTGGTGGGCGTTGTCGCATTTGCGGAATGGCCCGGTGGGGCTGAGCAGGGCGGTCATGATCGGGTCGGCGTAGGTGGTCCACCAGGTGGCGGGGCCGGTGGCGCCGTCGAGGCGGGTGGTTTCCCAGGCGCGCCAGAGGGCGTCGAGCCGGTCCAGGGCTTCGTCGTGGAGCCACCAGCGGCGGCACCAGGAGAACCGGCCGCTGGTGTCGATGGGTCGGGCGTAGACGACGACGAGGTACTGCTGGACCCAGTCGGCCACCGACGGGTACGCCAGCTGGGGCGCCTCGAAAGACTCTTCTGGGCTGGGGCCGGGGATCTCGGTGTCGTCGGGGTACCCGTCCCCGAGGCCGGTCCAGGCCGGGTCGGGGTCCGGTCCGGGTGTGACGGTCACGCCTCAGCCGCCCGGTCCGGGGCGCGGGCTGCGGCCCGGCGGGCTGCGCGGGGCCGGCCGGCGTGGACGATCTGGCGCAGGGCGTCGCCGGTGGTCCCGTTGGTGGCGGCGGTGATCGCGGGGGCGTGGGGGCCGTCCTGGTAGGGGACGGTCCGGATGAGGGTGGCGGGGGTCCCGGAGACCAGGACCACGGCCCGGCCGAGGGGGAGCGCGGCGAGAGCGGCGGGGTCCAGGACGGGTTCGCGTCGGGTGGAGCGACTGGTGGACCGGCCGGACTGGCCGTGGCTGACGCTGTCGGTGGGCCGTTCCCAGGTGCCGATGAGCTCGGAGAGGTCGGTGAGGAAGTCCCGGTCCTTCACCCCACCCGCGTACACGAGGACGTTGGCGGAGTCCCGGAGGGTCTTCCAGCCCTGCTCGCCCCACAGCTGGACGCCCTGGCTGGGGGACTGGACGTAGGTGGAGAGCAGGATCCCGCGGCTGCCGTAGTGGGAGTACAGCTGGGGGAGGTCCTTCCACCGGCAGACGTTCGCGGCCTCGTCCAGGACCCCGGTCAGCGGTGTGGGCAGCCGGCCGCCGGGGTGGGTGGTGGCCTCGCGTTCGGCGGCCTGGGTGACGGCGACGGTGAGCGCGGTGACCAGGGCCCCGGCGGACCCGCGGCCTTCCCGGCTCAGGGAGTACAGGGTGTCGCGGCTGGTGACGAACGCGGCGGGGTCGAACGCCCGGGCCCGGGCGGGGCCGGGGGGTGGGGTGACCCACCGGGTGGCGACCGGGTTGGTGAGGCACCCGACCATCTGCAGGGCGGTCCCGTACACCCCGGCCCGTTGCCGGTCCGGGGAGTAGACCGCGGCGGCGACGGCGTCGGCGACCGGGTCGTGCCCGGCGCCGCGGAGCAGGACGGCGGGTTCGTCGTTGGTGGGCCGGGTGAGCCAGGTGTGGACCGCGGTGATGGGCCGGTGGTCGACGGCGGCGGCGAGGAACAGCCCGGCGAGCAGGGACCGGGCGGCCCCGTCGAAGTAGGCGTCGCCGGTGGCGTGGGGGGTGCGGGCGTCCTCGGCGAAGTGGTCGGCGAGGTACTCGGCCTCGGTGAGCCCGTGCACCCCCGCGAGGGGGTCCCACCACCAGGTGGGGTCCGCGCCGACGATCCGTTGCGGGTCGAACACCCACACCTGCCCGTCCAGGCCGCGGAGGGCAGCGGTCCGCTCGACGAGGTCCGGCTTGTTGGAGGTGGCGATGACCGGCCCGGGCGCGTCGAGGATCGTGGGGATCGCGAACGCGCTGCTCTTCCCGGACCGGGTGCCGGCCACGATCAGGGTGACCATCTCGCAGGTGGTGTAGAGGGGCCGGCGGTCGGCGACGGTCTGCCCGAGCAGCGGGCCGGGGGTGTCCCCGACCGTGGACCCGAGCCGGCGGGCGGTGGCCAGCACCGCGGGCCCGGTGAGCCGGCGCAGGGCCCGCCCCCGGCCGAGGTGCGGGGCGGCGGCGTCCACCGGTTCCCGGCCCCGGCGGACCCGGGCGGTGACCGTCAGGGCGGTGATCCCCAGCCCGGCCAAGACGATCAGCAGCACGACCCCGGCGGCCACCCACCCGGTGACGGTCGGGGGAGCGGTGCTCCGGTCCAGCACCACCTGGCGGGTCAGGGTCACCGGGCCGGGCGGTCGCCGCGAGCCGGCGAGCAGCGCGTCGGCGGTGGCGGCCAGCCACAGCCCGGTGCCACCGACCGCGACCACCCCGAGGATCGCAATGGAGGCGATGAGGTAGCCGGTGTCAGTGCCGGCGGTCGATCGGGTCCCGCTGGTGGCGCTCACGGTCGTGGTGGGCCTTCCTGAGGGTGGCGGCGTCGACAGCGAGCAGGGTCAGTCCGAGCAGACCGAGCAGCTGCACCCCCAGCAGCACCGCGGCGAGGGCGACGCGGCCGGTGTCCCGCTGGGCCAGCCCGGCGACCCCGACGACCAGGACCGCGGCGACCAGCAGCGGCCCCCGGGTCCGCGCGACATCCCGCCCCGTCCGCCCACCGGCCCGTCGACCACCGAGCCCGTCGGGGCTGTCATGGCCGGTCGGGTCCGGGGTGGGGGGCACGGGTGGCAGCGTTCCAGCGGCGGCTGGTGTCCCGCCAGGTGGCCTCGGTCGCTGTCCGGCGGACCCGGAACGGCACGCCCGGGCGGGAGCCGACCTTGAGCAGGAACTTGCCGAGGCCGGGTTGTTCGGTGCCGTCCCCGCCCCAGTCCTCGGGTGAGGACCAGCTGGTGAGCAGGTCCCGTTCGGCGCGGGACAGGGTGACCAGGCCCGCCATGGCGTCGATCTCCTCGTCCTGCAACGCGCCGAGCAGTTTCATGTCGGCGCGGGAGAGGAACCCGCGGGCGATCTTGCGGTCCTCGGGGTCGGAGAGCTCGAGGTCGTTGGGGGAATGGGTGACCATCGCGAACGCCTGCCCGTCGGTGCGCCCGAGCCGGGTGACCTCATCGATGCGCCGGGCCATCCCGACCCCGGCGCGCAGCGACCGCCACAGCTCGTCCATCACCGCGTAGTAGGTGCGGTGCGGGGCCAGGCCGGCGTCGGCGAGCAGGTGCGCCCCGAAGATAGCGGCGGATCCGGCGTACCAGGCGTTGAGCAGCGCCGCGCCTTCCATCCGCCGGTCCATCCGGTTGATCCGGGAGATGTCCAGGCACACCGCGGGCGCCTCGAGGTTGATGGCGTCCTGACGGTTGTGGGCGAAGGTGTCCCCGAACGCGCCGGTGGTGATCGACCGCAGCGACATCACCAGCCCGGCGGTGAGCCGGTCGTACTCGGCGTCGTCCCGGGTCCCCAGCACGGTCCGGACCAGCTCCGGCCGCTCACCGAGGGCGGTGAGCAGTTCCGGGAGGACCGGGACGGTGTCGCTGCGGTCGCGGAGCACGGTGAGCAGCGCCGCGAGCGCGGTCTCCTCGTGCTCACGCAGGCGTTCCCCGCGGGACAGCTCGAGCAGCGCCGCGACCCCGTTCTGCTGCCAGCCCAGGTAGTCCGCGACCGCGGCGGTCCACTCGGCGTCGCTGAGGTGGTGTTCGGCGGTGTGCAGGGCCTGCCACAGCCCGCCGGGGTTGAGCACGTTCAGCCCGCCCAGGCCGCGGCCGATGGTCGCGACCTGCCCCCCGAGGCGGGCGACGAGGTCGACGTAGTCCGGTTTGAGGTCGCCCATCACGAACGGGACGTGCCCTTGGAACACGGCGCCGACCACGAGCCGGGCGGTGAGGAAGGACTTCCCGACCCCGGCGTTGGCCAGGGTGAACGACCCGGGGTTGGAGATGACCTTGTGGAGCAGGAAGTTGATGGGGTCCGCGGCCACCGTGGTCGCGGTGAAGTAGTGCTGACCCAGGACGGTACCGATGTTCGGGACCCCGCTGCCGGCGGCGTGCGGCCACAGCCCGCAGACCTGGCGGGTGGTTCCCCGCCACTCCAGCGGCGCCTCCACCCAGCCGTCCGCGCCCCCACCCGCGCCCGCCCAGCCCCGCGGGCCAGGCCGCACTACTCGGGTGGGGCGCTGCGGCCGTCGGGCACGGCTGCTCTCGCCGCCAAGACGGCCAGCTTTCGCCAATCGGGCTTGGAGGATGGTGGGTAGGCGCATCAGCCGGCCTTGGCCTTGACCCGGCCGAGCAGGGTGTGGCGGGGCAGCACGATCCCGGTCGGCAGGGTCGCGGCGAACGCGGCGGGCTGGTAGCCGTAGCAGGGCCGCAGCGCGATCCGCGCGGGGCCGGCGAGCCGGTTCTGCACGGTCGCCCGCGCCCGGGGCAGGTCGGCGGGGTCGGTGACGGTCGCGGACACGAGCATCCCGAACGCGACCAGCCCGGCGCCGGCGGCTTCCTCCTCGGCGGCCTGGGCGGCGGCGAGGCTGTCGGCGCGGTCCCGGGCGGTGACCCGGTTCTGCTGGCCGGTCTTGAAGTCCGCGGCCTGCACGTCGTGGTCCACGGTGTCCGCGGCCAGTTTCGGGTCGAACGGCCGGTACAGCAGCGTCACCCGTTTCACCGCGATCCGGTCGTGCGGGGCGAGCAGGTCGTGCAGGACGTCGCTGTGCACGACCCCCCGCGGTGGCCGGCTCATCGACCAGACCACGGTGTGGCCGCTGTCATGGGTGTAGCTGTCCCGCAGGGCGGTGTGGGACACCGGCCCCGCGTCGTCCCAGTCGATCCCCGCCCCCGCATCGCCCAGCGCGGCGATCGCGGTGGACTGCGCCGGGTCATACGCGCGGCGGACGAACGCCGACACCGCCGCGGAGCCCATCGCCCGGGGCCGGGTGCCCGCGCCGGTCCCGACCAGCAGCTGCAGCAGCTCCGGGACGGAAGCGCCGATGTCGGCGGCCATCTCCGCGACCGGACGCCGGTGGCCCTCGGCGATCCCGGACCAGGTGAACTGCACGACCGTGTCGACCACCGCGGAGGCCTGCGGGTAGGTGTCGGCGATCTCGGCCATCACCTGCACCGCGACCGCGGGCGGGTCCTGTCCGCGTTGGGCGGCGAGCAGCTGGGTGAGCGCGACCCCGGGGTCCGGGGCGGTCTGCACCGTCACCGAGCACCCGACCAGGTGTTCCTCCAGCCCGAGCTGGGCCAGGAACTCCCCCCACCGGGCGACCTGGCGGTCCACCGCGACCTGGTCCACCAGCTCCGCGCCGGTCGAGGAGCACCGGACCGCGACGGAGAAGTCGTGGGTCGCGGTGGCCTGGATCAACGCGAACGGCTGGTCGTAGGCGTCCACGCAGTCCCACAACCGGGTCCCGGACGCGATCCCGGGCAGCTGGTGACGGCCGGTCCCCACCGGGGCGACGACCCCCGCGGCGTAGAGGTACCGCCGCGTCGACCGGGACCGCCGGTAGGCCACCCACCCCGCGAGCCGGACCACCACCGGCCGACCGGCGACCGGGACCGTGGTCGCCGCCAACGCCACCGCGGTCAGCAGCGCCGCGCCCACCGCGCCCAGCAGGGACTTCACGAACACCGCCAGCACGACCGTGACCACCCCACCGCCCAGCAGCAGCCCGGTCCCGGCCACCGTCAACGGGCCCAGCCCGCCCCCGGTGGGCCGCCGCCAGTGGGAGTAGGTCCGCGGCCCCCCGCCGGCGGTCCGTTCCTGCTGGGACTGGGACATCAGGTCTCCTCCGAGCTGTCCGTGGACTCCGACACGAACCGGTCCGCCGCGGTCGCCGCGTCCCCGACCCGGCGCACCCGTTGCACACCGGACCCGGCCGCCCGGGCACCACCGGCAGCCCCACCACCGCTGCCAGCTGCGCGAGCGCCGGCGCCGCCTCCTCCGCTGCCCGCGCCAGGCGCCGCTGCGCCAGCAGCCGTGCCGGTACCCGCCCCGGACGCCGCACCTGCGCCGGAGGCTGCGGTGGTCCCTGTGGCCGTTGCGGCACGGGAGGCCCCGCCGGCTCCGCGACCTCCGGTGCTCCCGGCGCCCGCCGCCCCGGCCGCGCTACCTACACCGCCGGCGCCGCGGGTTGCGCCTGCGGTGGACCCGGCGCGGCCGATGAGCCGCCCACCGGACGCGGCGCGCGCGCCGACCGCGGCGGCCTGCCCGCCGGGGGCGACGGCGAGAGCACCCGTCGCGAGAGCACCGATCCCGGCCAGCGCACCCGAGCGGCCGGCGACCGCGGAGGTCGCGGGGACCAGCAGGCGCAGCATCACCGGCAGCAGCAGGCCCATCATCAGCAGACACACCCCGCCGAGCAGCCCGTCCTGGGGCGTGGTGCTGTCCTGGACCCAGTGGAACGCGACCGCCAGCAGGGTCGCCCCGGCGGGTTTGACCAGGACGAACGCGAGCAGCCACGCGGTGTGCTTGGCCCAGGCCTGGCGGCCGGTCGCGGACATCGACGCCGCCGCGGTCAGGGGGAGCAGCCCGACCAGGACGGTGACCACGATGGTCCGGAAGATCAGGGTCGCGATCATCACCAGGGACCCGATGCTCCCGGCGAGCGCGAACAGCAGCATCAGGGTGCTGCCGGAGTTGTTCACCGTCATCCCGACCGGGTCACCCAGCTGGTAGAGCTTGGACGCGAAGTTGTCCCCGACCGCGTCGTCGATGATCCACCGGCCGTAGGCGTCGCCCGCGGCGAGCAGCCCGGAGATCAGGGGTCCGACGAACACCCCGGCAGCGACCACTCGGAGCAGGACCGCGCCGAGGGTCCGGGCGTGGGTGGTGCTGCGGGTCGCGATCACCAGGATCGCCGCGGCCAGGGTCGCGCCTGCGGCGACGGCGTTGACGATCCAGCTCAGGTGGGTGTCCAGGAACGAGATCTGGGAGTTCCCCGACGTCACGTCCGGGTCGGGGAAGGACATCCAGAACGTGAACAGCAGCTTCACGATCTTGCTGACACCCTTGACCAGGGAGGTGACGGTCGCCTCCCACCCGGCCGCGATCACCGCCCCGGGTGCGTTGCAGATCTTGCCCGCGCCGGGCAGATCGCACGGGTTCGGCAGCGCCGGCAGCACCGCCGGGAACCCAGCGAGCACGCGAGCGGGTGCTGCGGCCAGTGCTGGGGTGGGGGTCACCGGGCGCCCTGCCAGATGGTGTACCCGGCCGGGGAGGTCACCGGGGTGGTGTCGGGGGTGTCGTCCCCGTTGGGCTGCAGGACCAGCTTCCAGTCCCCGCCGGTCCAGGCGACCGTGGTCACGGTGACCGTGAAGTCCCCTGTGGACGCCGAGTTGAGGAACTGGATGACGGCCTGGTCGGGGGCGTAGGCCAGGAACCGGTACCCGGCGGTCTGGGTCCACCCGCCGGCCGGTGGGGTGATCTCGGTGCCGAGCTGGCTGCGGGTGGACCGCCACACCGCCACACCTGGACCGGGGACCACCGAGCGGGTCAGGACGGTGGACCAGTCCGCGGCGAGGATCCGCCGGACCGGGAGCTGCGTGGCCGCGAGCAGTGCTCCGGTCGGGGAGTGGGCGAACGCGGACGCGACGTCCCCGCTCACCCGGCCCGGGCCGGCGGTGGCCGAGGTGGGGATCAGGACCCCGTGGTAGTCCGCCCACGCCGTGACCGGCGCGGCGGTGGGGATCGCCGTGTCCGCCGCCGCGGGTGCGGTGGTGATGCCGGCGCCGGCTGTCCCCCACGTTGCTGTGGTGGGCGCGGTGGGCGCGGCGGCCGGGGTGTCACCGCCGGTGTGGTTGACGACGGCGGCCACCGCGGCCGCGATGAGGACCAGGACCACGATGAGTGCGGCCAGGAAGCTGGGGGAGGACCACACCGACCCGGTGCGGTCGGTGCGGTCGGTGTCGGTGCGGTCGGGCCCGGTCGTCGGTGGCATGGGTCAGGTTGTCGCCCAGCCGGCGAGCAGGAACGCGGCCGAGCCGATGATGCACCCGAACAGGACCTTGCCCAGGCCGCTCACGTGCCCGACCCCGGGGCCGCGGTCGTTGAACGCCATGATCAGGGTGATCCCCACCCCGAGGAACCCGGCGACGGCGGATATCCCGAAGGTCCAGCTCGTCCAGGACAGGAGGTCCAGGACCTTCTGGCTGCCCGGGGGCGGTTTGGAACCGGGGTTGGTGATCGTGGCCAACGCGGCGCTGACGGGACGGGTCATGACGGCCTCCAACAGGGTCGGGTGAATGGGTGGGTCACCGGCGCCGACGGCGACCGGGACGGAACAGCGGCGGGACCGCGGTCAGGGGCGCTGCCGACACGACCGTCACCGGCCGCGCCGGCACGGGCTGTGCGGGAGGTGGGAGCAGCGCTCGCAGTTCGGGGGGGACCGCGCCGCCGGGGCCGGCGACCGCGGCCACCAGGTCCGCCCGCCAGCCCAGGTCCAGGACCGCCGGGACGATCCGCCGAAGCCGGTCCAGCTCCGCCAGCAGGGACCGGTCCGGTCGGGCCGGGGACGCAGCGACCGCGACCGCCGCGCGCAGCCGCAGCCCGGCCGGGACCGCACCCGCGGCCCACTGGCGGGCAGCGGACCGCAACCGGCGCAACCCGAGCCCACTGACCCGGCCGACCAGAACCACATCCCGGGGACCGCCGAACACCGGGTCCGGCCAGCCCCGGTCCGCGTCCAGGCCCGCCCCGTCCAGCAGTGCGGTGACCGTGGACGCGCCCGCGCCGCCGTGCACCCCGAGCACCCACAGCGACGCGGCGCCCGGGTTGACCGCCCGCCCGGACCCGTGGTGGTCGGTGACCGGCCCGTCCCACACCGGCAACAGATCCACCGCCGCCGGTGGGTCGACCACGACCGTGGCCGGCCGCGACCACGGAACAGACCCGGGCAACTCCGGTGCAGCCGCCGCCGACCCCATGAGGCCGTCCGACACCGCGGGGCCGTCCGACACAGCGACCGGCATCGACGCAGCTGTCGCGGGAGCGCGCACCATCGACCTCCAGGTAGGCACGAGCACAGCCGACACTTGTCTGCGCTCTCAGCGGAATGATTCGTCGCTGACCATACGCGGAGAACGCAAAGAGATGGGTGGTCTGCCCGACGCGTCGACCGCGCCGTGGCGGGCGGCGCTGTCCGGGTGGGCTCAGCGCAGCGCGGGGAACAGCACCGAGGTGATCAGGACCCCGGCCGCGAGCCCGGCGGCGACCTGGGCGGGGGAGTGGTCACCGAGCCGGACCCGGGACCAGCCGACGCCGGCCACAAGCGGAATGGTGAACAGTGCCCACGGACCGAAGACGACGACCAGGGCGGTCGCGCCGAGCGCGGCGATCCAGCTGTGCAGGGAGATCTTCCAGACCAGCGTGACGGCCACCGCCGCGGCCGCCTCGAGCAACACGGTGCCCAGGTAGGCGACCAGGGTCGGCGGGGCGTGCCCGACCAGGGCGATCAGCCAGCCGGTGATCATGCACGCCAGGCCCACCAGCAGCGGGCCGCGCCGCTGGGAACGCTTCCCGATGTGGTGGTCGGTCAGCCGGCCGCGGCGGACCCCGAGTAGCACCCAGGTGAACGGGGCGATCGCGAAGAACACCGCGGTCACCACCGCCCAGGCGATCCCGCCGGGGACCGTGTCGGCGGTGGCCAGGGACAGCACGACGGGGAGGACCCCGAGCAGGACGGCGGGGGCCCCGACCTCGGTGAGAGCACGGGCGGCGCGCTGGGCTGTCATGCAGCGCGCACCCGCGGGTCCGAGCCGTCATCGACGGCAGCGGCGGCAGGCGCGACGGGATGGGTCGCGGTGGGGAGGTCGGCGTAGGCACGGCTGACCGTGCGCAGCCACCGGGTCTCGGCGTCCGGGGAGCTGTCGGCAGGGCCGGCCGCTGGGCCGGTGGCTGGGGCGCCGACCGTGGGGGGAGCGCCTTGTGCGCGGTTGCGTACGGCGGCGGCGATGTCGAGAGCGGCGAGCTGCGCCGGTTGGTGGGGGTCCGGACCGGCGGTCGCTGCGCCGGAGGTGTGGTCCCATCCGGCCGGTCGCGTCAGCCAGGGCCGCAGCTGCAGTAGGCCGTCGTCGATCTCGACCACGAGCCGGCGCACGGTGAAGGCGGGGTCGCGGCGACCGTCCGGGCTGTCGGGTTCGATGAGCGCCTCCATCAGGCCCGCGCTGCGTAGTGCCTGCCACAGCGGAAGAAGGTCCGCGCGGGCGCCGTACAAGCGCCGCCGCTGCAGGTGCGGGGCCAGGGAGGGAAGGAACGCCCCACCGAGGGCCAGCAGTGACGCCCCGGCCGCCGTGCCCGCGGACACCGGGGCGTACCAGCGCTCCCACCCCTGCGCGCCGGCCACCGCGCCGACGGTGAACACCACCCGGCAGGCGACGTAGACCAGACCGAGGGCACCGCCTGCTGCTGTCGCGGTCATCCCGGCCGTCAGGGTCCGGCTCGACGCCGCCCGGGCGTAGCGGCCGGCCCACACGGCCAGGCCACCGAAGATCAGGACGAACGCGGCCAGGTAGGGGATCTCATACGCCCAGTACCGGGGCTGTTCGGCGAAGGCGACCGTGAACTGTCGGGTCTCGACGGTGAACCCGGCGATGAGGAACGCGGTGACCGTCGCCGCGGCGAGCGCCCCCAGCCAGATCCAGAGCCGCCGGGCCGCACGGGCCGCGGCCGCGGCGGTCTCCCGTTGGGCGACCAGGACCGTGAGGATCGCGGCACCGGTGACTAGACCGGCGACGTCACCGAGCAGCTGCGCCAGGTTCGGGACACCGGTCACCCGGTCCAGGCCGGCGAACACCCGGTCGATCCGCACCGTCCAGGCCACCGCAAGGGCCAGCGCGGTCACCCACAGGGACCGCCGCGCCAGGCTCGCCGGGCCCCGCCAGCTGGCCCGGGCGCGGGTGAGGACCACCACCCACGCCGCGACCGCCGCGATCACCGACACCGTGGACATGGCTCAGGCCTCGAAGGTGGACTGCAGCCGCTGCGCCAGCTCGTCCACGGCGGGGTTGGCCGGGCGGGTCTGGTCGGCGTAGCGCTGGGCCACGACCGTGGCGAAGGTCTCGGCCTCGAGTTCCTCCTGGTCGCTGTAGCCGTCGCGGCACAGCATCCGGCGCGCGGCGCCGGCGACGTCCGGGTTCGCGGCGGCGACCAGCTCGGCGAGCCCGCCGCCGGGATGGTGGTCGAACAGCATGTGGCCCAGCTCGTGCAGGACGATCAGGTCCTGGTGGGCCGGGGAGGTCATCGCGTCGTAGTAGAGCTCGTCGCGGTAGGACATCTCCACCCACAGCCCGCTGGGCACCCCGGCCCGGGCGGTGTCCAGGGGGAACAGGACCAGCTCACGGCCCCGGTCGGCGGCGACCCGCCGGCACAGTTCCCGGACGTCGAAGGGGACCGGGACCGCCAGGGTGGTGAGCAGCTGCTCGCAGCGTGCGAGGGCACCGGTGACGTCCACGGGGCGGGAGTCTGCCCTCAACCGCCGACGTTTCCCCCGGGGGAGTCAGCCCGGGGACCGTCCGGGCTGTCCGGGCTGTCCGGTCCAGGGAGGCCTTCGGCGCGCCGGGCCATCTCGATCATCTGGGCGATGGCCTGCAGGCTGTCCGGGGACAGCCCCGCGGCGCGGGCCGCGACCCGGTGCACGGACTGGTCGCGGAGCAGGGCGATCGAGGCGAGCTGGTCCTCGATCCGCCGGTAGGACGCCTCGTCGAGGAAGTAGGCCAGGGAGACCCCGAAGAACCGGGCCAGCACCTCCAGGTGCCGCAGGGTCGGGTTGGTCCGCCGGCCCTTGCGCAGCTGCCAGAGGTAGGACACCGAGATCGTCGGGCCGTCGACGCCGCTGTCGGCGCGGACCCCGGCGACGACCTCCTCAAGGGTGAACTCGTCCCCGTTGGGGGACAGCACCCGGGTGAACAGCCCGTTCAGCTTGTCCGCCAGGGAACTCGGCGGGCCCATCGGCGGTTCGGTCGGGCGGTCCGGGGCCGGGTCGGGCGGAGCGTCTGACACGCCCACCTCCGGCCTCTGCTCCCTCGTCGGTCATCCCCGTCGCTGGCGGTCACGGTACTGATCACCGGCCATCCGGGACCCCGACAGGCTTGCCTGATACAACAGTGGACGGCTACCGTCCTATCCGTCCGCTGAGGTAGCAAAGGGGTGGGTGTGGGGCATCGGTTGGCCGCTGACGTACCCGGCCCGATCCTCGCTGCCCACAGCGGCACCGGCTCTAGCGGCACCGCCCACGGCCGCGGTGCCGGCAGCGACGGGGGTGGCCGGTGCCGGCGCGGCTGACCGCGGCCGCGGCCGCGGTCGCGGTCGCGCTCACAGCCGGCGTGGTCCTGTTCGGTGGGGGAGCCGGCACGGACCCCGGCGACCCGACCGGCGGGGACCCGACCGGACCGGGCGGCGGTCAGCTCCGGGCGGGGACGGTCCCAGCCGCCTACGTCGGGCTGGTGGCCCGGGCCGGGTCCATGTGCCCGGAGATGCCGGCGCCGGTGATCGCCGCGCAGATCCAGACCGAGAGCGCGTGGGACCCGCGGGCGGTGTCCCCGGTCGGGGCGCAGGGGATCGCCCAGTTCATGCCCGGCACGTGGGCCGCGGCCGGGCGGGACTGGTCCGGGAACGGTGTCACCGAGGTGTGGGACCCGGCCGACGCGATCCCGTCTCAGGGCGGGTTCGACTGCTCGATCGTCGACCAGCTCCGCCCGGCGCTGGCCGCCGGCCGGGTCCGCGGGGACCTCACCGACCTGGCGCTGGCCGGGTACAACGCCGGGACCGGGGCGGTCCTGGCCTACGGCGGGGTGCCGCCGTTCCCGGAGACCCGCGCCTACGTCACCCGGATCCGCCAGCTCGCCCTGACCTACACCGCCCCGACCGGCCCGCCCAGCGCGCCCGGGCTGCCCGGGGCACCGGCCGGGTCCTTCGCCGCCGCCGAGATCGCCGCCGCCACCGCCCAACTCGGTGTCCCCTACGTGTACGGCGGCGGTGGCCTCGACGGGCCCAGCGGCGGCCCACCGCCCGGGTTCGACTGCTCCGGGCTGGTCCGGTACGCCGTCCACCAGGCCAGCAGCGGCCGGCTCACCCTGCCGCGGACCGCGGACAGCCAGGCCCGGACCGGGGCGCTGGTTGCGCAGGGCCGCGGCTCGAGCATCAACCTCGCCGGGCTGGCACCGGGGGACGTCATCGCCTTCCAGAACGACCCCGCCGAACCCGGGATCTACAGCCACATCGCGATCTACCTCGGCGGCGGACAGATCATCGCCGCCCCCCACACCGGCGACGTCGTGAAGATCCAGCCCGTCACCATCCCCTACTGGACCAGCACCACCTGGTCAGTCCGCAGGTACGGATGACCCGCCACCCGGCCCAGGCCGCCGCGGTCCTGATCGGCGTCGTCCTGGCCGTTGCGGCCAGCGGCTGCGCGCCCACCGCGAGCCCGGCACCTGCCGTCACGGTCCCGGCGACGCTGTCGTCAGCACCGACGCGTGCGGCCACGGCAGCACCCATGACCACGGCCAGGCCCTTCGCTCCGACGCCGGTCCCCACCGGCCGGGCCGGCACACCCGCCGGGGGGCTCCCACCGACCTCGACCCTCACCAGCGCGAACCCCGACGTCGCCGCCGTCGCAGGGCTCACCGCTTACCACCGCGCCGACACCGCCCTGGACCTCGGTCCAGCCGACACCCACCGGCGAACCCTGCCCTGGACCACCGGGCAACTCGCCGACGGCATCCGCGGCGACCGACCCGTCACCGGACCCGGCGCCACCTGGACAACCCTCGCCGCCCACCACGGCTACTCGATCGTCACCGTCCGCCGCGCCTATGACGACGGCGCCCCCACCGACACTCGGACGGCTGTGTACCGACAATTCACCGTCACCACGACACCCCACGGGCGCGACGGTTGGACCGGACCACCCGTCACCCACACCGACTTCCTCACCCTGACCCGGACTGGCAGCGGCTGGCGGATCGCCGGACTGCAGGACGAGCAGTAGGCCGCGTCCGCGCGGGCGCCCTCGGCTACGTCTTGCTGTCCGGGAGCCTGCGCAGCCCCTCCACCGGAGAGCCGGTCGCCGTCCGCTACGGCTCGTAGACCAGCGACGCCGTCCGATCGACCACGTGGTGTCGCTGGCCGCGGCGTAGTGGGCCATCCCCGTCCCGCGCGAGGCTTCTGCCAATGACCTCCTCGAGCTACTCGCCGTCAAACTGAGAACACTGTTCACCGTGTTGCGGGGATGTCCGGGCCAACAGCTCCCGACCGGCTGGACGGGTATGTCCCTGACCAACACCGGTTGGACAACTCGACGACCGGACCCGTCCCGCTCGCGGCAGTTCTAGGGGCCGCCGAAGAGTGCACCTTCTAACCCAGTTCCGGGCCAGCGCGAGGCCAGAAGGGTGATGTCCGGCCGAGCGATCGGAGACTGGCCTACAGGGTGCAGCCACAGCTGCGGCCGATGACGAGGTTGCCTCGCAGCGTGAGGTCGACCCGGGATGTCGACGGGTCGGCGATCTTCCTGCTGAGGTGGTTGACCGTGGCCGTGGCGAGGAAGTTGATGTCCTGGCGGAGGGTGCTAAGCGGGGGGATCGTGTACGCGGCCGGGTGTGTCCCGCCGAAGGAGACGACCGCGACGTCTTGCGGCACCCGGAGACCGAGCTCGTGGCAGGTGTAGATCGCGCCGGTGGCCTGGGCGTCGGAGGTGACGAACAGCGCTGAGGGTCGGCGGCCGTGCGCGGCCCACGGCCGCCCGTGCTCACTGAGTAGCAGCGCCGCGGCGGAGTTCCCGCCCTCCTCGGACTGCTCGGCGACCACCAGTAGATCCTCGCCGGCCGGCGCCGATGCGGATGCCTGCTGCCGGCGCCAACCGCTGATCCGTGCGGCCTCGACCGCAATCCACGGCGGCCCGCTGATGCACCCGATGAGTTCGTGTCCGTGGTGCTGGAGATGCTCGACGGCTGTGGCGGCGTCCGCGCGGTCGTCCGAGCCGATCCCGGAGAACGGCGAGCCCTCTGCGAGCTCTTCGAGGACGACGACCGGGACCCCGCGCATGGCCGGCGGCGCCGACCGGGCCAGTGACACACCGGAGCTGAGGACGAGCGCGTCGACGCGGCGGTCGAGGACCGTGCGCAGGTACGCCTCCTCGCGGTTGCGGTCATTGTTGGTGTTCCCGGTGAGCACCAGGTAGCCGCGTGCGCTGAACCGCCGCTCGACCGCCTCGGCCAGTTCGGCGAAGAACGGGTTGCGCTGGTTCGGCGTCAGGAACCCAATGGAGCGGGTGCTGCCGCCGCGCAGGGCGCTCGCGATCGCGTTGGGCCGGTAGTCCAGTTGGCGGACCGCGGCCTCGACCCGCTCTCGAGTGCCGGCCGCGACCGGTCGCGGGCCATCGTTGAGGACGTAGCTGACAACAGCGGGGGAGACACCGGCCAGGCGCGCCACGTCCGACCTGGTCGGTGCCACGGCGCGGGACCCTACTGTCATACGGAGGCGGCGGAAGGTGCGGTGTCCCGGCCGAGGTCGGCCAAGGTCGGGTACGACGACTGCGCGCCCGGGCTCCGGACGGCGAACGAGCCGGCGAGGACGCCGACCTGCACGGCGGCGCGCAGGCTGTCCCCGCGGGCCAGGCAGGACGCCAATGCACCGACGAACGCGTCACCTGCACCCGTGGTGTCGACGACCTCCCTGACGAGAGGGGCGGGGACGTGGCCGCACGAGCTCGGGTCGGCCCAGTAGGCGCCCTCGGCGCCGATCGTGATGACGACGGACCGGCTGACGGCCCTTAGCTGGGCGGCGGCCCGGGCAGCCGTCGACACGTCGGTCACCCTCCAGCCGACGAGAGCGCTGGCCTCGGCCTCGTTGACGACCAAGGGGTCACAGACCGCGAGGACCTCGGCCGGCAGCGGCTGGTAGGGCGCGAGGTTGAGTACGGCGCGCGCCCCGGCGCGGGCGGCCGCGGCCACGGTGGCGGTGATGATTCCGGTGACCAGTTCGGCCTGGACCACGACGACGGCCGTTCCCGCGTCCCGGGCCAACCGGTCTACGGCCCGGGTGACCCTTTCGGGTGAGAGCTGGAAGTTGGCGCCGGGGATGACGGTGATCGAGTTCTCCCCGGAGTCGTACACGGACACGAGCGCCAGGCCGGTCCGGCTGCGGTTGATGATCTCGACGTTGCTCGTGTCGACGCCCTCGGAGCGGAGCTCGCGCAGGAGCGCTGCTCCGTCGGCGTCGTCGCCGATCGACGCGATGAAGCTGACGTTCCCGCGCAGTCGCGCCGCGGCGACGGCCTGGTTGGCCCCCTTACCGCCGGGCTGTTTGAGCAGGCTCTGGGCGAGGACCGTCTCCCCGGGTCCCGGGGGGAACGGCACCCGGACGATGTAGTCCTGGTTGGCCGATCCGACGACGATCACGGCCGCCGGTTGCGCCGGTGTGGTCACTTCTCTCCGCTCGCGAGGGACAGGCGGCCGAAGAACCGCTGGAGGACGAAGATCGATACCGCGGGGACCAGGGAGAGCAGTACGGCGCCGGCGAAGTTCTCGCCGTAGTTGGCCGAGTGCTCGCCGAAGGTGGCGGCCAGCGCGACCGGCGCGAGCTGCTTGTTCCGATCCGAGACCATCAGCAGCGGCCACAGGTAGGCGGTCCACTGGCCGAGGAAGATCAGCAGCGCGGAGTTGGTGAGCGCCGGTCCGCTCATCGGAAAGAACACCGACGCGAGGATCCGCGGCTCGGACGCGCCGTCGATCATCGCAGCCTCCCGGTAGGACCGGGGGATCCCGAGGAAGTACTGGCGCAGGTTGAAGATGGCCAGGCCGTTGCCCAGCCCCGGGAGGATCAGCCCGGTCAGGGTGTTCCCCAGGCCCCACGTGGTGAACAGCTGCGAGAGCGGGATGGCGATCGCCTCGAACGGCACCATGAAGCTGATGACGACGACTGCGAACACGGCCTCGCGGCCGGGGAAGTTGAAGACGCTGAGCGCGTAGGCGGCCATCGCGGAGATGACCAGGCCGAGTGCGACAGAGGCCAGGCAGACCACGAGGGAGTTGACCAGCGCGGCGGCGAACCCGTCGGAGCCGAGTAGCCCCGCGTAGTTGGCGAGGGTGAGCCTGGTCGGGACTATCAGCTGCCAGCTCAGCGGGGACAGGTTGCTGAGGATGTCGAGGTTCGGCCGGAACGACCCGATGAGTATCCACAGCGCGGGTACGACGAACGCGGAGCCGACGACCGCTGCGATCGCGGTGAGGAAGGCCGTTGAGGCCCGGCTCCTCGCACGACGCCCGGCGGGGGCGCCGCTCTCGGCAGGTGTCGCGGCGACTCGGGCCCGGCCGTGCACCACGGGGTCCAGCGGTAGGGGAGTGGTCACCGGTCGACGGTCTCGTCGCGGAGCAGGCGGAACTGGAGAACCACGAACGCCAGCATGATCAGGGTGAGGATCACGATCTCGGCGGCCCCGCTGTTCCTGCTGCCGAAGGCGTAACTGGTCTGGTAGGCGTCGAACATCAGCAGGGTGGTGCTCGACTGCGGCCCCCCGTTGGTGAGCAGTTGGACGGGGACGAACAGAACGAAGTTCGCGACCGTGTCCGCGACGAGTACGAAGAGCAGCGGTCTCCTGAGCAACGGCACCGTCAGGTGGCGGAAGGTCCGCAGCGGGCTGGCGCGGTCCAACCGCGCCGCCTCGTAGAGCTCGGCGGGGATCGCCTGCAGCCCGGCGATGAGGAACAGCATCCAGTAGCCGACCCCGATCCACGACGCGACGACGATGATGCCGGCAAGCGCCTGCGAGGCGGAGGTAAAGAACGGCTGCGGGTGTCCGCCGACCGCCGAGATGATCGCGTTGACCGGTCCCTGCGGGCCGAGCGCGGCGCCCCAGGCGATGCAGGAGCCGACGATCGGGACGGTCACCGGGATGAACACGAAGGTGCGCCACAGCCCGCGGGCGCGGATCCGCTGGGTCATCAGCACGGCGACCACGAGCGCCACGAGGATCTGCAGCGGGTTGATGACCACGTTGAACAACAGTGTCCGTTTGATCGTGGCGACGAACGCCGGGTCCGCGAACAGCTGGCGGTAGTTGGTCAGCCCGGAGTAGGTCGCGGGGATGATCCCGCCCGGGAAGGCGGTGTAGAGGCTCGAACCGACGGCCTTCACGGTCGGCACGACCCGCAGGACCACGAGGGCGATGAGGGCGGGGGTCAGGAAGACCCCGGGCCACAGGCCGTGGTGGTGCTGGCCGGGGCGTCGCCGGCGGGCCCGTGCGGATCCCGCCGGCACCGACGGAGCTGTCGGTGCCGGCGGGGGTGTGGTCGTGAGCGGGGACATCGGGTGGCTCTACTTGCCCGCGTACTTCGCCCAGGCCGTCTTCAGCTTCGTGGACGCCGACTCAAGGGCCTGCTGGGCCGGGGTCCCGTTGCTGATGTCGGAGAACGCGGCGTTGAGGATCGTCTCGAACTCCAGGTAGCCGATCGTGGAGACCCGGTTGACGCCGGTGTTCGCCGTCTCGTAGGCGATGATCTGGGCGGCCTTCTTGCCCTCCGCGGAGGCGAAGACCGGTTTGGCGAAGTAGACCTTCTTACCCGCCACGTTCGCGGCGAGCTCGGGGCTGGTCCGGTACTTGATGTAGCCGCTGCCGCCGTCGATCGCCATCCACTTGAGGAAGACCGCGGCCGCGTCGGGGTTTTTGCTGAACGGGTTGATCGCCAGCGACCACGAGCCGTCGGCGGTGACCGGCTTCCCGCCCGCGAACGTCGGCTGGGGGGCGATGCCCCAGTCGATCTTGGAGGCCTGCAGCTGCGGCAGCAGCCAGGGACCCTCGACCATGTAGGCGGTCTTGCCAGCGAGGAACGCGGGGTCGGTCTGGTCGGCGCTGACGTTGCGCGGCGAGACACCGCTGGAGTACAGCGACCCGTACCAGGTCATCGCCTTGACCCATGCCGGGGAGGTGAAGTCGGGCGTCAGGTTGTCCTTGCCGGACGCGCCGGCGGATCCGCCGAGCGAGACGGGCAGGCACTCGAGCTGGTAGTAGCGGTTGGGCTGGCCGAACAGGAAGCCGTTCGCGGCGCCCGCCTTCGTGGCCTTGGCCGCGTCGGCGGTGAGCTGCTCCCAGGTCATCCGGCCGGAGACGTCGCTGGACGGCGGGGTGAGGCCGGCCTTGGAGAGCAGGGTCTTGTTGTAGTAGAGCAACTGCGTCGAGTTGGCGATCGGTAGCCCGAAGACCTTCCCCTGGTACAGCCCGGACTTCCACGGCGACGGGTCGAACGACGACTCGTACCGGCTGAACGCTGCGGTGAGGTCGCGCGCCTCCCCGCGGGCGGCGACCGCCGAGAGACGCGGCTGGTCGGCCCAGTAGACGTCTGGGTCGCCCTGCTTGTTGGCGACGTTCGCGTCGATCGTGCTGCTCAGCGAGTCGAACGGCACGGTCCGCCAGTTGACGGTGATGGTCGGGTGGGCTGCGTGGAAGGCGTCCAGGACCGCCTGCATTTGGTCGGCCTTCAGGGCGAGGATGCTCGTGACGTTGATCGTGGCGGTGGGGTCCTTGCTCGGCACGGCGACCGTCGCGTTCCCGGCCGCACCGGTGGAACCGGAGCTCCCCGAGGAGCAGCCGTCCAGCGCCAGCGCCCCGGCGCCGGCTACCGCGAGAGCGCTGAGGAATCCGCGGCGTGAAGTCTGTCCGTTCATGTCTGTCGTCCTCGTCGTCGAGTGGAACAGGGTCCGGGCTCGGGTGAGCCGGGCTTCTTCAGAGGCTGGTGACCGCGCCGAGGAAGTGGGCCATGAAGCGGTCGGTGTCCACCGCGGTCGCGATCTGACAGTTCGGTTCCGGCGCGCCATCGGTTCTGAGGAGGTCGGTGACCATGACCCCTCGTGCGGGGCCGTCCCCGGTGACGATGTCGACCCGGGCCGGCGCCCACGTGAGCAGGTCGGGGTGGGTGACGGCCGCGACGGCCAGGGGGTCGTGCATGGCGCACCACTGGCCGCGGTCGGGGTCCCCGGGGTTGCGTGCGGCCTGGTGGTCGATCCACGCAGTCGTGAACTCACCGGCGAACGCGCTGAAGGGGTGCGGTGACGACGTCATCTGTGCGGCGTGCTCCCGGGTCAGCCGCACCTGAAGGGTCACATCGAGACCGACCCAGCGCAGGCGGGCTCCGGAGTGCAGGACGGCGTGCGCGGCCTCCGGGTCGACCCAGACGTTGAACTCTCCGGGCATCGCCGACTCCAGCGTCTGCCCGAGGAAGATTCCGCCCATGATCACGATCTCGCGCGCCGCCGAGGCGACCCGGGGGTCGAGCGCGAGGGCCGCGGCGATGTTGGTCAGCGGGCCGATGGCGACGATCGTGAACTCACCCGGGTGGTCCATCACCAGCGTGGCGATCTCGGCGGCGGCGTAGCCGGGAGCCGGCTCCCGGTGCCCGTAGGCCTGGACAGTCGCAGCGGAGGCGGACCGGGCAGTGTCCGGCCGGAGCAGTGGTGCGGCGGCCCCGCGAACAACCCGTAGGTCGTCGTGACCGAGACGTTCCGCGAGCTCCAGTGAGAGCAGGGTCGCGGTCTCCACGTCGGTGTTGCCGCTGACGGTCGTCAGCAGCTCCACCTGGATGTCGGGGTCCGCCTCGGCCAGGGCGAGCGCGAAGCCGTCGTCGATCTCGGAACCCTTCTCGCCCATCGCGAGGTCGGTATCGAGGATGATCCGGTGCACGGGGACTCCAATGTCATCGCAGTCAACACGTGTAGTCAACACGCGTTGCGAGACATCACACACGAGGTGGTGCCCGTCCGCAAGGGGTGTCGGAGGTGGTGGGCGGGGTCGACTGCCCGGACGCCGCGTGTCGCCACCCGGTCCCGGCTACCGCGGGAGGGCCCGTGTCAATACCGGGCCGCGACTGCGAGGACCGCTGCGGCTGCGAGGAACCCAAGGCCCGGCGGGGGTACGGCGGTCTGTCGGCCGGGCCGTGGCGGTTAGACCGGGACCCCGGCGAGCTGCACCGACTTCCTCACTCTGATTGCTCCCACCGTCGCCGGTGGTTGACGGATCGCGACCCCGGGTCAGACCGGATGAGTACCCACCCCGTCACCACCCGCCCGGTTTGCGCCCGCGGACCCCACCGTCAGTCAGCCTGGCGGCCCGGCCGGCCGGCCGGGGACGCCGCCCCCGGCCACGAGACCTGGGAGGGGGCTTGGCGTGGGAGACCTGCTTCCGGCGCGGCTGTTTCCGGCCGGCCGACCGGCAGCGTGGGGGTGGCGCGGCCGGGTCGCCGCCGCCACCGGCGGCCGACTGCGGGTCCGTCCCGGCCACGTAGAGCTGCGGCACCGGGACCGGCTCGGGGCGGTCCGCCGCCCGCTGGTCGGGCCTCGCACGATCGTTGTGATCAACCCCAAAGGTGGTGCTGGGAAGACCCCCGCCGCGCTGCTGCTCGCCGCGACTCTCGGCGCGCACCGCGGCTCGGCGCTGGCCTGGGACAACAACGAGACCCGCGGCACCCTGGGCCTACGCGCCCTTGCGCATCCGGACTCGAACCGGACCGTGTGGGACCTGCTCGCCGACGTCGACCACTTCCAGACCGTGAAAGGCCCGGATCGGGGACCTCGCCGCCTACACCCGCCCCCAGGGCGAGGCCCGGTTCGACGTCCTGGCCTCCGACGGCGACCCCGCCCGGATGGCGCAGGTCGACGCCGTGGAGTTCCGACGGATCCGGGAGGTCCTGGCCCGCTTCTACGGGGTCATCGTCATCGACACCGGCAACAACGTCCGCGCCAGCAACTGGCAGGCCGCGGTCGACGCCGCCGACGCCCTCGTCGTGGTGTCCACCTACCAGGCCGACACCGCCGAGGGCGCCGCCTGGGTCCTGGACCACCTACGCAGCACCGGGCGCGGCCGGCTCGCCGACCAAGCCGTCACCGTGCTGTCCGCCGCGCGACCGGCCACCCACCCACCGGTCCGCCGGGAACTGCTCGAGCACTACGCCCGGGTGACCCGCGCCGTGGTCGAGATCCCCTACGACCCGGTCATCGCCACCGGACAGGAACTGGACCTGTTCGCCCTGCACCGGCGGACCCGGGAAGCGTGGCTGGCCGCCACCGCCGCCGTCCTCGACGGCCTGTCCCCCACCCCCGGAGACCGGTCATAATGCATAACCACACTTATCCACCACTGGTGGAGCGGTTCCCCGGGTCTGTTGCCGCGGGCCGGGTTGGGGCGTGAGTCGGGAATCAACTGCCGCTCGGACCGCTTGGTAGGGCTGCCCGGAGACTGACCGCAACCGCGACGTATCCGAAGGGAACCGGGTTCCCGCCGGCCCCTGAGTTCGGTCCCCAGACGCCGCGGTCAGTCGTGGACCACGCCGACACTTTCAGCGCCGACCGGAACCGGGCGGTCGGCAGGCGACCTTAGGACGGGTCGCTCTCCGGGTCGCCGTCGGTGTTCTTCTCCGGTCGCTGTTCCGGGCGATCAGACATCTCGCGGGACTTCTCTCGGGACTTCTGCTGCACCTCGTCGCCGGCAGCGTCGGCTTTGCCGTCGGACCCGTCGGCGTCCAGCGTGCCGTCCGTGCTCATCGTGACCTCCGA
>JAABUP010003557.1_pt1 | contig 27330 bp, 42 predicted proteins | sample 5559201 | NCBI WGS metagenome assembly JAABUP01 (sample SAMN10711887, study PRJNA513373) | rock metagenome | isolation source: Antarctica rocks | place: Antarctica | reverse complement strand
CCCTACTGGTAATATGCCATATTACACGCAATGTAATGTGAATCAAGCAGATGTGCAGAAAGCACAAATAGTAAGGCTGCAACTCTAGCATCTTCTGGCAAAAGCGAATGGAAAAGCGAGCTGTTATTTGTGCAAGGCTTTGCTGTGCGCTCACCCTTTCGTAGAAATATCTTTGAGCTGTTGCAGGGTGAAGGTGTACACCTCTGCAGGGCTGGCATCCCGAATGGCGGGCAAGGACAGCAGGCCAGTGATCTGCACAAAAGCAACAGACCTCTTTTATGGGCAGCATTGCTTGTGGACTTTTCTGTAACAGATCTGCATGGCTCATACCAGCAAGCAGCAGAGTGATGTGCACAAGCCATTTCAGCCACAAGCTGACACATGCTGGCTGGCAAAGCAAGGCATCAGCGGCGAGTTACAGTTTGCCAAAAATCAGCAAGAACAGCTTGCGTGTGAAGTGTCACATAATGGTGCAAGCATCGAGGTTGCCAGGTGAGAAGGGGCAAGAGGACAGCTTGCCTTGGGAGCTGGGGCCTGGTTCACTGAAGGCGCACCACCAGTCTCCGCATAAGTACCGTATGTACAGCCATATTGGCCACTGTAGGGTGGAGACCTGCAATTACAGGCAATCAATGAGATGGCATGTGGGGGGCCTGTTGGTGTTTGAGCTTGCATACAGTAACATACAGGCTTTGCAAGTACATTTCAGCACATGCTGCACATGGTGACCTGTTACTGGTCCTCTGTACCAATACAGCATTGACTGTTGACTGGGATAGCAACTTAACACTGATAAAGCCTTTACCATTTAGTTTGGTTATACCTGCTTTCGGCCTCGGCTTCATTGTTTGTGCGGTTGGTAGTTTGTCCTCTTGTGAAGGGCCGCAGGCACATTGCGCCAGCACCCTGAACGCGCCGTGCTGGAGAGCCAGCAGCACCAGAAGACTTGCCTGGGGGCAGGATGACTACTGAACTGTCATGGGATGGTTTCTTGAGGGTGGGCTGTGCAGAGTACACAGGAGATCTGTAGTGCTTTGGCTCTTGAGGGCCATGGTTGAGGCTGACAGCTGATCTGAATGGCATGTTGGGATTGGCTTGCTGAGGCAAGACATGTTGCCTGTCTACTCCTGTGATGGGAGGTACGTCCTGGTGCGTGATTCTGGGTGCTCCTGACAGCCTTTCTGGGGATTCTTGTTCCAGAAGGTTCCAGTTTTCGTTGTCATCAAATTTGTCCGTATCAGCAGGCTGCGTAACATATCAGGCTCACATCAGTATGAATGAGGACTGTAGCGTGTGTGAATGGTGCTGATGAACTTCGTAGCCCTGCTTGTCTTGCGCATGCCAAAGGAAATGGCCAGTTACCATGCAAGTCTCAGCTCAATGCATTAGAGAGGCACCCAGCAACTTACTGGCTTGGGGTATGCTTTGCTCCAAACAGAAGAAGCAGAACTTCTCTGCTTTTTACTGGAAGATGTCTCCATAGACAAACTGCTTAGCATGGTCAATGGGCCAGGTCTTTTTTTGCTGTGTCGCTGCCCCGTGCTCTGCAGTCACACATATTGCTCAGGTTGCATGTGCTTGCAAATTTGTGCCAAAAAGTGTGCAAAGCTCTCGAGGCCCTTGGTTTGCTGCGGCACGCAATGTGCTGCAGAGCAGTGTTGGCGGTATGAGTATCCTGAATTGGTGTCTGTCCAAAATGGATACTGCTTTTGACTGGAAGCATCTCAGCCCTAGTACGCGGGCCTGACAGAATCGAAGTTGCAGTATAATACGGAGTGTTACCTGGACAGGCGACGTATCATGGCGTACAGGCCGATCATAGGAGGGGAGCTGTGACCTGCTCGCAGCCTTTCTCTGTTGATGCATGCTGCGTTCAACGTTCACAACAGTGCTAACAAACACCCCTAGCGATGTAAAAGGCTGCACTACAGAGGAAAGTATGCGACTTGCAGTTGGACGCCTGTGCAAAGGCTGCGCAGCAAGTTGCTCACATTGACAATCTCAACTTTCAGCAAAGCTTGCACGACGTTCAGCATATCTGGTTTGGCATAGACTGTACCTGCCGAGGAAGTGACGTATACGATACGAAGAGTTACTGTTGATTGAACCTCGGCACAACCTTCGTCAACAGAAGCTGCCGATCGAACCTACAGCACTGCAAGTCAAGAGAAGGCAGAGATCAGCCAGCAGCGTCTTGTACAGACCTCGACATGCTTGTCGAGAGCAGGTTCTAGCCGCACACGCTTGACATTCGGATTTGAAAATGAGTGCTTCAGCAGCTTATACACAGCTCGCTTTGCTGGACGACTGCAGCCCTTCCCGCGCTGATATGCTGGCGTGATTTCGATGCCAAACAGAGCCGCATAGTCAGTAGTATGCATGTCATGATGCTGTTGGCACGCGAACGGGTTGATCCGTTGACAATTCGTGCTTCGAGTTCACAAAATCAATCACCTTCTTGCAAAGCCTCCACCTTAGTCACAAGCCATATGCTGTGCAGCACATGACTATGCCCAGGGCTATGCCCAGCATCTCATATGAACCCGATTTCTACTCCTGATATACACACCCTCTGAAAGCATGCTTGTTTCAGCGTCAGCTATGTATACACCTCGAGGTCATGCGCTTATGCATGCAGTCTATGCAGGCAAGGTCCTAATGTGTTACTAAGAAGAGACCATAAAGGACTGTGCATGAGGTCAGTGAAAGTTTCATGACCAGTGTGAAACAGACAGCCCGTTGCTGACATGGAAGAAGATCTCTGCATTCCTTAATACTCTGCACTTATGAGCTGAGCTGAACTTGGTGACTTCAAACATCTACATAGAGGCAGTTGAGACATGGAATGTCCTTCGTGCGCTTTGACAGCCATGCATGTGCACATAGCTGTATAGTGCTTTCGACTTGGAGTGATATATCATATAGCACCTCACATTGTTCTGCAGCCTGATCATTGACATGCCTGCTCGGGGCAGATTTACAGACCAGCTTGCCGATCTACAATCTGCAAGCACAGTTTAGCCATTGCATCCAGCATAAACTTTCAACACTTGTGGTGGCCTCACTTCACAGACATGTGCAAAGGAATGAGGGAGGCTTCTGCTTCAGCTGTATTGGTGGTACATGCAGATCTTGCTTATGTGCTGCAAAATGCCCAAGTCTGCAGATGGGCTGGCAAAACATCAAGCCACCTGCACACACTGCTCAACTCTAGGAAAGGAACCTTGCATATCCCTGGCCAATGGCAAAAGGTTCCAATCAAATGATGGTGCTAGAACTGCAGTCCAGCTGAGCAAGTGGCCCCCTGGCTCAAACATGTATGTTGCCTGTAGCTTACTGCTGCTCCATTTGGTATTTAATCTGTCGCAAAATTGGGTGATGCACGGGAGCTACATGAGCTTCAAGCTTCCTGCTTTTCCTGCTGCTGTGCCAATCATCAGCGCTGCAGCAGGCCCGCAGCACGCAAGAGCTGTCACCTGAGCGGCTGTAAGAGCTCCAAAATCTCTATACCCTGCAGCGTAATTACTTACTAAGCAGCATTCATGAGCTGCTTTCACAGCAGGATACAGCTGTCTTACAGCAGGATACAGCTGTCAGGATAAAGCTGTCACCCTGTTGCTCAGCAGCTGCTGCGCTGTGTCATGCACTGGATGCAAGCAAGTTGACAAAAGCCTTTGCAGAGCGCTAGCAAAGGATCAGCCAGGACAATGTGTAACAATCCGTGACAAAGCTGCAATTGCACCTGTGGGCATATTGGGCGCTCTCGTACTATCACGTAGGCAGCATACTGAACCAGCAGAGCAAGCAGCAGCTGCTTTGAACCGAAAGATATCCTGCTGTACACTGCATAGTTGTCGACTGGAAGCTATGAACACCACACTGCTTTCAACAGCTGATGCATTGCATGTGTCAGCATATACTCATCTCATTGCATAAAGACAAGAATTCAGGAGCAATCTCGAGCAGAGTATCGCAGCTGCTGAGCATCATACAGCAGCACTTAAGCTGCAGTGGCTGCAAAGACAATAAATACGGCAGTCACCTTGACGCATTGCATAACCATCGATGTTATCCTAGGACAGAGCAAAGTGCCTGATATGTATGCAACATGACTTGTGTCTGCTATAAGCTGCTTTGCCTTTATAGCAAGGACTGTCTGGCTTTTTGTTTGCAGATGCAAAGTTTGTTGGTTGCGAATGCAAATTTGCGACCATCCCTGCAGGCTTGTTGAGGCCAAGGTAGTCTGCCATCTTCAGAAAGTCTGCGCTGCTTAAGTCGTAAGCTGACAATGCAGTCTGAAAAAGTCCATGGATCTGATGTACGCACACTCTAGCATTGCATAGCGCAACAAGCATGACCTCACAAGCCTGTGTATGCAACTTCAGCTCAGTTGTGGCTATCACCAGGTTAGCATGTGCAACATTGATTGACAGAAGGTCTGTAATGACAACAGCACATCAACCACAGAAACATAAGCCTACGCGAAAGTGTTGGCATGTTCTTGAGTAAGGCAGCAGCTGCAGCAAAAGCTAGCATAGCAGAAGCATGGCCTGCAGACAGCCCTGTTGCTCTGTGAGCACATTACCTGGCACTGCCCATTGTGAAGATTTGACACAGGCTGTCTTCTCCACACTTGAGCTGCATCATCTGTCCAGGTGCACATGTGTCACCATCAGCATATTGTGGCGCTTCAAGGCCGTTGGCAGACATTGAGCTGCACGGCTGCACAGCTGGTATTGCCAATGCTGGCAGGGCTGACAAGTAGTGAGTGCTAGCAACTGAGTTGGGCCAAGCTGCATTATTCTGCTGAGTCTGATGTGTGCTGCAAATGCTGGATCTGACCTGTCGCCATATATGCTGTCTGCCAGCCAGCTGCAAGCTGTGGTAGACCCTGGCAAAAGTGTATGAAGGTAAGGCTTTTGCCCATGTAGCTGCCAGTAGGCAAAGCAGGGCTTGGACTTGACTGCAGTATAACCTTTAAAGGCAAGCTTGGTAGACAGGCGCTGGACCCACAGATTAATGAGGTTTGAGGTACATCTCAGAAACAGTCATGACGATTATGCTGTGTTTAGAAGCAGAAATTGTATAGCTCATTTGCGAGATACACTAGGGCATTTGTCAACACTCCACAAGAGCCGATGGCCCCTCATAAGGTAGGCCCTTAATTAATGAATTCAAAATTATGCCGGCAATCATTGGTGTATGCCCTGTCTATAGAATGTAGAGGCTGATGATAGGACTAAGCAAGCAGAAATCTATGAACACGAAAGCACCATCAACAGGGCCCGTGTGCAAGGTCTAAGCTTGCTACAGCTTCTTCATAATTTTGACATTGCATCTGTCATTGAAACAGCCAAGTGTCAGCAGGCATTTGCAAATTGAGTACTTTGCAACACAGCAGCTTGATGTTATATAGGATAATGCAGCCTGAGTACAGCTCTGCAGAGTATCTGTCTGTTGTTAAGTGTGTGTCTAATAGAAGGCTGATACAAGGTAGGTCAGTACACATGCTGGAGGATTATATTTGACCTCTTAGGCGAACCTACTGGCTCAGAAAAATCTCCAAGGTCATGGTGAGCAGTCATGAAAGTGCTTGACAATGCTTTCTGTACCTTGTGTGCTTGTGAAAAATGATTGCATGACTTTGTTTGCTGATGCATGGATAATGTGATGCAGTAAGTCTGGCCAGCAAGACGCAGCACATCAAGACAATTGAAAGCAAATGGCACTGCTAGCTGCTCACATATCAACACATCCCTAAGCAGCTTTTGAACCAGCCTTGCTATTTGGACAGGCATTTGCGACCAGGCAGTGACATTTTGCTTGGACAAGCCTGGGCATGTTTGCATCAAGTCCAGCAGGCTGTATTGTTTTGCATTTGAGAGCTGCTTTTGTGGTCTGAGCAATTTGGCAAGTCCAGCAGCTGTCTTGCTGCATCATGCACTTCAACATGCGCTGCAACATGCGCTGCAACATTGACAGCAGGATCCGATGTATCAGATTGGATGTCTTGCATTTGCTCCAGCCCCGTAAGCGCATTTGCCTGGCTACTGATATGTATGACACAAACTTGCTGAGGCTTTGCCATAAGATACAACATTTATCGGCTAATTTGTCTCTCAGTGCATGCAGCACAGTGCTGCTGTGTCCAGCTCTTTAGACGCTGCTCTTTTGTTTGAGAGCCTAGCAGGCAGGCTCTCGCAAACGTGCGTAGATCGAGCAGAGGGCTCGTCTTGTTCCCTGCTTGCACTTGTCGATACCAAGCAGCAGTTGATCTAGTACATCTTTGACTACCTTTTTGACTCCTCTGTACAGGATCCTCCAACCGTGGTATGCCAGTGATACCGGATAATATTGACGAACAGGTCAGTTTAATCTCAGCCTTGTGGCCTGCAATACGTCCGAGATCATGTGTTTTGATAGCGAACGTTGGGTTCTGTGTTAGGCACACATGTATGCTTCTCTTCCACCCAGTAGCTTTCTGAAGGCAGCATCCAGCTCAAGAAGAGCTCACACGGCTTCTTTGCTGACTGCAGACCATACAGCAGTATTCAAAGGCTTTAGCACTGGGGCAGAAAGCCAGAGAAACACCAGGCAGGCAGGCAACGCCTCTGCCCCACATTTTTGGCTCAGCAGAATATATCCAAGACCCAGATGCTGGCTTGGGGTTGCTTCAACCCCAGCAGGAGTTCTCTGCCTCTGCTGTTGTGGAAGATGGGTTGCACAACATTCTAGGCACAGACACAACCACAGGCACAACAGTTGCAAGCCCCTCAAGACTAGTCCAAGAAGACATCACTGCCAGCAGCACACATGAAACATCAGAAATGGCACACCAGCCACACAGCTTCAAAGCAATGCTAGAAGCAGCACTGAAGGGTGACTTTGCAGCTGCATCTGGCCCCAAAGCCCATTCTGAGGCCGTTGATGCGAGTCAGTATCAAAGTTCAGTGCATCAAGGCAGCCATTCTGGGAGAACCGAGAGAGACAGTGAGAATGTGGGCTCGTCTGATAACAGGCTGCAAAGTGGAGATGGCGCTGCAACAGCAGAGCTTCCTCATGTCCTTGCATGGCTTGAAAAGGGCCGCAGCCTCTTTGATGAAGACGAATAGTTGTACAGTCAGCTTCTATATACCTGGAGGTTGGGCGCAGATTGCTTGGCAACAGAAGAGAAATCAGCTGTACAGCAACAATGGGAACCTCAATCGCCTAGCAGCTGCTCTAGCAGCAGGCTCAGCTGCCCATTACAGATTTCTTTGACTGAAATCAAGCACAACCAAATTGCCTGGGAGCAATGTGACGCTTGTCAGGAACTGGGCTTTAATCAACTGGTTCATCTGCACCAATATTGATGAACCAGGAATGAAACACAGACATCCGACAGAGCACAGCACACGGTCACCAGCTAGCCGTCATGCAAAGCTTAGATTTATAGCCAAGATGCATAGTGCAGATGTGGATGCATGAGACAGAGACTCTATCAATGGTAGTGTTTTAACGATCTATGCTAGCAGCGCTGTAGTGCTCAGCAGTGACTGTAGATGTGCCTGCGTGAGCAAACGTGACACATGATGCCATTGAATCAGGTATTTATGTGCTGAGTGCACATAATTTGCGTACGCAACTTTGGTGCGTAACATGGGTGGCACGAGTCACAGGATTCGAGGCAGATAACGGTAGCTATTGTGCTACAGGCAAGCGCCATATTCAAACACCAACGCGAACATTTTGCTTGAGTACATCAAATTTCGGTGGTAACATGATGTAAGGAATGCAAAAGCGGGCAAGGCTTTCATTCACCGAAGAGTCAACACACACACATGTATCAACATAGCACAAATTGACAAAAAAATCACAAAACTCCGCTCAAGCACATAGCATACAGAAAAGGTCGACATCTCGCGCTCATATGGCAGTGCCAGGCTATCAATCATCAAGCAATATGCTGATTATGCAGCCAAAACAAGTTCTGCTGTTCATTTGACAATCTGTCTCAACTCCCAGTCACCCTCTGCATCCAACAATCGCAACTCAGCATCATGGTACTTCACCAGTGCCAGCCGCTGAGTGATGGTGACTAGAGTAATGCCAAGCTGTGCTGCATACTGGTACAGGTGCTCTTCTACGTCTACACTGGTGGCGTTGGTGCACTCGTCGAGCACACCAAACTTGGGTCTGTGGAAAAACAACCTGGCCATGCCAATGCGCTGCTGCTCCCCTGCAAGCCACGTAGCACAACTTTCCAATTGTCCATGCAACCCACAGCACTGCATGTGCAGCAATGTCCTCCCGCTAATGCACAAACCTCAAGCAAAGCAGTACAGTTGAAGGACAACACCATTCATGCACACTGATTGCGGCCTTTCTCTTGATGGTATGTATCTGATGACCAATTCCCAAAACTGCACTTGTCAGCAAAGTTCGGTAAACTGTCAGGATCAGCGTGTATGTATGAAAGGGTCAATTGCAGCTTTTGCAAGAAGTAAAGCTACAATGGAGTTGTACCTAGAGACAGAGTTTCGCCCCATTCAGTATTGGCATCCCAGCCACCTTCCCTGGTGACCAGGTACGACAGCCTCACTGCTTCCATCAGCTCATCCAGGCGCTGCTCCAGGGCCTTGCGGCTGCCCTCTGTCAGCTCCTCACCCAGACCCTCCTTGGCCACAGCGTCAGCAGTGCTCAAAGGGTAGATCACCTGAAAGGCAGATGGGAGGATCACAAAAGGCAACTGTTGAAGCTTGAAAGGCAGCGTTGGGACCCAAGGTGACCTTGCACAGCTGCAGTGTACACAGCCTTAAAATGTTGCAACATGATGCTGTTTCTTGCAAAGAGCAGATGCAGCGCTGATGTAATTACTTCACAGCAATAGGGCAATGCTTAAGGGCCGCTTGGACAAAAGAGGACAAAGACAGCACGGACTGGCAGCAGCCACACAGCTGTGCGCTTCATATATGCTACAAGCTGTCTTACAGCTTGAACAGCTCACAGGCTTTGACAGCTTTATAGAGCAAATAGGCTGCACACAACTATATTGCACACTACACAGTGTACATCCACAACAGCATGGACCCACCTGTTCCCGTAGGGTTCCAATGGTCGTGTAGGGCTTCTGGGGAACATAGAAAATGTCTGACGACAAAAGTGCCCCAGAGTTGCCCCCAGGCTTCCTGATCTGGCCATCTGTCAAGGGCCATAGACCTCCCAAGAGCCTAAAGAGGCTGCTCTTACCAGATCCATTGGGGCCTGTCACCAGAATGCTGCTGCCTGGCGACACCTGCGCACAATGTCAACATGCTTCACTGCAGCCAGCTGTTGAATGTCCAGGGACCAGGGACAGGGACCTGTTTGCCATTGCTGATGAACAGAGCCATGTAGCTGAGGTGTAGTCAGTGCCATCTTGCACATCAATTCAGTGAACATCATTGGCAGCATTGATGCTGGCATCATGCAGTACATGCAGCAGAGAGGGAAGTGAGAGAGGAGAGGGGACAGAGGGGAGAGGGGAGGGGGGGGCAGGCGGGAGAAAAGTGGGGCAACAAAGGAAGGCAATATGGGCAGAAGAGAAAAAAGTGATTTACCTGGAAGGTGAGTTCCCTGGCAAGCACTTTGCCGGAGGGAGCAATGACAGTGACCTTGTCAAACTGAATGCCCTGGGAGGGGGAGGTGGGGGAGCGGGGGGAGGTGGGGGTGCGCTTCAGGCTGCCACACCGCTGCAGCCGCTCGGACTTGCTCATCACCTCCAGCATCTCTGACACCCTGCATCACATGCCGCACGCCTCAGTTCACACATCATGTCCTGTTCACTCTGTGTCAAACAGGCCTGTGATGCTTGGGCCGAGCATCACAGGCCGCACTTCCTGCATGAGACCCAGCTGCTGTTCTTAGCTGGGCCTTCACCAAGTGTCAGCCTGGTCAAAGATAGCACCTGACTTGCAGTTGCATGGCTGTGTTGCCTGTGTACAGGCCAGACCAGGTCGCCAGGGCTATGCTCTTCATGGCAGTTGAGCAGACCGCAGTTCTGAAGAAGGGCCTTGACCAGTGGTAGGGCTTGGCTGCACCACACAACAGATGCTCTGGACACAAGCAAGCTGCAAGCTTGGCATGGCAGATGATACTGCAGTGGGTGGTGAGTGTGAGGGTGGGGTACCTGGTGACTCCCCCGGACAGCTCAGCAAAGCGCTTGTTCAGGGCCAGCAGTTCCCCAAAGGCTGTGAAGCAGTTGCTCACCACCGACGCCAGGTAGCGCATGTTGTGCACCAGCAGACCCTGCATGCTTGCCACAACACACTGTAAGTGTACTGTAGATTACTTGAAAGATAGTGTAAGTGCACGATAGTGTAAGTGTATCTCAATGTAAGTGTGCCATAGCAAAAGTGTACTGCATGTGCATGCCCATGCCCATGTGTTCCTGTTGCTGTTGGCAAATGCATGCAGGGCATAGTCTTGCTGATTTGACGCTCAACTCTGACATCAAGAGCTGGACTTGCTGCTGCTTACAGCCGCTGCATGCTGTGTGACACATGTCTTGTGTGATGTGGCTCATCCTTGACTCCATGCTATTTGCAAGAGCCACAGGAGGTGTGGAGTTTTGCAAAGCACACACACCTGAGCAACAGGGTCGTTGGCAACCTCGCCCTGGTCCACAGCATACATCAGGGTCAGCACCCAGGTCACGTTGAAGGGCAGCTGCTTGGTGAAGAAGTCATCAGCCACCGAGTGCAGCCACTTGATGTTGGCCACATGCAGCAGGTGCTCAGTGAGCCGGTCGAAGTAGGCAGCGACAGTGCTGCCCTCCCGGGGACCCCCACCAAAGAAGGCAATGGACTCCGCATGTGTGCGTAGCCTTGTGTGCACATTCCTGCAGTGTGAAAGAAAGCTTGCAAATGTGAGCAGCCAACGTGAAGTTGGACAGCAAGCTATGAACGGCAGTTGTGAACCAGAGAGTAAATGTGTAGGAACACTCTGCTGAGTGCATATGCAGTCACGTGAGCTGCTGATCGCATCCAAAGTCTGAATGCAACCCTGTGTGCACATTCCTGGTGACCACGGGGATCATGTCTGCACCCAGATACATCCTAAATATCAAGGATGTCAAGAAGGATGCTGCTGCTGGCGCTGCTGCTTTTGCACCTGTCATTTCTGCCCGAGAATACAGCGAGTGCAAAGCGAACAATAGTCAGGACAGCAAGGATGCAGGCGACCCACCTGAATGCTCCTTCCAGCCTGTACTCGGTGTTGGCCAGCAGGCCAAAGTCTGGGGTGACCAGCTTGAGGCAGGCAAAGCCCAGCAGGCTGTACAGGTAGAGGAAAGCCATGCCCCGGCGGCCTGTGAGACGCCACAGCTGCCAGCTGAACCAGGTGATGTCCACCACTGGCTTCACCTGCCACACCACGTACATCAAGTCAGATGCGCTGCACATTTGCAAACCACTGCGCATCTGATCATGATGCGGGTGGGATTTGTGCAGGTTTTGACGAAGGATGTTGCACTGGGGCGCTAACTAGAACGTACAGAAACCCCCTAGGCAAAGATAGGCTTTGCCTATGGAGGTTCTGTATGTTCTAATTAGCGCCTCAGTGCAACATCCTCCGTCAAAACCTGCAATGTTGGAGAGATGTGCACTGCATGGTTTTGCCATGCTGTCATGCTGATTGACAGTGAACCTGATGAGGAAAGGTGCACCATAATGGTCCTGAATGATGCAGTGGGTAGCATCGTTGCCACCAGAGCAACTGTTGTCACGGCAACAGCTTTTCAGACTCCTCTGTCATGCATGTAATATGTGTGCCTCAGCAGAAGCAGCTACATAAGTGAACAGCTAGGTCCTCTGTTACAGCCTGCTTGACATGCATGCTTCCCCAGAGCCTGACAGGGTGGGAGAGACCAGCAAAGACAGCAAAGCCAGGTGAAGCAAACAGGTAAGATGTGGTATGAGGCACGAACCATGGTGGGGATGAGCTCTGCCAGATCTGTGCAGAGGCGGTCCACGTCCCGGGTCAGCCTCTGGTCCACATCCTGCATCCCTGCACACCATCACCCCACAAATTCACTACCCACACCTTGCAGCGTCCAAGCGCAAAGCAATGCATTACTGTTCACAGAGTGTGCGTAGTCAGCAACAGAGGCAGAGACAGCATTGCATGGCATGACGCAGTTTAGCATAGTAGCAGTCAAGCACAGCGCAAAGAACCTTGTCTGCGCTGCACAAATCCAACCAGGCACAGCACAGCTTCACACAGCACATCGCAGCATGGTAGGGCGCAACACAGCTTGACACAGCACAGCACAGACAGCATGGCACGGCACAGCACAGCTGGGAGCTTGACAGTGACCACAACAGCAGAGCAGGCTGACCTGCCAGCTGGGAGGTGGTGTAGAAGGTGTTGCCCTTGAAGTAGCGGGCATGGGCAGCAGTGGTGAGGCGGCGCCGCCAGGTCATGGCGAGCGCGTCTGCCACCTGCCTCAGGCTGGGAGCCAGCACCGCCGAGGCAGCTGACTGCAGCACTGAGATGCCGATCAGGCGAATGAAGCCCGGCCGGTCCTGGCGGATGACCAGCTGCACTGTGCGCCCATTCAGGCTGGCTATCCTGTCCTGCAAGCTCAACAAGGGGCAGAATTTGGGAAATGTAGTAGAGCAGAGAGACTGCAGCCAAATTCCACAATGCTGCATGGCATTTTGACACAGTATGATTATGACGTCTGCAGAGCAGCAGACCTGATGGGAGTCATACTCACTACTTGCATGTACTGCTGGGATTGTACTCCTGAGATTGCAAAGCGGCTCAATTCACAATATGTAAGACATGTACTGGGAGACAAAAAGGTGTGCAAGCAATTCAAAAGCATGCTTTGGTGCTATTGCCAAGGACGCTCCTATGGCAGCAAGTTGCATTAGCTAATCTTGGTGCAACAGAAGATACTGCAGGTTTTGAGTTACATCTCGGTTGTTAGGACAGGCAAGCAGACCCACCTGCAAAAGCGTCCTGAGCAGTATGACAACCCCAATGGTGCCCACTTGCATCAGCTGCTGCTGCGTCTTCTTGCCTGCCAGCTCCTGAGCCACGCTGGACCACCGCTGCCAGGTGGTCACCAGGTGACTGGGCTTCAAGCTAGCCTTGGGGGGGAGCACGATGTCCTGCCTCTGGGGGTCAGCAGGAGGTGCCCGGGCTATGACCTCTTCCCTCACTGCTGATGACTCACGCAGAAGACCCTCCAGATTGGCACTGCTAGCGCTGCTGGCACTGCGCCTCATCATGGCCTGTACCATGCACACCATTTTACTACAGCCCATTGACTATCAAATAGTGTGCACACTCACAGCTAATGGTCTGCCTGCTTGCTCCCAAGTCAACGAATGTGACTGCAGGCCCAAGCAAAGGAAAGCCTTACACAGCTGGTGGCCTGACTGGCAACTCCCTTCACTCTAGCCTTGTAATATTGAGCACAAGCAGATCACGTCCATTGTTCTAGCAAAATTTGCCCTACAGGTAGGCAAACATCAGGAGGCTATCACAGAGCCTGTACACATGATGCGTATGCAAGCAGAAGCCTACCCTCATGCCCTGCAGGACTGCTGCAGCGTCCTTGGTGCGGGCCTTGTTGGCAGTGCCCTGCCCTCCACTCCTCTGCACACCCCCGTTGCCCACTACCGCCTCCCCCTCTTCAGGAATGGTTTCTTCTGTGAAGCTGCCAGTTGCCCCCTCATGGATGGACCAGCCCCCTTCGCCGTCAAGGGCCAGCACCAGGTCGTGAAAGGCAACAAGGGCAGGGCGGTGGCTGATGGTGATGCAGGTGCACCCCAGCTCCTTCACCTTGCTGCAGAACCGCTCCTCCATGTCCACCTGGTCAACAGGAGTGCACTGTTACTGTGTTGCAAACATGGCTCCACAATTTGGGGGCAAAAGTATTGATACAGTAAGAGGCAGGGCAGGAGACATGTCCAAGAGGGGAAGGTGGCTTATGACACAAAGCATGTCTGCAGGACTGACCAACAGCAACAATGACTGAACAGCTCTGATGTTTTATGAACAGGAACATGCTGTGATGCTGATGACAGACTGGCCAGCCAACTTTTGTGGCAGCATTCTTTTCTGGCATAGACTGTAGCACTTTGCCAGTAATTTCATGCTGCAGCTTGACACCTGCTGTAAAAGTTTCTGTGACACAAGCACAAAAGTGTCAAGGGCAGCAGTGGCAGGGACTGACCGTGACACCGCTGGTGCATTCATCCAGAATGGCAAACTTGGGCTTGTGGTAGAAGAGGCGAGCCATGCCAAGTCGTTGCTGTTCCCCCAGGCTCAGCAGCTCACCCCAGTTCACCTCAGCCCCCAGCCCCTCCTCCCTGTCCACCAAGTACTCTAAATCCACCTCGTGCAGCAGATCCCTCAAACGTGGCACATCAATGGTGTCCTGTGCGCTGACCTCTGCAGCAACATAGCAATGCTGTGAGAAGAGGCTGCAGCTTATGCCAGAAATGAATGGCTTGACTGATTCTTGTGCAGTCCACTCAGTGCCACAGCCAAGCAGTACAGGAGCTGGATACACGGGTTCTGCACCGCTCAGGCCTCAGACATGTACTGATACATCACAAAACGCCAGAGGTCCATGCATTTCTTCTGCCTTGCAATGCTGCAAGCAACCAATGTCTGACAGGCACAATTTGGTTGACATCTGAACTTACTTACAAACAATGTACAACAGAAGCAAGATAAGAGTGCAATGAAGAAGGGTGACCTGATGCAGTGAGGGGATAGATGAGCTGCTCCTCCAGGGTGCCCAAGGTCACATACGGTCTCTGGGGCACATAGAAGATGTCATGTGACAGGCCGTCTCCAGTGGTGCCTCCAGGCTTGTGGATTCTGCCCTTGGTGAGGGGCCACAGCCCTCCCAGTACCCTGAACAGGCTGCTCTTGCCAGATCCATTGGGACCAGTGACTAGCAGGTTGGTCCCAGCAGGCACGCTGAGATTCAAGTCCCGGACCAGTGTGGCGTCTGCGGGCGTGACCACCATGGCGTCTTCAAAGGCAATGGCATCCTCTGATGGCACAATGACTCCTGTCGGCTCGATGGCGCCCTCTCGCTTCACTGCACAACATTTGAGACACACATGAGGCAAAGAGCTGAGCAGAAAGTGCACAACTTTCGTCGTCAAAAGTAGTGGCTAGGCAACGCTCTAAAGCTCTTGAGATGCAGAACACATCATCAGCGTACTTGCAACACACTGTATCAGGTCATCAGCATGCTGCACTGGTAAAATAATGGTGATGATTAATCAGCACAAGAGGGTTTTGCCCTGCAAACGTGCTAACTGCAGTGGTCTTGCAATGCCAACAGCTCTCCCAACACATTACAAGGCAAAGGAGCTTACTTCCAACACTGCTGGCCAGGCCCTTCACTGTGCTCTGCATGTCACTGATCCGGTCAGCGTACGCACTCAGCCTCATGAGCTTGCGAGAGGATGAGCCCAGAGTGCCCAAGGCAGCAAAGAGGTAGATGACCACGCTGGTGTGGTAGCGCATGGTGCTCAGCATGTGTGCCCTGCCCAACACATTGTCCACGGGCCTCAAGTGGTTGCCAAAGAAGGGACCAATGATGAGCACCACTGCTGCTGTTGCTCCCAGGTACTTCAGCAAGAAGTCCTGCACCACACATCAAGCACAAGCCAAAGTAAGCCTTCGTCCATTCAGCATATGTAAGTGACCTAATAAGTGCCTGTAATTGACCCAAAGAGTGACTGTGGCCATAAATGCTGATGCTCTTGGAGCTGTCAATTGGACACTGCTTTGGGCTACAGCAACCTGAATGCATGAGCATCTTTCCATACAATGGCATCATGATCACATCACAGACGTATTTGATTTGAGACATGCCAGTGCTTAGGTGCTGTTCCTGTACTGGAAAAACCTGTTTATGCATCACCAACAGGCAGCCAACAAGACAGGAAAACAAGCAAGTTTGCCCTAAATTTGAGAAGCACAATGGGGCTGCAGAGGGATGTAGATAGGCAGAAGGTGCACAAGGCAACAGTACTGACCTGGACCATGCCAAACTGCCACTGCTTGGTCAGCAGGCGGCTGTGGTGGCGCAACAGCTCTTTGAAGCGTGCCACAATGATCTTGCCCTCCTTCTCAATGCCGCCATAGAAGGCCACAGACTCTGCATTGCTGCGCAGGCGCGCCTGCAGATGCCTGTACATACCTGTGAACACACACATACGAGTACTGTTACAGTCCTGAAAGCATGTATGTCATGAATCTGCTGTGTGTTGTGATGACCAAAAAGAAAAGAAAAGATGACCCCGCCAGGCAACTTTATATAGAGAAGCTTGAGGTGACAACCATGAACATTAGAACGGCCATGCACACAGTGAGCCTTGCTGTTGTGCAGCAGAAAAGGCACGTACAGCTGTGAATGCCTGGGGAATGACTGGCAGAAAGACTGTATTGCTTGGCAAGCTGAAATGAATTTGACGCAACCTGAGAAAGCCTGAAACTCTGTGATGCAGCAATTGTGAACATTGTGTGACGGCTCAACGGGACGTCTTGCAAAGACCCACAGGAGGCATTCACCCCGCACAAAGGCAGCAAAAGGGACAGAAGGGTTGCATTGGTCAGAAGCACAATCAAGATATCAATTAAAAGCACAAACAAATCCTTTAGAAGATTGACACCTTCATTCTCCTGCTGCCTCTTGAACAAGCGGCCAAAGTTGGGGGCCAAGATGCCAGTCAGGCCTCCTGCCCCAATCACATAAGCCAGAATGGCTGCCGTGTATTTGTTGGACTTGGAGTATGCTCTCAGCTGATAGGCATAGAAGCCAGCATCAATGATGGCATTGGTCCATTCCCCCGTCAGCTCTGCCAATCCCTTGGTGAACTTGGGGATATCCTCACAGATGCGCTGCTCAGGGTTCTGTACTTGCTTGTCCACATAGGACAGCTTGTAGTATGTCTGCAGAGCACAGACTCAATGAGCGGAGTGTGTTTTCAGGCTTGAAATTGCGCTGCTTGCGTTGCAATTGCCATCAATGCAGGACTGTCAAGACCTGTGTTGATGCTGGGTCCTACTTCTCAGGATCATTGGATGAGGCATGAACTTTTCATTATGTATAGCTGATACATGCATACCAAGCTTTGAACTATGCATTTTTGTGCTGTAGCCACAATCTCAGATCAAGACCAATGATTGCCACCTGGGCAATGATGCCTGAAAAGAAGTCTTGTATTGCTGTAGCACATGTTGATAGTCAGACCAGCCAGTCATTACAAATTTTGTTGCAAAAGGCACATTGCCTTCAGCTGATAATGCTGTCATAGAAAAACCCACATAGCAGCAGCTGCATGGCTGCCACCAAGAGCAAGCTATGCCACATTTTACATTTGGAATGCAGGAGACTAAAGTGCAGACTGCATTGCCATGTTACCATAAGCAAAGCGTGCAGCTGCTGGCTATCGCGCCCAACAATTCTAAAGGACAATCTGGGCAACAAGATGACACTGTATGAGACATACCATGTTCTCAAAGTAAGGGGTGTGCATCCGGCTGGTGAGCAGCCTGCGCCATCTCAGCTCCATGTGCGCCAACATGGTCTTTGCTGTGGACTCCACAGCTGCAGCTGCCAGGCACAGCACCACATTCTCTGAGAGATTGCGGATGAAGAGAGGGACATGCCTCAAGAAAGCAGCACGAAACAAGTGTCCCTGCACAACAGTTGCTGTGTGAGGCAAGTACGTAGTCCCGACATGCCTGAATGCTGTACATTGATAACCTGATTTTCACTTATCGAGGATGCTAGCAAGACACAGAATGGTACCTGAAGTCTGGCAAGACGGTTGGACAGCGCAGTCCTGGCGATGGACAGGGCAAACAACACCAAGATCCTTTTGCCAGCAATGGACAGCAGAAACTTGACCAAGTTCTGCAGGGCAGCTGGCGAGCCTCGCCTCTTTCTTGGGGCTCTAGAGTTGCCTCCATCAGGCTTGCTGATTCTGCAGAACGATAAACTTGCTGGCCACTGTAGGTGCAAACCTTGTGGTACACTTTCTGACAGCAGGGCACGGACCAACAGCGATGCAAGTGTACTTGTACATGGACGATTACATCACGCGCGAAGGAATCTGCTGTGAAACTTACGGTTGGCGAGCTCGTTGCTGCTGTTTTTGCATTTCTTGGAGATATGCGAAACCTCCACCAGCCAGCACAACGGCTGCCGCGAGTGCCGCTCCTTTCCTAGAACTGGCAAGCTGACTCAGCTGCCTCGCGAGGCCCGCAGCTTGCTGCTTGCCTCCAGGCGGTATCAACAAAGTGGTCATCTACGTATTGAACGATCTGTCAAGCATATCGTCACATCGAGACAGCGAGTGACGGTCCACCCAGTACGCCCAACCCCTCAAAATATAAGGTGTGCAAAAGCAAAGCGCACTCTGATGCGCACTGCAACTCTGCGGTAAGCGTATGGCGCTGAGCTGGATCGCCTGCATTTTTGCTTCGTCTTGGTTGGCCATGACAAATACTTATATGTGACGCCGTCGTTGACACCGTAGCTTGCGCACAGATCGTAACGCTCGCTCGCTTGTCCAAGACAGTCGTACCGACCTCGGCAACACGAAATGTTGTGCGTCGCAAACAGGAGCAGAATGCATCTGCGTTGGCGAACAAGACGTTCTCGGTGGCCGGTAGTTGAATCGCACCGCACTAGCATCTCGCCGTTCAAAAATCTTTGGATCAAGAACCGGCTGGCACTGTCAGAAAGCTGCAATGTCGGCCTCACGCATCCTACTTCTGGCTTCCCTGGCAATGGCAGCGTTTGGTTTCCATGTTGCGACCGCTCAAACTGCTGGCTCAACCTCCGCAGGCGCATCCACCGTGAGCAGTGGTAAGATCCTTTGTTGGCCACGATCACCAGTAGTAGCTTGTCGGCACGGTGACGCATCACGTCGGCATTCATCTCGCTGGTCTTGACAAGCAATCTTCTGTGGCTGCAGCCATGAGTAACCTGATCCAGCAGTTCGCTTCGACGCAGTCGCAGTCGCAGCTGGGCCTAGCCAGTCAAGCCTTCGGTTTGAACTCCGCTAGCAAATCTAGCCCTTACCTCTCAGGAGTCACCGCAGATTGTAAGCCTTCTTGCTTCACCACCCGTCTTGGACAAACATGCGAATGCTGTGCTGCTATGCTCATTGACTTTGCTGTTGTACAGCAAGTGCTTTGGGAAGTGCTATGAACAAGCTCAGCTCTGTTTTCAGTGGAGCTTCATCTGGTGGTAGCCTCATTGGCAACTTGGTAAGTGCAGAACACAAGCGATAAATCTGCAGCAATTATGCAGGTCTGCCAATGGAATGGCTTTGATGTATGCGCTTTCTGACTGCAATCCAACATTTGTGGTTTCGCTGCAGAGCCCCATGACAATCCCCCAGATTGTTGTTGAGGGATTGACAATCAATCCTGACATTCTGGATTTGGACACTGCTGAGGCTGCCTTTGAAAACTTCACCTCTGAGTGAGTGCTGAACCCGGGCTGACAAACACAGTCTATTGCAGCAAACCTGATATCTGGCACAGTGTAGTTCTCCTGTGCTATGAAGCAACTTGTTTGCGTCTAACAATATACAATGACTTGACTTGAGCCTTGCAATGTAGCTGTCATTACGGCATGAGACACCATTACTTGTACTCAGACCCAACCACAGTGTCTTGTGGACATGCATTGCATACCTCAAAGCTGCTTCCCAAACCTGTTGTCTGCTCATTCTGAGACAGCGCACATGTATCAGCGTACATAACTGAAGCACGGGACTGCTGTGTATGCAGGTACTGCTCAAGTTCATTCTTTAATGCTTCCACGGAGGTGCCAGCAGTGCTTGAAGGCCCCAGCCTGAGTGTCACCCTCACCACCGGCACCTGTGCAGTTGTCAAGAACTCCACCCAGGGCAAAGACTTGAGCGACCTGCTGGAGGACTCACTCACCTGCGTTGGACCAGAGCTGAGCTACACCAAGGTTTGCACCCGCACTTGTGTTGTGTTTCTACAGGCGATTGCTGTGCCAACCAAAAATTGCAATCACTTGTGCGTGCTGTCGGTCCTCATGGTGCATGTTCAGCGCCATACTGGCACTCAACAGGCATGTTAGCATGCCAGCTTGCATCTGTTCAGCCAGCCTATCACGTTTTCAAAGGAGCTCAGGGTGTTGTTCAGGGAGCTGCAGGCGGTGTAGGAAGCCTGTTCAACAAGTTGAAGCGATGACAGGCTGTGATACCTGGACGCCGCAGAAGACACCAGCTCAACCCTCTTAGCAAGTTCTGGTGCCTTTGCAGCACAACCATCTGTGCTTGTGCCAGCTCTTCCTGCAAGTGCAGGACCCCAATGTCCATCAATCTCTAGTGTCAGGCAATGCATAAACTTCAGTCCAAGTTGCGTCAGTGGTCCTAGTATCTCAGTGTGTGTCGCGCAGTATGTGCCTTCATAACATTCAGGAGGATTAGGGGATTAGCACAACAAGACTTGCTGTTCAGGCTTGCGTTTCATGCGTTGTCTTTGCTCAGTTGCTTGTCAGCCTACACCTTGTGCTTAGTCTATAGAGCCAGAAAATGGAGCAATTGGTATGTTGCAGCAAGAGTTTGTTGATGACGGAGCCCACAAGATGGACTGGGAAAATTTGCACAGTATCGTGACTAGGCTCAGACGCCTGGACTGCAAAGCAGCTTTCAGCACATAGGCACTTGTTGCAACTAGCTGGTGGCTAAGACTGCAGCTAGGAGCAGCTCACTGAAATTTCCATGCACACAAATTGAGACGCATGCAAATATATATATTTGATGCATTGATCCCACATGCGTACTTCATCAAGCTTGCAGATTCACATCAGAGCCTTTGGGGTGAGTCAGCATCGGCACTACCACAGAACAGCTGCTTTTGATTTCACCGTGAAGGTTTGCCTGGTAGTACATCTCATGGCCGTACGCCTGCGGCAGCGTCAGGAGTCGTCAGTCTTCCTCGTGGTGCCTGACTCGCCGGTGTAGCGTGGCCAGGTCCAGCTCGTCACAGACGATATCTTTACCACAGATCGTTGACTATCAGTCGTGCGCACGGCGTAAAACTTTTAGCTGTATAGGTGAGATTTCACCCGTCTGTGAGATTCGTTGCTCTAGCACATTCAGTAGAGACGGATGCTTGGGACGTGTCCTACAGCCCTATATAATCGTGGGTTGATCTCTTTGTCAGGCTAGACTGGTAGTCAGTTGTGAGCCATGGTTGTGCCAGAGTCACGCACGCCACTACTCCATGATCCAAACGGCAGCGGTGTCATTGGGAGGCAGGGGTCTGAGTCCATAGACGACAAAGATGGCAGAGCCGAGGTCAGCTTGACTTCAACAGTCAAATTTAACCTACCAGGCAGACTGCAGGTGTAATAGGTTGTGAGCTGCAGGTGATCTATGTCCCAGAGGGCTTTGAAGTCAGGGAAGGCCTCAAACTGACAGAGGACTACAAGGTAAACAGCTTGCACTGTGAACCTCATACCATTCCAGCAGCGGTGAATGCAAAGGGGTCATATGCCATTCACCTTTGTGAGTGTCATCCAGTATATAAGTGGTGCAGTTAACAAATGGCAGTGAACAATCTTCAGTATCAGGCTCAGACTTCAAGCATAACATCACATCTGATTCTGCTTCCTTCTTGCCAAAAATTAGCTTCTGAGATATATAGACTTTCAAAGCCATACCCATAATACTTATCAGAGAATAGTCTCACAGATCGGCAAGGAGCTGGGTGGGGGTCATCAAGGAGCAGTGTATGAGCTGCTAGATGGCAAAGGCAAAGATAGTGGTCAAGTCCTCAAGGTAATAAGCATCGCTGAGCCTTGCTGTCACACAACACAATGATAATTCCACCTGCTTGTAGCTGACAGCAAGAATGAGTCTGCTTTGTGCTATACAACATTGAAAAAATGCCATTGATAATTGCAAATGGCAGGCTTTGCTGCAGCAACAAAGATTGACAATCTGGTGTCTCATATAAAGCTTTGTAGTTTTCACCTTGATCACTGCTTCTCACCGTGCCATAAGGGCCTTCAGTGTGTCTGATGCCCATTAGCGTCAACAACAATTCAGCGGCAATGAGCAGAATCACAAGCATACAACTGAGTGTGGCTTGCATGAGCAAAAGGCTTACCGTTTTGCTACCATTGCAGCCTTCTTGATTTGCAATTACAGCAATCAGTACTGCAATGGAGCCCCGAATGTATGCCTGCAATGATGCTGCATCAGCTCTGGCTTTGAGAATTGCTTGCCCAAATGTCCTGTAGAATATGACTCAGGAAAGCTTGATCAGAGGTGCATGCTGCAGGCCTTGAAAGCCAAGAAGGCGACTCCCATCACTGGCGCAGATGTAGGTAAGACATTCTCATGTCAAGCATCAGCATTCCTTGCATAAGAACAACCCTGGAGCATGTCATGCCCTTACTGCATCTTCAGGAACAACAAGTGAAGGGAAAACAAGACAGGATGCAGTGTGTAGCCGCTACATACAGCTGGCTTGCATCTTGTGCTCAGTATGCTTTCAGCACATATGGTCACGCCCAACATGCAGGTTGTCAGATCAGCCTGCTGCACAACTCTCTTCAATGCTGCCTTTGTGCTGACTCACCTCGTTTGAGCATGTTCGTGTCTGCCGACATAGAGAGGGCTGCCGCCATAGAGAGGGCTGTGCCTTGCAGGGCTGAAGAGGGAGTGGCTGATAGGGCAGCAGCTTAACAACCTTTCCAAGGACAACAAAGATATTCCAGGTACATTTCTGTCATCACACGCTTGCACAGTCACTCATTTGCTCCTGCGCTCACTTTGTGACCTTTCAGGAAGGTCTGTGATCATCTTTGCCCATTCACCTTCCCATGCTTTGTGTGGTTTTCCACTGGTCCTTCATCCATGAATGTCATCCCCTGGTGAGTCCTTTTTATACTATGGCCTCTGGCTTGGCAGGTTCACTGCAGATTGTTTATGCATGTTGTGCCCCTGCAGGGTTCATGTTCACTGGGGCTGCCCTTGTGAGTGGAGCTGGCGGCGGCAATGTTGGTATGCTGGAGGGCCTCGTCATTGAGAAGCTCAACGGTTGGGACATCGAGAAACGGTAACTTGGCCACATTGGCTACTTCCCTCTGAATGACATGCGCAGTGCAACCATGCTGCATGCACGCCTGATGTTGGTGGTTGTTCCTGTATGCCACACAGTGAGCTGTGTATCCTAGCTTGCCATGCTGGAGTGGGATTAGCGGCTTATGCATCAAAGTGCAGTGTGCCTGTATTGAGACTGTTGCCATTTCTACTGTATGTTGCCATATTGTGTCATGACTGGTACTCTGCTGTCTCACTTGCATGCAATGCACAAGGTGACCCAAAATCTTCATGTCAGCTATGATGTAAGAGGAAGCTGAACTTGCAGCTGCAATGCAGAGTCCTCAAGGATGACTTCAATGACGTCTACTACCTGATGGATATGGTAAAACAGGTGCACTCAATGCTCTGGGCTAAAACAGCAACTGACCTGACTGTGTATTGCTGCACTGCAACAGCAACAGTGGACATTGCTTCTGCATGTGTGCATCCACCGTCAGAGCTCATGATGGTCGTGTTTGTCAAAAGGGATTGCTGCAGATCCGTTCATGCCACTAGCAACTAGCTGATTGTTTGCATTTGTAAGCATTTGCAACAGTTTGTACCATGTCAGACCACAGACACTCTTACTTGGTCCCTCGTGTCCTGCAAACCTTTGTCTGAAGCTATGCGCTTGATGCTATCTATGCTGCCCAGAGGCTGTGCATCCTGGGTTAAGCCTGGACCAGCTGTGTGATGCTGGACAGGTGCTAGCTTCCCTGGACAAAGCCTTCCAGAAGCTTGGCTTTGTGCATGCGGACATGCGCATCTCCAATGTCATGGAGCATCATCTAGATGCGGAGCCCATGTACCCCAAGGGCTTCACCTCACGCAAGCAGAGAAAGCAAGCCGTGGGCGTGCTCACTGAGCCCAAGACCAACACCTTCAAGATTCCAGGTGGGATCAGGCACTTGTGTTTTCTTGACTGCCTGTGAGGTTGCTGAAACCTACCACCATACCTGCCATTTGACAGTAGCAGTTGAGCAGCATGCACAGCTAACAAAGTGTAGTGTGCCTCAAAGCAAGCTGGGTGACAGCCATGCATACTCTCACACTGGAGCCATGAGTAGGGGTTGGGGCAAAGTTACCATCATCTGCATGCACTGAATGTGTTTCAAACACTTTCATCTGAGTCCAACCTGTGAGGCTTGACGGGCCTCAAGGCAACCAATCTCAAAGACTTGAGTCTTCAGTTCAGTGGATAACTCCATATGTCACGCAGCGTTGCATGCAGTGACCTTGCTCTTGCACAATATAATGTTTTACACCTTGGACGCGATATCCACGTTTGATGTATGGTGAGTGTGCAGGACAGAAGCAGGGGCAGCATGTGCACTTCAAGATCATTGACTACGGCCATGCCAGGCTGTCGCATCACAATGTGCGCCGCAAGATGCCCAAGATTCCTGTCTTTGAGAAGTGCTACCAGAAGTGAGAACCATACTTTACGCATGTGTCATGTGAAGCAGGACGCTCTTCTATTGCCCTTGCAAAGCCATGTTGTCTTTGTTGCAGCATGGCAGGATGTATGTGCATACGTCTTTTAGGACACTTTGTCCAATTGGCATGTGCAACAAGTTTCACATGAAATGGGTTAGGGATCATCATCACCCTACCATACATCACAGAGAGAGCAGGTTCCTATGCTGCCAGTTTTGTGCATTGCTGAACAGCAAGCATCACTCTGCATTCTTGGCATGTGCATGTTGTTGCTTGCCACGCAGCGCAGGATGATTGTGGAGAGGGCCCATTGAGCCCTGGAAGAGCTCTATTCTCTGCAGGCAGTAGTTACTGCAGTACCAACAGTCACCAACAAATTACAATGGTGGGCTGATGTGCAGGATCTTTGCCAGCAAGGGAGACGTGTGGCGCTTGATGAGCAGTCTGAACGATGTGGTGGATGGCCGCACCTGGCCTGAGAGTTCAGAACCAGAGGTCTGCCTTTCCCGCCATAAACTGTGTCTTACACATCACCAGCTTGCCTGATTGCTCTGCCCCTTGCTCGGCATGGATCTCAGGCATTGCTGACTGTAAGCACAGGAAGTTTTGATTTTGCTTTGGGAGTGCCATCAGGGGCAGGAAGGGGATTTGTCATCACAGCATCTGCAGGACTGCACAGCAGTCGGTGTTCCACTGCACACTTTTGCAATTGCCATTTCATGCTGCTGCATCTGGCAGCATCTGGGCACAGTACTAGCTTTCAGCTTGCTTGTTGCTGTTGGCTTGTGCTGGGATGCACTCTACATGCTGTAAGGACGCTCACCCCCGATGTTGAACATGCAACAGACACACCCTGCTGAAAGTGTTGACTGAGTGCTGCTAGACCCCAAAACAGATTTTGATGACCCTGCCTATGACCAAGCGAGGTTCATTCTCTGGCATAAGTCTGGTTGTCTTCTGCAGGTGAAGGCACTGAATGGGCTAATCAGAGAGGTGACGGGCATCAAGCCACTGAGCTTCTGGCAGCCCACAGAGGCCAGCAATGGGAATGGCAACGGGAGCCATGGCAATGGCAGCAATGGCAGGGGCAAGAAGGGGGGCATTGCCCTCAAGCGCCCCAACAAGAAAAAGTACAGGAAGGGCCTGCCCTGGCAGCGCTACAATGGCTTTGGTCACAAAGTCAGGCAGTTCTGTGTAAAGTGAGTTGGCCTTTGCCCTCACCTACCTTGCCTTTACGGCCTTCTGTTACAGCTGGTCCGTCAAGCTCAGCATCATCTGCATTCCATGCAGTTCAAGCTTTGTGCGTCCTGTGAGTGATTTCAGCCTTAATGTAGCCACCTGAGTCATCTCTGTGCAACTGCATACGGCAATGGCAATAGACCAATAGCAACACAAGGTGCTCCTCAGCACATTGTTTGATCATGAGCATCTTCTGTGAAACGCCATTGTGCAATTGTGATAACGCGTATGTGATGCAGAGCCCTGCTGTCTTTGTCAGCCAGTATCAAAGTGCAGCCAGCTTCAGCACCAAGTCCTGCCAGCTGTCGGTCAACACCACTGACTACTTCACCAAGGTGCTGTACTCTGGTGGAGCCGATGTGACTTACTCATCCGTCCAGGACTTCATCACAGCTCTGACAAATGGTGACTTTGTCATGGGCATGACACCCTCTGAGCAATTTGTCCAGGTTAGCTTTCCATTTGTCTTATGTCAATGTTTCAATCACTCCCTTTTTGGACTGCATTATTGCAGCAGACAGCTGACGGCCCTGCTTGGTGCATTGCGCTGACTTGGAATTTGTTGATTGCCAGCTCCAGTGCCTTTGATTTGCATTTGTCACATATGCAGCAACTGTCATGTAAATACCTAGCATGTCTCAACATGCAGCCAACCCAGCTTCCCCATGTATGTTCTACAAGTGTGTGGAGCTAGACGCTTGCAAGCATTAGATGCTGCTGTGCTGAGCGTTTGTTTAACTCGTAGGTAGCAGAGGTGCCTGCAATGGCACCAGCAAGCAGCGTGGCAGCTGCCGTATCAACTGCAGCTGCAGCTCCTGCTGTACTCCCCAATGCTGCAACTCCGATCTTGCCTGCCACCCCCGCCACAGCTGCCTAGGCTAGCCAGTATTCACTATGTATATAGCAGTCAAGATGCATGCGGACTTGAATAGCAGAGTCAATGTGGTCTGCAGCAAAGTAAACAGAGCAAATCTTCTGTCATTGGCTGACTTAGCTGGCTTTAAGCTGGGTCGTGTTTTTCAGATGTACCTCAAGCTGTCATTCATCAATAGGCATGAACAATGAAATGGTGCTGGGACTGGTGCTGCAATGGCACCATTGATGTAAACCATTTTGCTTACCATATGCAATAGTCTAAAATGACGCGTGCTGAGTCCTATGCTGTGCCCACACTATGACAAATTGCTGCCCAGTTCTTGCACGATCCAGGTCGCTGAAACATGGGTATAATGCTCAAACACAACCGTGCTATGTGTTCAACTTTGCTTGTGACAAAGCCATGGCAAAGGCTGCTCCAGTTGGCGTTGTTGGCGTTTTTGAACTGCAATTGGCGGTGAACAACCTTGCAAGCACTGGGAGGCTGCTTGGGATAGCGCAAGGGCCACACCATGATGCCTGGTGGTGCCACCAGAGTAGTGCACAGAGTATGCGCCTACTTGCTTTTGACCTTGTCCAGGCCATCTGACTTCACACAAGCCACAGAGGGCTATTGACAGCCTGGACAGCTCCT
>JAABUP010003556.1_pt1 | contig 27330 bp, 40 predicted proteins | sample 5559201 | NCBI WGS metagenome assembly JAABUP01 (sample SAMN10711887, study PRJNA513373) | rock metagenome | isolation source: Antarctica rocks | place: Antarctica | reverse complement strand
GCTGGACTCAAAGCTTGTGGACTCCATCGAGAGCTTGCACCGCGGAGTGGAGGAAGAGCTTAGAATGCATGAGTCATATGCTGCGGTGCGCGCCTTGCGCTCCCGTGTTTTGTGTCCCGAGCGCATACGCTGCTGGGGCTGATAGAGCAGGTAGTTGGCACTGGACCAGCAGGGCACTGCCATTTCATAACACAGTGACAGAGGCACCAGCTGCAAGGTCAGGACGGGCCTGTCGACGCCCCGGTTATGGTCAGCAGTGATTTTTAGTTTAGGAAACCACCATGCTGTGCGACACAGTACGCGGCATCAGCAAAAACACCGTGCAAGTGCCGCTCAACCTTCATACCATTTTATTTTTAAGCACCAGTGCACACCGCTGATCCAGTGTTGTTCGTTTGTAATGCAGAGGTGGGGCGTGACACTTGCAGATGACTTTGTCCCGAGCGCCGCCACCACAGAGTACACGTCGTTCTTGCTCAGGGCTGCCGAGCACGAGGTAAGCGCCCATGTTGTGGGCTGCTGAACGTGAGATGAATACGGTTGCAGCATTGCCAGAGCGGCTTTCACTTGCTTGAAACGAGTTGCGGGAAGAGAGTTGGTAAAGTATGTTCGTGTCCCTGCACAGAAAGCACACCCTGCCTTCGCGTGTCATATCTCCGACCTCGCTCATCTGTGTGCGCAGAGTGTTCCATGCATTTTGGCCGCTATGACGCCCTGCAGCCGCTTGTACGGGTTCCTTGGCACGCGGCTGGCGCCGCTAACCCGCGCCGACAGCCCATACATAGAATGGGTGCGCACGTATGCTGATGCGGAGTACCAGGCGCTTCCGCAGCGCATGGAGGCGCTGCTGGACGAGCTGGGAGAGGCGGAAGACTTTGGTGAGGTCCCTTGCTCGGGCATTTCTTTACTCCCCCTATGAGCTCCTCGTGAGTACGTGTTTAGAGCCAGCATTGCCGGAACGCGGGCAATATGATGCATCCCGCCCGACTGCGCACATTGACGACGACTGCTCGAGCATCAGGAAGTTCCGCATACGTGCTGCTCTTATCACACTATTGATGACCCGTTTGCTCCGTGGCTTGTTTTGCGCCATGCGTCAGACACAGTGTTTGAGTCTGCAGAGCATCGGCAGTGCAAAGATAACACTTTGAGCTGATGAAGAAGCTGAATAGCAGCAGGAGTGTGTTGTGCAGACTTTCCGTCAGCCTGCATGGCCGTGGAGACCTCTTCGTGGGGAGCAGTGCGCGCTACTCTCTCACCCAGACACTAGCTCCAGCTCAGTGTCCATCAATGCTGTAACACAGCGGCGTGCGTGCGTGGCAGGCCGGATGCGGGCGCTGTACAGGCGCGCAATGCGGCTGGAGGTGCGCTTCTTCAGCGCGGTGCCGGGCAGCCCGCCGCGGCCCTGCGTGGACCTCCTAGTCGTCGACTTTGACGAGACGCTGACCGAGGCCGACACCACCCCGCGTATCATCGCGGCCGCGGTCACCGCCGCGGAGGCCAGCGCCAGCGGTGCGGCAAGTTGCTGCCTGCGGAGCCGCCGTTGTCACCTGTGGGAGGCAGCAAGCACCTGGTGCTGCCGCCGCAGTGTCAGCAAGAGGCCAGGAACAGGCGCCTGACGCACTGGCGGCTCGAGCGACAGGCGAGCTCAAGGCCAAGGTCAGGCGGGAGCGGGAGGCCGTGCGGGACAGGCTGGTGGCGAACTATGCGCGTGAGCGGGACGCGCTGCTGGCGGCCGAGCTTCCCGCGGTGCGCCGCCGGCGGCGGGCAGGGCAGCGGGGTGCTAGCCTGCCAGCCCTTGCAGGCAGCGAGAGCAAGCGCCAGGGTGCATTCAGCGCAGCTGGCGCGCGTGCACGGCAGGCTGCGCCAGCGCTTGTGGCCATGACCCGGCCGCGAGCTGAGATGGGTTCAGAGCTATCTCCGCAGGACGGAAATCATGTCCTGCCACTCATGTCCTCCCCATTGCCAATGCGGGCACCCTGCGCAAGCAGCTGCCTAAGGGGCCATGGCGTGCACGTCAGCTGTTGTGTGCTGTGGCTCATGTCCGCCAGCCAGCCGCCTTCGACCATGCCGCTGGGCCGCGCTGATCAGCGTGCATGCCCACGACGGCACGGCGCGCGCTCTGCCGGGCGCCGCACAGGCAAAGGCTGCCCTGCCAGCCAATGGCCTGGCGTCACGCGCGCGCCGCACTGCAGGGCCAGGAGCACGAGCGGCCCGCGGCGTACGATGCCGCCTGGGTGGACGGCTTTGTGGAGCAGCTGTCGGAGTTCGACGCGCGCATAAACCAGGCGGTGGTGGACTCGGGCGTGCTGGCCGGCGTGCCGCGCGGGGCTCTCGCGCGCGCCGGTGCGCGCCAGGCCCCGGCGCCTGGCTCCTGCGGTCTCAGCCAGCGACGCGCGCTGCAGGCAGCCTGTTCACCAGCGCTGAGGGCAGCGGTGCTCCCGTGGTGCTCGCTGCCAGCGCTGGCTCGGGCAGTTCTCGGGCTATGGTAGCCATTCCACCTAAACAGCTTCCTGCAGACGGCGGCAAGGCCGTGGGGCAGGCACCATAGACCGGAGGGCAAGGCGATAGAGCAGTGTGCCCATGCATCCTCCGAGCGGCCCGGAGACCCCGACCAAGGACTGCGTGCGGCCGGCAGGGCGGCGCGCGGCGCTGCGGGAGGGCGCGGCCGGTGCGCTGCAGCGCGCGCAGCGCGCGCGTGTGCCGCTGCACGTGCTCTCGGTCAGCTGGTCCGGCGAGCTCGTGCGCGGCGCGCTGCAGGGCGCGGTCGCGGTCGCGCATGGGTGCGCGCGCACCCGTATGCATGCCAGGCCTCGGCTGGCGCGCTCGCATGGTGCTGCAGGCATTTGTCGGGTGGCCGTATGGAGCAGCGCAGCCGCACTGGGGTGCACACGCGGGCGGCCGCGGCAGGCGGGGCGGGACGGGTGTGGAGGCGGCGGTGGTGCATTGCAATGAGCTGCGCTACTCGGAGGGCGGCATCAGCACCGGTGACCTGGCCAGGCGCGGCCAGGCTGCCGTGTCCTGCCTGCATCAGCTGTTGCGGACCGCGCGCGGCGGTGCAAACAGAGGCGCTGGAGGCACGCAAGGTGACGGGTCCAGACCAGAGGCCACAGCAGGCCAGCATTGCGTTGAGACAGGGGTTTTGCTCTGCGTGTCATCGCAGACCAGCGAACTTGGGAGACAGGAAGACCAAATCTACGCCTTGGCTTGAAGGCGGGAAGGTATCACCACCGGCAACGGTGCGCTTGTGCGCGGAGAGGGCAACACGCCTTGACGCACGCGCTTGCGCGCCCGGCGCGCGCAGGCGCGTCGAGAACGGCGCAGACAAGGCGGCGGTGCTGGACCGGCTGGTGGCGGCCGCGCCCGGGGGGCGCGAGCATGGCGCGGGCGCCGCCGGCCTGGCCGTGTACGTTGGCGACTCGGCCTCCGACCTCGCGCCTCTGCTGGCCGCCGACCTGGGCGTCGTGGTAGGCGGCAACGCGCTGTTGCGCCGCGTGGCCGCCGCTGGCGGCGTGCGCTTGCGGCCCCTGGCAGCCGGTGCGCTGGCGCGGGCCCGAGGCGGTGCCGCGGCCGAGTGTGCTGACGTCCTCGTGCGGTTCCTCCGTGTGCAGAGTGCAGTGACTCGAAGGCGGCCGTCCAGTGACTAACGCCGCCTGTCTTGTGCCGCTGCCTACGGGCGTGCAGCAGTCGAGAGGAGGGTCAATGCAGGTGTGCATCCCAAAGGCTGCAGCGTGGTAGGGCAAATGCGCTTCGGGAGCACACTGAGCCGCTCTGACATCCGAGCAGTGCTGACAGGCTGGCACATGCACAGCTGACATCCGCCGCCTGGGTGCAGCCCCAATGAACGCCCAGGCCGAGCGCGGCACGCTGTACGAGGCGGGCTCCTGGGCGGAGATCGAGGCGTGCCTGTTTGGGCCGCGGCCGGAGGACGGCGGCGAAATCCAGGTGCTCGCGCTTCCTTCTGCCCCAGCTCTCGGCTCGCCAGAGGGCAGAGCCACAACGCCCCCAGCCGTGCCTGCTCCTGGCAGTTTATCCAGGTGCTTGCCCGGGCACACATACACCTCGTGAGGCAGCCGCCCTCCCAAGCTGCTGCGTGAAGCGCCAGCCAGCCGCCTCTTGACATCTAGACCTGAGGCAGACACCTCGCGCCCGCGCCCCCAAGCCGGCCGGCGCGCACACATGCCCGCGCTAAGCGTGCGTCCAAGCGCACCAGCCCCTGGCGTCCGCGCGCGGCAGGTGCCGCGCGTGCTGACCATCGCGGGCAGCGACTCGGGCGGCGGCGCCGGCATCCAGGCCGACCTGAAGACCTGCCTGGCGCTGGGCGTGTTTGGCGCCTCCGCGATCAGCGCGCTCACCGTGCAGGTGGGCGCCACGGCACTGGAAGCGGTGCGCTGGGCTGTTTCTGCGGGTGCCGCCTGCTACCAAGCTACCAAGCGCTGCTACCAAGCGCTGACGTGCCGATCCTGCTAGTCAAAGCGGCCGAGCATGATGTCGCGGCCGGTGGTGTGTTGTACAGTCCCTCATTATTGCGACGCCCAGCTTGCGCTGAGGGCCGGGCGAGTGAGGAGCATGCTTGGGGCGCTGCCCGAGTGCCATGCGGCGCGACGCGGCGCGCAGGACACGCGCGGCGTGCATGGCGTGCACGCGGTGCCGGTGGACTTCCTGCGCGCGCAGATCGACGCCGTGCTGGGCGACATTGGCGCCGACGCGGTCAAGACGGGCATGCTGCCCAGCGTGGAGGTGCGGCCGGCGTGCGTGCACCCGGGCGGGCTTGCTGAGGCATCACAGCGCTGCGGCATGCCTGCGCGGCTTGCCCATGCCGGCGCTGCCTGCCCAGGCCATGCAGCGCAGGCATGCCGCGGAGCTGCATGCAGCGCCCGGGGGAGGTGCTGGGCTCGCGGCCGCGCCGCCTAGCGCATCTTGCTGCCTTCGCTGCCCCCGTCACCTCACATCAGGCTGATGGTGTTTCTTACTCGTACTTACTCGGACGTGCAGCCTGCTCCCTGAATCAGTTGCCCCCATGTCGTGCAACCCCCGGTACCCGCAGCCCCCCCGCGTCTCCCTTCCAGGCCCCCAGCGAGGCGGCTGCTTGCGCGCGCAGACGAGCAGCACCGCCCCGAGACACGCTCATTACGCGTGCGCCGCATGCGCAGGCGGTGGAGGCGGTCGCGGAGAGCGTGCGCGCGCATGGCGTGACCAACCTGGTGGTGGACCCCGTCCTGGTCGCCACCAGCGGCGACGCGCTGGCGGCCGACGGCGTCGCGCGCGCGCTGGTGACCAGGTCGGCGCGCGCTCGCCTGCGAGCGGGCGCCCGTGCTCGTGTCGCCAGGACGCGTGCAGAGCTCGGTGCCTGCAGGGGAGCCGGCCATGCCGAGTGGCCCGCCCTGGCACTGACACGAGCCGGAGCGCCGCGCAGCCTGTTCCCGCTGGCGGCGGTGGCGACGCCCAACCTGCCGGAGGCCTCGGCGCTGCTGGGCGGGCGGCATATCAACTCGGTGGCCGCCATGCGCGACGCGGCGCGCGACCTGCACGCGCTCGGGCCGCGCGCCGTGCTCGTCAAGGGCGGGCACCTGCCCGCCGGCGCCGCCGGTGCGGCGCCCGCCGCGCCATGCGCCGCGCACAGCGCCTGGCTCTGCCGCCCCTACGCACTCGCGCCAGCCTAAGCCTGTGATGCATCACGCTCACGAGCTGCGCGAGTCAAGGCCGCCCTGAACAGCCACCTGCCGCAGGCGCGGGCGACGGCATGGCCGTGGACGTGCTGTACGATGGGCGCGAGGCAGTTGAGCTGCGCGCCCCGCGCGTGGACACGGCCAACACGCACGGCACCGGCTGCACGACCGCGGCCGCCATCGCGGCCGAGCTGGCCAAGGGCGCCACGCCAGCGGCCGCCGTGGCGGCTGCCAAGGCGTACGTGGCCGAGGCGCTGCGGCGCAGCGCGCCGCTCGCGATCGGCAGCGGGCGCCAGCGGCCCATGAACCACGGGTGCGGCCGTTGCCACCGATGCGCCCTGCCCTGAATGCTACAAGTGTGCTACTACAAGTGTGCATGTGGAGTGCGCATGCCATGCGCGTACGACCCGCGCCGCGCGCGCCGCGCCAGGTTTGCGATTGCGGACTGGGCGGCCGCCGCGCGCGCGCCGCGCCTGGACCTGCGCCTGTACGCGGTCACGGACCCGGGCTGCGACGCGCGATGCGGGCGCTCGCGCGCGGATGCGGCGGCGGCCGCGCTCGCGGGTGGCGTGACATTGCTGCAGCTGCACGAGAAAGCCGCCGATGGCGCGGCCTTCCTGGCGGCCGCGCGTGAGCTGGTCGCGCTGGCGGCACCGCACGGGGCGCGCGCCCGTGTGGGACGACTCTAGGAGGGCCTGCATTTTTCCTCGCCTGCCCTGCGAGCGCCACGGCATGTCACGCAGCGGGCGCCGCGCCGCTATTGACGCGGAAACAGCTTTTGACGTGGAGGTAGCACGCTGGCCGCAGCGCTTTCCCCGAGGCCGCACGCTAGCGGCGTGAGCAGCTGCCGGTGGATCCGGGCAGCCTAACCAGCCCCATTGCCAGCAGGCGCTTTCATGATGCCTGATGTGTGTGTTGTTGCACGCACCGGCCTGCGCTGGCACCCATGGCCGGCATGCCTGGCGAGCGCCACGCCTGCTGCGGGTGGGGACGATCGTGGATACTGCCGCTCGGTCCGACTCGCCGCACGCAGGTGGGCGTATTCCTAGCGCCACCCAGGCGGGCGTAACCCCAACCCCCCACCCAGGTGGGCGTGATCATCAACGACCGCGTGGACGTGGCGCTGGCGGCGGGCGCGGCGGGCGCGCACGTCGGCCAGGACGACCTGCCGGCGGCGGCCGCGCGGCGCCTGCTGGGCGCCGACCGCCTGCTGGGCGTGTCGGTGAAGACAGTGGACCAGGCGCTGCGCGCGCAGGCAGACGGCGCCGACTACCTGGGCGCCGGCGCGGGTGCGGCCCGCGCGCTGGGCCGCCACCCTGCAGGTGAGCTTGGGGCGTGCGGCTGACGGGCGTGCGCTGCGGCGGCAGTGGTCGCCACCGCGACCAAGGCCACCGGCGTCATCGGGCTCGACATGCTGGCCGAGATCTGCGCGGCGGTGTCCATCCCGGTCGTCGCCATTGGCGGCATCACGGCCGCCAACGCCGCCGCCGCCGTCGAGGCCGGCTGCGCGGGCGTGGCGGTGGTGTCGGCCATCTTTGGGCAGCCGGACGCGGCTGCCGCGGCAGCGGGCAACCGCGCGGCGGTGGACGCGTCGCTGGACGCGCACCGCGCGCGGAGGAGATAGCGCCGGGCCGTGCTGTTGGGTCCAGAATAATTTATATTGCCATAATCAACACTGTTACAGTAAGCACGCACACGCTTCGGCAATGTGTGATGCAGAATGAACAGAGTGTCAAGGGCATGGGTGCTACTTTCAACATTCCTGACAGCGCTAAACATCCTTTGTTTTGCCAGAAGTTGCAATGCGCACCCCGACGTGAGAACAGATGATGGTAATGCACGTAGGTTGCGACCTTTATCTCTCGCATGCTTTGTCAATAGCTAGACAGGAAAGAGCGACAGTTGCCAGTCTACAGGTCACAAGAGGTCTGTGAATTCGTCCAGGCCCTGTCCTAGCTCCCAGACAGCAACGCCCACTCCATATTTCCGCGCCAGATCCAGCCGTGCCTGCCGCACCCCGCACCTCCTGCCTCCAGGTGCGCCGCGAAGCATGAATGAATCCGCACTGCAAAGCGGACTGCCGCCAATCATTACTGCACACATGGAATATCCAGCGTAAGGGCATCCACCTGTGGCAGCGCAACATGTTGAGAACGCAGGGCACATGCATGCATGCCAATACGAAACTGTGATGGCGCGCACTCTTGTCAAGTCTACCATGCGCGCATGCAATAGCAGATGCGCCCACATGCTGCATGTAGCGATCATTGATGCACCTAGCATGCTCCCAGGTTCACGTGCGAAAGCTGGGCGCCAGCCAACGGCCCACGGCGGCACGCGTCCATGAAACGAACAGGCACAGACGGCCTTGCAGTCGCAGCGCGCATGCCTCGTCGCGGAGTCCAGCATCTGCCACCCTTGCGACTCAAGACTGCCAGCTTAGTCCAACGAAGCTGCTGTGGCAGCCCGCGGCCGCGCGCCTGGATGGACCGCGCGCTCGGGTAGTACAGCACGTGCGGCGCGCCGTCCTCATCGCGGTACTCTGTCACATGCTCCGCGTCGCCCGCGTCCCAGGTCACCGCGGGGCGATGCGCCGCGACAACGGCCTCGTAGCCGGTGCCGGTCATGTGCTCGACCTTGCCGGCGGCGAGCTGGAAGTCCGTACCGTAGAAGTTGAGGCCCAGCAGCACGCGCGCCGCGATGTGCCTGCACGGCACAGACGAGCACAATATGGGAGACCCGCAGCAGGCTTGACAGCAGGGTGGCTTCCTTCAGCGCAAGCCGGTGTGCACCACTCTACTGTCACAGGCTAATAAAAGCACTCTTGAGAGCAGCAAATCTTGAGTCAACAAGCAGGAGGCAGGCCAGCCATGGCTGCCAACGACCCTCCAGTGCTGAGGGTATGGAACCCTCAAAGGGCCTTGCCTGTTGGCTGGTGGCAGCAGCGCGTCCAGGTTGGCCTCCACCCACGGCAGGGGCGCGTTCCCTGCGACCCTGCCCTGGCTCGCAGACGCATCATACCTGCGCCGCCTGGCGCCCGCTGTGCGCCGGGACGCGAGCCAGGAGTAGAACACATCTGGCTTGCATGCCATCAATTGCAGGGTGCCATGCACAGCACCTCTTTTGGCCGATCTACACGCAGCACCCCACCACAAGCACACGAATGCGACAGCATGATCACGCCGCTGCTGGGCGCCCGACCAGGTTGCGCCTCCTCGGCCTCCCATGGCGCCGCCGCGCGCACGCCCGCCGGCCCCACGGCAGGACTCTGGGCAGCGCGGGCGGGCCCGCGCAGCAGGCGCACGCGTTGAGCGAGAAGAGGTCGACGTGCGGCAGCAGCACCTCCATATCGGCGGCGCCAAACGGGCGCGCGCCGGCGGCGCCCTGCTTGACCGCCGCGCCGGCCGCTGGCGGGATGACCGCCAATAGCTCCTGCCGCTCTGACGCAGCAGCGCAGTCAAGGGGGTCGCGCGCGGTGCCTCCGCAGCGGCGTCGGTGCCGCTGCCGGTGTGGCTGCAGCTCCGCGCGCCTGAGGCGGGGCGCTAATGAGCGCATCCAGGCGGCGGTGCGGCGAGCCGCCATAGAGGATTGTCAGTGCTGGCCCCCCATCTATAACAACTCACCTACCGAATGAATTAGCCCCGAAAATGGATGACGCTCAAGTGCGCGGCCTTTGGCCGGCCATGGGGGCAAGTGCGAGGCCCCCATGAGTAGGAGGCCGCGGGCGTTACAACGCAGCCTGCGGCGCGAGTCGGGGTGAAGCGGCGCCTGTTGCAGATCTTGGTGGTAGTAGCAAACATTCAATACTCAATTGCCTAGCCGCGCCGCGCACGCCCTTGCAGGCCCGCGCGCGGACAGGCGCATCTGCTCCTGCTCTGGCAGGTCGGCGGGGGCAGGGTGGGAGTGGCCGCAAGCACCGCAAAGTGGTGTGACAGGCATGCTGTGGTGCCTGCCAGGAACAAGGCGCCCCTGAGCTCGCACCAGCCTCCGGCGCCCCTCGGCATGCAGCACGGTGCCCACCGCTGCAAAGAGACCAAGCACCGCCGTGCGCGCGCGCGGCTGCGCAAGCGCGCCCGCCCACTGCGCCAGGCCCTCCAGCACCTGTTGCCACGATACCCGCAGGGCAGGAATATGTAAGATGAGGAGGCACGAAGAACCACTGGCAGGAAGAAACCCCTGCCAAAGGACCTGCCTGACACCGTCTGAGAGCTGTGCCCATGCGGACAGGCTAGTGGGCCTGCGCGGCTGCGCATGCCTGGCGGCTGTGCGCAGCCAAGCAGCACATGTGCCCAGATGCGTGGCTCGCTGGCAACCTAAGCCGTGGGCCCACTCCAGCATATGCTGGGCCGCCGGTCATGGGCCTGCATGCAAGCTGTCCGGCAGGCAGCATACTGCCTCTTTCTCGCTGCGAGCGGGAGGCCGCACCAAGCCGTCATAGCCGTGCGCATCGCACAGCTCGCGCAGCATGTGCGCGAGCGGCCGGGGGTCTCCCAGGACCCTGGCCAGCTCCGCGCCCGCCAGCTCGGGCACCACCCGCGGCACGATGCGCGGCGTGGGTGCGCTCTGCGCAGCGCGCGCGCCTCCTCAGTGCCGACGCCCTGCACCGCTCGCCCACGCGCTGCTGGCAGCACCTGGGGCCCGGCTGCCGCGGCCAGGCCTGCTTGTGCAAGCAGGCACTGTCTGTGCGGGTATAGCATGTGCAGCATGCCGCGCAGACAGGGCCCGGCCCCAGCAAGGCCTCACTATCCATCTGCCGCGTGCTGCAGGCAGGAGCCCAGCATCAGCCGGGGCAGGGCGGCGGCGGATACGGCAGCGCATCCAGCGCCTTCAGCCAGCTCGCACGTCTGGGGGCGACAGCCCGGCAGAGCATGCCGGCGCGGCCGTCCCAGCCAGAGCAGGCGCGGGCGGGCCACCTTGTGCGGCGGGGCGCGCAGCGCCTGCAGCCATCGCGTGTCCATGTCATGGCCGCCGGTGAGCTCCAGGCGGCCCGCACTACCCCGGACCTGGTACCACACGGGTGCCAGGTGCGTGAATTTGCTGCGCGCGCGCTTGGCCACGTCCAGCCCGCGGCCATTCCTGGTAGGATGGAGCAGCCAGTAGTGAGCTGCTTTGCCGTCTTTGGCTGGTGTTGTGTGTATGCATGATAGGTAGCGCGGCCTCATTCTACATTACAAGATGCCGAGTACAATGCCTTGGCAGCAGACTCCAGCAGAAAGGCTATACAGGCACTAAACATCCAGGCTCACCAAGGCGTCACGTAGCCCAGCACCAAGCCTGTTGTCCTCCTTGCGCTTGACTCCATGCGGCAGGTCTGGTCTTGCTCTGAGATAGCGTCTGTGTCTGCGCCGCAGCCTGCATGGAGCACCGTGCGTTGCTGAGCCTGCAAAGCAAACGCATGGGTACTAACGGCTGAAGCTTGAGATGGCGCCAATGACGCATCACACATGGGCAGGGATGCTTACGCAACGGTGCTCCTTGCACTGGCTGGCAGTGCCGTGCAAGCACTGTCAGGCATGCGGTGACCAACAGCCAGTGCATCGGCCCGTTTACTTAGCAGTGCATGCAATATGCCACACTCTGCCAGGTGAGCCAAACGACAGAGCTGCGCTCCTTCGTATCAGTAATGAAGTCAGTACAGTTCAGGACTCTCCGCCACCAGCGCACTGCTCCTCCAAGCACCATGCAAGGCTGGTCGTCTTGGGCAGACACCCAGCTCCCCACGCGGGTAGGCATCGCTCGAGCATGTCGGGCACCATCACTTCGCTTTACGAGGGACACACCAGCGATGGCCAGCGAGGCCGAGCCGCTCCTGCTGGTGTCGTACCAGGCGCCGCGCGGGGAACCGCGCCGCCTGTGCCCGGTGCTGCCGCGCCCCGAGGCGCGCCGCACGCATGGACGCGTCTACCTCCTCGTCGCCGCCACAGTATACCTGGGACTGGCTGTGTACCTGCTGACAGAGTCGCAACGCCTGCTGCATGCAGCTGAGCTGGCAGCAAAGTCCTTGTGGCCCGGCTCGGATATGTGCGGCCCCGCTCGGTGCCTTTGCGCGCACTGATGACTTAAGTTATGTGTGAACTGCAAGGGCGGCTCCAGCGCGCGAGTGTGTTTCAGTGCGCCAGCATGCATGGCGTGATGATACGCCTGATTGCGGTGGCAGCTTTGGCAACGTGGTGCTGGCGGTCGGCCTGCTCGTCCTGTGGCTCGGTCTGCTCGGCCTGCACGCGGCCCTGGCCGACAGCCCTATCAGCACTGGCATGGTGCGCAGCTAATGCTTTTGCCTCCACGCCGGCCTTGGAGTGCTTTCAGGGTAGAGCCACGCGTGTCGTTCCTGCTCTTGTGCCAATCGGCTGCGTGTCAGGCTGAGTGTGCCGAACCAGTGTGTGTCCACGCTTCCCAGAATCACAGCGCTCACCCGTGTGCGCGCGCATGCCTGGTGTCATTGCTGTGGTCAGCAGACTTGTGGAAGCACCTTGTGGAGGTGTGTGACCGCAAGGTCGCTTGCAGTTTGTGGGCGCGGTGCTCATCAGCGTGCACGTGGAGGCAATGCTGGGTGCCTGCTACTACCACTACAAGTGCGGCCGCAACCTGCACCGCCCTGTGGCGTGCCAGCACCCTGCCCTGCTCGCACTCACTCCGCGAGAGCGACCGCCAGCTGCAAACGCCTGCACCTGGTGCTTGCCAGCACACCTAATCACAAGCAAGGCATCTCTCTGGTGCCTGCTTGTGCACGTGTGGACTTCTGTGCGCGGCCCCTTTCTGCGCACACCAGGTGCCAGCGATAAGCGGGACGCGCAACAGGCTGCTGACGCCCTGCCCCGCGCAGGCCGCTCTTCTGGGCCGCCGCGCCGTTCGACCTCACGGGCGCCCTGCCCAAAGTGCTGCGCTTTATGAACCAGCGGACAGAGGCGACCGCGCTCATTGGCGGCAGCATCGCGGCGCTGCAGGTCGACCACTGTTCTGCCGATGCACTCGTGCATGCCCAGCTCCAGGCACTGGCTGCTTGCAACCTACATCCTGCCTCAAATGCACGACCAACTGCACACAGCCTGGCACAGACCTATGGTGCTGTCACGCTGCTGGCATCAGCGTAGTGCACTGCAGCGCCTGCATTTGCTGCACCCGCAGGCTCTCACTCGTGTGAAACTTGCAACCCCATGTCTACGCTGACTGAGGCTCTCTGTCCTGTGGCCGCAGGCGTTTAGCGCGGTGGCAGGCGTCCTGCACGGCCACTTTCTGTCCAGGCCGGCCAGCTGGCCCCAGAACTGGAGCTGCCGTATGATGGCGTGACCGCCGCGCGAGCCACGCCGCAGCACCCTGTACACACAGCCCCTGTATATACCAGCCTGTGCGCTGGCCTCTGTCTGCTGTAGAACACTGGGGCCATACATGTATCCGTGTGTGTACAACACTGCATTGTGGTGTGCACATTGCACGTGCCCGTGCAAAACCCCCCCTTGCACTCCGTAGGCAGACGTTGGGGTGAGGGGTGCACACCTTGATGCACCTGTGCTTCGTCAGATGCACAAGAGTGCACGACTGCTAGACTAGCATGTTTGCAGGCAACCAACGTTGAGCATGTAAAGGCAGCAAAGCAGCTGAGGTGCCAATCCTGAGTGAGGCTTGTTGTAACCCTAAAAGTGGATGTCGCTCTTCCTGCTCGCAGCTCAGCCCCGTCTGAGATCGCAGCAGTCTGCTCAAGCCTCCCTCTACTCCTTCCCCGCACTCCGTGCACCATGAGCGCGGGCAAGGCCGTGCAGACAACTGCTTCAAGGCTCAAGGGCGTCGTGCAGGGCCTGCAGCAGGGCTACAGCGCGGTGACCGTGGGCGTGCCGATTGCGTACAAGAAGGCGGAGACGGTCGTGTCCAAGCACTTCAACGCCGCGCTGAAAAACAACGCGCAGTATGTCGTGAAGGATCAGGAGGCCGCCGACAAGCTGCTGCAGCAGTGGTTTTGGACCAGGATGTCCAGGTGCCGACCCACGCACCCTGTGCTGCTGGAGCAGCGAGCCAAGTGCTTCGGCACAGCGTTGCGGGTGCCCTGCTGCCCTGAAGCACACTTATGGTGGCGCCTTATGGGGTGCTCTCCCGTGCGCAAAGGGGATGTGCTGCTGCGAGCCCAGGATAGAGCCCCAACGCTGATGTGCAGGCGTGTGCTGCCGCAAGATGAGGCGGAGGAGGCGAGGGCAGAGGCGCTGCTGGGGGTGCGGGAGGCGTTAGTGCGCGCTGGCACAGCAGGCGCTGACACGCGCTGCCGCAGGTTACCGGGGGCGCTCGAGCACGCCGCGGCGGAGGCGAAGGCGCTCCCCAAGAACCTGGAGTGGGGGCACATCCGAAGGGGCGAGGTGACGCTGGGCCAGGTGGGCTTCCCGCTCGCCTGCAGCCCCCGCTGAGTGGTCCTCCGTACAAACGGATATGCTGTGGGCGTATTCCGTCTGGCACCTGCCACCTCACGTCAGCTCGGGGCATCCCGGGCCTGCTCTGGCTAACTTGCACACCCTGCACACCCCATGGCCCACCTAAGAGACCAGTCTATTGGGCATCAATGATATCAGCGACGGGGTTGCGCGCGCAGGTCGGCATCGCACTGGCCTTTACCGCCGAGCTGTATGGCTGGGTTTGCCTGGGCGAGATCGCCGGCCGCGGCGGGACTCTGGTGGGGTACAGCGTGAAGTGATGCGTGGACTGTGCCCACACGTGGTGTGGCCAACACTAGCAAAGCCCGGTACCGTGACAGGCCCTGTTCTGCCTGCAACCCGCACGGTGACTTTGCTGGCACCGAGTCTAAGAGGCATACCGAGGGACTTGATCGTACGGCAGGTAGTGTTCGTGTGTGCGGGCCCTCCTGCGCTGCCTGAGAGCCGCACGCGCTTGTCTGCATGTGTGGTACTAGCTGTGTTCAGATGTGAGCCGACATGGTGTATAGGGTGCTGTGCAATGAGGTGATCAACTAGCTGAAAGTAAGGGTTAGCATGGGACGAGTGAACATAGCATCATGGATATCTGCACGCTTCAAGTATTGCATAGCTGCCCTGCGTCTCGCTCAACACTGTTACTAAGCTCAAATGTACCCTTGCACGCTGTAGCGAGTGATCTCTCGCCCTTGCCTAAGTCAAAAAACAAACTTGCACCAAGGTGCTCATTGTGGCCGTTTCGGCGATATGGAGTAGGTTGTGCTAGTATGGCCCCAATGGAGAAGTCAAAGTCAGGCATCTGTTATCTGGCTTACAACAAGCACATCAGGAGCAGGTCCGTGCTGCACACCTGCCTCTATGACAACTCACCGCTCACTGCTGGACTGTAACTGGTGACTTGCTTGGCATCTTCTCACTGCTGAGCCCTACAACACAACATCAAGAAACTACCTGCGAGCGAGGACAACTGTTCCAGGCGCGGCTTAGCGTGCCATATTCCACTGCAACTTTCAAGTGTTGGCAGGGCTCGCAATGTACAGAATACACACACCCAGGAAGGCCTCTGCATATACACGCAGAATCAGCCTGCTCTCTGAATAAGCAGCCGCAACACCTGCGCGTTCATTAGAGGGCCCTCGGAGGCGTGTTCATCGTAGGCGCGGATGCAGAGAGGCGGCCCTGCAACAGCACTCCCCAGGCTCCGCAGGATGAGCAGGCCGGTGCTCAGCTCCCCCGCTAGTTGTCCTTGTCCTTGACGGTGACTGGCGGGGACGCGCGCCGCCGCCTCTTCGTGTTCGTGATTATCACAGCAAGGTCCTCCTGCAGCAAGGCCAGTTTGATACCAGGTGTGCCAGCCCTACTGCACGACACCGAATCACACAGGCCGCACCTCAATCTCATGCTGCGCCAGAGTAATCTGGAAGAAAGGCCGCTTGTACGGCAGCTGCGGCAGCGGCATGGTTCGGCGTGTGTGCAGACAAGGCTTTTGCTACGGAAGCCACTTTGGCTCCGGTGCAAGCTCCCTCTCACACAGACTTCTGCTGGCAGAGCTCACCAGAGCAGGGTACCACCTCGGGTGCTTCACTCCGATCTGCTGCAATATATTTTGCAATCAAATGGTCTAGAGCTCAGCTCTAGAGCGCTTGCCAAGGCCTGCTGGCGTTGCAATCTTACATCAAGCAGCTGCGATAGAGTGTGCCAGCGGTCTCAGTGCACGTAGCAATGCCCGAAGCAGCTGGGTCCGCTTCGGCACCTGAGGGCGTGCAAAGCGACGATGATGCTCGCAAAGAGAAGCTCCGCAAAGCAGGCCAGGAGTACTTTGAAAAGGTCCTGGCGCAGGTGATGCACAGCCCCCCAGCCCTTGCTTTCAATGCTTGTGCATATGCTGAAAGCCTTGGCTGCTCTGCTGTCAGCCTTGTAGCGCAAGCGGGCACTACTGCGGTGCTCCGGGCATCCACACTCTGGAGTCCCTGCAGTGCTGCGTGCCCGCGCAGGCCAACAAGGGCAAGGACCCATACAGCGAGCCTCCGCGAGGGCGCCGGCGGGCGCCGGCGGACGCGGAGGACCCGGACCTGGAGACCGTGGGCCTGGTCCTGCAGGGCACGCGGCTCTACTTCCTTGGCGGCGTGCTGCTGGCAGCGTCCGCTGCTAGCCCGGTTCTAATCAAGGCGCGTGCCCGCTGTGTGTTGGGACAGAAAGCAGGGCAGGAAGGGACCTGCGGTCACGCACCATTGCTGGGCAGAGCTTTCCGCAGCAATGCACGCACATTGCTTCTTGTCTGGGCGAAAAGCCAAGCCCCGTTCAATGGACCACCAGCCAGCGCAACATGCAGTACACTGACTCGGTGCCAGAGGCGCGCAGTGCGGGCCCGCTTGGGTGGGCGGACACCTGAGCGGCAAGAGAGGTTTGCCTGACACGGGTGGCGCGCTGCGCAGGCGTCCCTGCAGGGGTTGCAGACGCCGGCGATACTGGTGTTCCTGCACCTGGTGCCCACCGTCGGCGCGCTGTGGCTGCTCTGCGACGTGCGGCCGCTGCAGCTGAAGACGCTGCGCGGCTGCTCGATCCAGGTGGCGCTTTCCGGCATCCAGGCGCGCGCCCTGCGAGCCGCGTCCTGCAGTGCGTCACAGGCACTGCAGGTGCTCATGTGGCGGTGAACACAGTGTGTTCCACGAGCATGTGCTCCAACGTGTTACCTTTTAGTGTCCATGCCGAAGCGGCTGCCCCCGGCGGCGCTGCACGCATGCGGGAGCGCGCATGCAGTGAGCGCGCTCGACCGAGCGCTCGGCGGCCGCGGGCGGCAGGTGCTGGCGCTGTTCGGCGCGCTGCTGCACGGCAGCCTGTACCTGGTCCTGGGCGCGACCACGCTGCTGCCGCAGGCGCTGCGCGCCGGCGCGCGCCTCGCCAGCGGCAGGCGGCCGCCCCTGCCGCAGGCGCGCGCCCGCGCCGTGCCGGCCGCCCTCATCGCGGCGGCCAGGCCCGATCAGTCAGGTCATGTTGGTGCCCGCAGCTCTTCACTTGCAACAGTAAAGCATCGACGGAGTGTCCAGGAGCACTGCAAAGCTGAATTTACATCCCGTGCTGAGATGCAGGCGTCAGCAGGCGCGGCTGCCAGACACCCGCTCCTCACCCTTGACACCCACTGCCACCCTAGTCGCTGCGCATGCTGCTGCCGGGCGGCAGGCATGACGGGCGCTGTGGCGGCAAGCGCTCCAGCTGCGGGCGCCCGCTTGTCCTGCATGCCCGCCTCGGGCCTGCGACCACCGCTGGCGGATGCGCAGGTGGCGGCGGTGGCGGCGGGCGCGGTGGGCGCTGCGGGTGCGGTCCTGGCGGGCGCGCGGCCGTCCCCGATGGCCGCCCTGTGCCTGGGCGCTTGGGGCGCGGCCGAGGCGGCCGCAGTCGCCTGGGAGCGCGCGCGGCAGGGCGCCGCGCCCGGCGCGGCGCTGCTGGGTGAGGTCCTCCCCCAGTAGGACTCCTTGGCTGCGCCCTGTCACGGCGCCTACGCCACGACTCAAGAATGGTCGTGGACGCTGCCCGGTGGGATATCATGCAATCCAAACATCACCAATCCGCTCGCTGAGCGGCCATCATGCAACGCGGGCTCGCAATCCCAAGCCGCGACAGTTTGTGAGAAGGTGATTGCTCTACAGGGGCCTATCACAGAGAGCATGAATAGCGAGCGGCAGAGCTGCTGCGGCGGCAGGCGACGCGGTGGCGGCGCGACTGGCCGGCGTGGCGGCTGACGAGGCGCGCGTGGACGCCGCGACCGCGGAGTTCCTGCGCGCTGCGCTGCCGGCCGCGCCCGCGCTGGTGCTCGGCTTCCTGTGCCGGGAGGGCGCGCTGCTGGCGCGGCGCCCCGCGCAGGCCCCCCAGGCGTCCCTCTGCAGTCAGGCGCATCGCGCCCTCGATGGTCGCCGCCGAGGCTGCAGCCAAAGCCGTCATGGTCCTCACACAAACGGGGCTGGGGTGCCTTGTGGTGAGGTCGCCGCGCTGGCATGGTGGTCAGCGCGCGCGTAGCTGAAGAGCCCGGGGCCTGCAAGTGCGCGACGCGTGTACAGATGAAGGGTGCCAGGGTGCCGGCCGGGGGAGCGCCCCAAGCTGCCCGTCCCGGCAGCGCCGCTCTTTGAGCCTCGCCGGCACCCGCGCGCTCGAGCAAGGCTGCCCGCATGGATGCCGACCGGCACCCGCGCTGCGCGCCAGGTGAGCCATGAGCTGAGCGTGCCGGCGGTGACGGCGATGCTGCTGTCGGCGGTGGCGTTTGCAACGGCCGCATGTGCGGGCCTGGCGCTCGCCGACGCGCTGACGCCGCGCGCGCGCGCCTGCCTGCAGGCGCTGGCCGCGCTTGCAGCGCTCGTCACCACCGTCACGGCGCGCGCGCCCTCCCCCCCAACCTGCACACTCTGGCACTCCTCTGCTGCATGTCTGCTCTTCCTGCGGGCATGTGCTGCTGCTGCGCCCGGCGGTTAGCTGGCGTGGCGCGGGCAGGGCGGTGCTGGGTTGGTGCGTTGGCATCAGTCCTTACGTTCTTCCTCCACGTATTCTTGCCGCCAGGCCTTTTGCATGTCCAACGCATCCTGTTGCTTCCAGGGTGTTTGAAAGGGTTTGGTCTGCTTGCAGACCAAACCCTTTGGGTGTTTGAAAGGGTTTGGTCTGCTTGCAGACCAAACCCTTTCAAACCAAAAGTTGAGCAACCTGGCCGCAAGCGGTGCAACATATAGCCATGCAGGACAAGCGCGGTAGGAGGCATGATTTTCAGCCAGAAGAAGCGTTCTGCACACCAGCAGCGCGTCAACCAGTTTCCTCCCATGTTCCGCGCCACCGCGCACGACCACGCCGTGCGTCTGCAATATTTTGACCAGTGCAACCTGCTCAGCTCCCAGGCGCTCCTCCTGCACAGTGGCAGCTCGCTCACTGTGGTCCAGCAAAGGTATCAAGCCCTTGCTCTGTTGTGCTGGGATAGCAAAAGCAGAGAGAAGCTCACCAGCCAGGCGCGAACGACCGCGCCCTTCCGCCTGGTCACCTTCTCTTTCTCCTGGCCGCTGGGCTCACCTGCCGCCTGCGGTCCCTCGCATTGGTCGACGCACACGGTGCACAAGCTGTGCACACAGCATGCCAAGGCGCACCAGGGGTGTCTCCTGTAAGCCCTTCTGCGCTTCTTCCCGCAGAGTGGATGAAGCCATGCGTTCTTGCCACCTGGGAATGCGATTGTTGTTTAGTGTGCTTACTGTGCACTCTCACTCCCGGCGTACAATACCAACTCTATCCACCATCAGCTTGCAGTGCGCCGGACTGCAGCCCCATTTTGGTCGAGTAGTACTGGTTTGTGTGCACACCCGTCATTGCTGTGGCAGCACGCTGTGGAGCTGACGCCGCGCTGCAACCAGCCCCGGCAGGCCGGCCCCAGCGCACCCAGAGTCGCAGCTCGGCTCACCATCGTGCCTGCCGCTAGCAGGGGGGCAGGACCAGCAAGAAATTGAAGGCTGCTCACATGCGCACGACTCGAGCGAGCCTTGGCTTTGGAGTCAGCCCCATTTCGCCCCCTTATGTTGCCCTCGCATAGGGGGCCATCTTAATCTATAGTTCTGGGAGCGCGCCGATGCCAGCGAATACAGAGCGCACGGCTCCCTGCCGGGGCATCCACAATGGCTGCATCTGAGCTGGCCCATGCGCTGCGTGTGCAGCGCAGCGACCTGCTCTCACGCTTGATCTCAGCTGTGCTTGGCACGCAGCCTGCTGATGACAACCACGAGCTGGCGTTCGAGTTTTGCCTGCACCACACCGGCGTGCATGGCTACCTGGACACCAACCCTCGCGAGGCCGATATGCATCTGGACGAGTGCGGCCCCCACAATGTGGGGCGGCCTGCACATCACTCAGCAATGTAACAGCGATACAACCACACCGTGATGTGACGCTGACGGTAGTTGACGGGAGTGGCCAGTGTAGTAGCCTGCATGACTGGCTCTCCACGCCGTACACGTGTGCAGTCCATGTTTTGAGGAAGCCATACACACCCTTCACGCGCTGTTTTTGCCTTTCAATGATAAATACCTCAAGTGCTCTCCGTGCAGCTGACCCGCGTGCCTCCTGACAGAGAAAGGCCAGGTCACCACACTGTTGGCGTTGTGTAGCGGCCTTGAACCTAGTTGCCTGACGTCTCAGGCTTGCCAAGCGCCTGCACCCTTCACAGCCTGGGCAACCTGCGGTGCACAGGCTGGCGCAGCGCCTGGTGGACCACAACCAGCGGCCCAAGGCGCGCGCGCTGGCCGCCCTGCGGGCGCGCTTTGCGGCGGCGCCGCTCAGCAGCGCCAACCTGGCCGCGCCCGAGGCGCATCACCGCGCCCTGCACCTCCTGCTGAGCCTCGCAGGCCGGCCGCTGGCGACCGCGTACGCGCCGCCGGCCGGGGCCTCTGACAGCGGTGCGCGCGGAGCCCCAGCAAGGGTGTGGTGGCGTCCAGCTGACAGTGAAGGATTCGCACCAGGTCGCATGAGGGCTGTTGCGCGCACCAGGCGACGCGGCGGCGGCAGCGGCGGGCGACGCGTCAGACGCGGACGACTCCGACTGGGGCGAGGACCGCGAGGGCAGCGCAGGCCGCTCGTCCCTGTCCGCCTGGAGCGACGCGTCCGGCGATGCAAGCGCTCCGGGCGACGCGCGTGCCGTCGAGGACGTGGGCGCCAGCAGCCGCGCTCCTGCATCAGCTGCACAGGACAGTCCTGCCAGCGCCGCCATGGCTTGGCCAGACTCCGCGGCGGACGCCTTGGCGCAGCCGCCGGCGAGCGAGCGCCGCAGGCGCTGGGCCGTGCCTGACCAGGCGCCCGCTGTGCGGCCGCGCGGCTGCCTGGTGGAGCGGCTGGCGGCGCTGCGGTCGCCGGGGCGGCCGTCTGCCGCGCCGCCCGCCGCGGCATGCACCACAGAGGCCGCCCTGGTGCACCAGGCGCGCCGATACCCGACAACCTAGCGTGCTGCGGGGTTTCCCTCGCGCCCAAACATCCCCGCGCGCTTGCTCTGCCAGCAGGCCGGGTCTGCGGCGCTGGCGCATGCATGAGCGTGTGCCTGCAGCTGTGCTTCACCATGTTATCATGCCATGGGGTAGACAGGCAGATTTAGATGATTCCCTTGACCTCATCGGCTTCCAGTGGCACCATGTGCGCCGGAGGCGCTAGCGTTCCTGCCGCTGCTCTGGCGCGTCCTCGCTCGCGGTTGACATGCTCTGGCGGGTCTGCCAGGTGCTTCACCTGCTGCGGGGCAGCGCGGCGCCGGGCAGCGCCTTTGTGCAAGGCGCTGACGGCTGCGCGCGCGCCGCGCACGGCGTGCATGTGCCGCACCTCTCGCCCGGCGCGCTGTGGGCGCTGCTGGACCGTTTCACGGCCGCCGGCGCGACTGCGCGCCGGTGCACCCTTGCCCCTCTGCCCGGGCAGCACTTCCGCCCCTTGCCTCTAAAATGCTGTTCATCCTATGAGCACTTTCCTGTAGTGGGGCTTGCAAGAGCTGACAAAAGACAGCGCATTATTATAGACAGCGCGCTGTTACGCACCGCGCAGCCTGCAGGAGGTCTGCCGGTGGCCCGCAGCGGCCTTAGCCCCTGGCGCCCAGGACGCGCATGCCGCGCCAGCGGCGCCCGCGCCCACGCAGGCGGCCTTTGCGGCCGCGCTGCGCTGCGAGCTGCGCGCGCTTGATTCGGAGCTGGCGGCGCTCGCGGCGCGTTCCGCAGGCGGCGAGGGCACCACGCTGCTGGCGCTCGAGGCCGCTGCACGGGTGCGCCGGCCCGAGCCACACGCAGCTGGGCAGCTCCACAGTGTTTGAGTATTGCACACCAGACAAGAGGGTAGCGTGTGCATGTTATGCAGTGAGTACAGGTAGCAGGAGTGTTGCTTGCAAGCTGGCTGGGAAGCAATGGTACAGGTGCGGCAGGGCTTGAGCAGCGCATTGGGCAGCATGGGGCACGGCTGCGCAGTCAGCGCATTGACCGTGTATGTCATGCGCAGGACTGAGGTGCATCAGTGTCTCATCCTCTTGGTCACTGTCTGCATGCACTCCGTTGCTTGTTGACATACGCCTGAATTGCATATTTGCTCACACTCGCATGTGCCAGCGGTTAGGCCCCGATGCGGCGGCTGGCGCTGCTGGAGGCCGCGGCCGACGCCGCGCGCGCGGCCGCGGCCGCCGCGGGCGATGGGCCGGGCGCGGCGGCCGAGCGCGCCGCCGCGCTGCTGGACGCGCTGCACGCCCTGCTGCGCTCGGCAGCCGCCCAGGGCACTCCCGGCGGTGCGGCGTCCCGGCAGCATCAGGCGCATGCCCGGCGGATTGCAGTAGGGTTTGTGGTTGTCAGACGGCATCGGCCTCTGCAGAGCTGCCATGACGCGTGCTTTGTTTATGCGTGACGTGACATTGCACAGTGAAACCCTGACATCAGGGATTGAACTTTGTGCATGGTTTCTAGTCAGGCACGCCACGCCTGCATATGCAGTCAGATAGGGTCTGCGCCGGGCAGCAGCAGCTGCAAAGGCGCGGCAGCGCGCAGACGGCGCGGACGCGGGGGTGCTGCTGCGGCTGCTCGCGCGCTCCGCGCGCCCGCTGCTGGCGGCGGCTGACGCCTGGGTGGCGGAGGGGCGGCTGCCTGCCTCACACGACGAGTTCTTCGTCGCTGCGGGTACGCCTGCCGCGGGCAGCTCCTGCACCATTGCCCTGTGCCTTCCCCTGACCTGATGACGGGGGTGGCCAGAGTCAGGCACTGATGCCTGCTTGGTCCTGCAAAGCCAATTGATGCTGTCCCGCCTCCCAGGGCGACCATGCCTGCATGCACAGCCGTGCCTGGGAGTCTGCTATGCAGCCCACTCAGCTGCACTGCCTGGCTGTCCAACGCACAAGCGGCAACAAGGCCAGCTCGCTGTTCTATGTCCACATACCTGAACCATGCTCATGACACGGGAGGTACCAGCTAATGCCTGGCATGCACAAACCCATGTATACGCCGTGACTTCAAACGCTCCAGGTGCAGGAGAGGACATACCGGCAGACGCGCCGCGCTTCTGGCGCGCGGCGTTCCGGCTGCGGCCGCGGCGGGGCGGGGCGGGCGGCGGCGTCGCCGCGCCGGCCCTCCTGGCGCCGGCCGCGCCCGACCTGCTCGCCGCCGGCAAGGCCGCACTGCTGCTCCGCGCGGCCCGCGCGCGCCTGGACGCCAGGCGCGCTCGCGCGGCCGCCTGCATGTGTCTCTGCACAGGCGCATGTGCGATGCTGCCGGGCCTGCACAGCTGGCTTCAGCACCGGAGTCGCGCGCACGAAAGCACCCCGTCGTGCTCTGCGATACGCGCATGCGCACCTGCTGCAGACGTGAGCACGTTTCTACACAGCTGCATGCTAACGCGTGCTGTAATGTTGATCGCGGTGTTGGTCGCCCCTCTGTAACGTGGCGCCAATCAGCACGTCCAGCGGACGATGCGCGTGCTGAACGTCCGAGCAGCAGCAAGCAAAGCCTAGGCGAAGACCACGTTGAATGCTTCATGCAGGGACAATGCGGGAAGTAAGGCCGGTGCGCTGTCCGGCATCAGCCAGCCCTGCAGCGAGCCCAGCGGGAGCCTGTACGAGCGCTTCGCATGCGCGGCAGCGCGCCTCTGCGAGGCGCGCGCCTGCCGCGCCGCCGGCGCGCTGTGCTCTCCCTGCATGTCCGCCAAGCACAGGGCCTGCGCATGCCGCGTCTGCCTCCACGCGCGCGCCCTGCACAGGCGCAGAACGTCCCTGATGCCTTCCAGCGCACAGAGCCGTCCCGCTTCCCGGGTCCTTCCTCGCGCTGCGTGATGAGCGCACGCCGCGCAGGTGTACGCGCAGCAGCCGCACCCACCCGCCGCCGCCCCTGCGGGCCCGCAGGGCGAGGGCGCCCCCGCGGTGCCGCCTGAACACGATGGCAGCGACATCGCCGCCAAGATGGCCGCCGCCAGCGCGCCCGCGCCGCCCGCGCCCGCAGCGCCCGGCAGCGCCGCTGGGGCCTTCTCGCCTGGCCCGGGCCCGAGCGCAGCCGCCGTCCCGAGGCCACCTGGCGGCGGGATGAGCGGCCCCGCTCGCCCTGCCACCGCGCGCTCCGCAGCGCCGTGCGCGGAAGCCACGCACCCGGCAGTGCCGTGTGCGGGCGCCGGCCGCCGCGGCAGCCGCGGCGCGGGGCCCGAGGCTGCAGCGCGAGCGCATGGCACTGCGGAGGCGCACGCGCCGGCGGGCGCCGGCCTGGGCGTGACGGGCGGGGACCCGAGTGAAGCGCGTGCTCCTCGCCACGCGGAGGCTGAGCGCGACCCCGGGGCTGGTGGCTCGCCGCCGGCCGCCGGCCGGCCGGGCGAGCTTGCGGCGTCGCACGCTGGTCAAGCCGCGGCGGCAGCATCCGGCGCGGGCGCGGGCGGGCGCCAGTCGCCGGACGCCGTGCTGGCGTGGGCGGACGCGTGGGAGCAGCCGCTGCTGGACGGGGCCGGCCGCGGCAGCTCCGGGGACCAGGGACATGAAGCAGGTGACGACGAGCTCGAAGCAAGCGCGTGGCGCGAGCGGCTCGGCGGGCTGATGGCGAGCGGCGGCGGCCTGCTGGCCAGGGGAGCGGACTCCGACCAGGCGCCCGGCGCCGAGTGCGGCGCGGCGCTGCATGTCGCAGCCTACTCGGGCGCGCAGGCCTCCCTGCATGGGGCCTGCAATTGCGTGGCGCACACAGTGCCGCCCCCGGCAGTGCGCGCTTGGCCCGCGGCTGGGCGTCCACAGCTCGCACAGGCAAAGTCCCGCAGTCCTGAGAGTGTGAAGAAAGGCTTGACTTGGGCGCACCGTGCTTGCCGTGATGCAGTCATGCTCAGGGCCAGCATCAGTATGGTACCTTCCCTACGGAGGAGTGACAGTGGTGCGCGCGGCCGCCAGGGTCGGCGGCCGCGCAGCTGTGGGGATCGCGCCCGCAGCCGCGGGGCGTAGCTGCGGATGCCTGGCTGCTGGGGGCGAGCCCGCTGCGGGGCGTCCCGGTCGAGGTGGTGCTCGAGGGCGCCCTGCGCCGGCCGCTGCTACTGCAGGCGCACGCCCAGGGTGTCAGCAGCGCTTGTTATACCTTGACGATGGAGTCACCTTTTCCATTATGCAGCCACTGCACCTGCGCTGCTTCAATCAATGCAAAGCAAAGCCAACAGTCCAAGTTCAATAACGCTTGGCTCCAGGCCGGACCACTGCTTGCAGACCTCGCTGGCAGTGCTGGCTGCAGGCGCGCAGGCACCCAGTATGCGCTTTCGCACTTTGACAGGTTTGCAGACACTACCCTGAAGGGACCCTCCTACCTTGAAGACCCCACCGCGCGCGGCCCCGCGCAGGCGGAGCGCTCGGGCCTGGCGCTGCTGGCGCGGCTGACCGCGCCCGGGCGGCTGCGCGCCGCGCTTGCCGCGCTGCGCGGCGCCTTTTGTCTAGCCGCACCCGAGGCGCAGGGCTTTGCGGCCGCGCTGGTGTCGCGCCTGGAGGGGGCGCGCCTGGCGGCTGCTGCCGCGCCGCCCGGCCCCGCCCAGCGCGAGCTACCCTACCCTACCCTATTGGGGTTGTCGGCCGCGGACGTGCAGGAGCTGCTGGACGATGCGATCGCTGAGGGCGGCGGCTGCGCGCCGGCTGGGGCGGCCGCCGCAGACGCCGTCGGCAGCAGGGCGGCGACGGCGAGCGGCATCCAGGGCCTCGGCCTGACTGTCACAGGCACGTGCCCCCATGCTTTGCTGCATGCCTGAGGTCATGACGACTCCTCGCGTTCAGGCACGTTTGCTGGAAAACCACTATCCTAAGGTGTGGCAGGTGGAGGATCATCGCCTGATGAAGACTAAGGACCAGGTAGCCTGTCTCAGCCTGCGGCCGTTCACGAACGAGCGCACATGTCACATACAGCTCTGGCTGTTGTTTGATCCTTCTTCGTGGCCAGCCCGCGCTGGTGATTGCGTGCAGTGGAGGCCGACGCGGCGGGCGCCGGTGGGCCGCCGCGCGAGGCGGACCTGGGCGCGCTGTCGCGCCTGCGCCTGCGCGTCGCGCTGGAGCTCCCGCTGTCGCCCGTGGTCGGCGAGGCGGAGGTGGCGCAGTACAACACCATCTGCACGTTTCTACTGCAGGCGCGCGGCTCCTTGTGACCTAGGCAGTCTCCTGCCGTCGCTAGGCAGCCTCGCGCCAGCTGGGTCTGTTGGGCATTCTGTTGCTTGCGACCATCGTGGTGCCTGCGCGGATGACCTGTGCCTGCATGTCTCATTCTTTATCGGTCTGCATGTCAAGAAAAATGTCAATGCAGGGTGTGGTGAGCATGTCTGTGCTACCTTCATTGGTCAGAACATACTTGCGCCTGGTGGCTGCGGTGTCGACACCCCCACACGTGCGGCGGGCGTGCGGGAGACATGCGCTGCTGTCAATGTCGAGCAGACTGTTCAGGGGCGCCGCACTCCATGCGCCGCCCGCGCGCAGGTTGCCTGGGCTCGGTATGCGCTGCGCCGCGCCATGCAAGGCAGCGCCTCGCGCGACGCGGGGCGCGCGCGCGCGCCGGCCGATGCGCTGGGCGCCGAGATGGCAGCTGCGGTGGCGGCGGTGCACGCGCATGTGGCCGGCCGCCTGGCCGGCAGCCTGGCCGCAGAGCTCGACCAGGCAAGCGCGCCCCCCTTCGCGAGCGCCTGTGCGGCGGCGCACGGAGCGCGGAGCTCGGTTCTGCTCCTGCAGCTGCGAGCCAGCGCGATCGCGTGTAGTTTATGCGCTCGTGCGGGCAAAATGGTTGATTGGCTGGGAGAAAGCGCCAAAGTCCCCTTAAGGCGGACCGATGCTGTGGAGGGCCCAGCGAGGTGTGCGAAGGCGGTGACAGAAAAGCGCTGTGCCAGTCCGCACATGAAGCGCTTGGCGCGCGCCGCGGCAGGCGGTGGCCGCCGCGCGCTTGGTGGACGGCGCGGCGGCCGCGCACGCGCGCTTCCTGGCGGGCGCGGCCGCCGCGGCGCTCGCGGGCGGCGCGCAGCAGGCGCGGCTCGCGGGCGGCGCGGTGCGCGCGCTGCTGGCGCTGGCGCTGCGCTTTGCGGCGCTGCAGGGCGGCGCGGATGCGGCGCGCCCCTCCCCCCGACACCTCTGCCAGCTTTTGAGTACGGCTTACAGCGCCGCTACAAAACTGCCTAGCGACCAGCGTGCGAGCTGCGCATCACGCCTTAACAGCATCCTCAATGCCGGCCAACATTTGAATAACATGGGTTTCTTAACAAGGCGCAGACGCAGCCCTCCGACAGAGGGTCACATCAACACCACCTGC
>JAABUP010003554.1_pt1 | contig 27343 bp, 23 predicted proteins | sample 5559201 | NCBI WGS metagenome assembly JAABUP01 (sample SAMN10711887, study PRJNA513373) | rock metagenome | isolation source: Antarctica rocks | place: Antarctica | reverse complement strand
GCCACCGACAAGACCCTCGCGTTCCTCGAGAGCCTGTGACTATGCCGAGCAGCCCACGCCCGCACCCCCCACCGTTCGGGCCAACGACCGCGTCCCTCGGCATAGTCGCGGCCTCGGCATAGGTCGAGGAAGATCAGGTCACCGGGGACGGCCAGGGACGCCGGGAGGTGCCGGGTGGTGGCGTACTGCGCGTAGCTGGTGCGGGGCAGCGAGATCCCGAGCTGGCGGTAGACGTAGCTCGTGAAACCTGAGCAGTCGAAAGAGCTGGGGCCGGCAGCGCCGTAGGAATAGGGGGCGCCGTCGTGACGGGCGGCTTCGGCCAGCACCTGCATGCCGAACGCCGCCTGCGCGGTGGCGGCGCGCGCTGCCAGGTGCGAGGTGTGCGAGGTGTGCGCGGTGTGTGAGGTGTGTGAGGTGCGTACCGCGACCGGCCGGGCCGGTCTGGCGTCCGGGGTGGCGGCGGAGGCGTGAGGAGCGGCGACCAGTACCGAGCCGGCGATGACCGTCGCGGTGGTCGCGGCCAGCCTGCGCAGGGACATGCGCTGGGACCGGACAGAGCTGGGCGTGACAGAGCTGGGCGTGACAGAGCTGGGCGTGGCTGAGCGGGGCACGGGATCCTCCGGCCGCCTGCGGGGTCAGCTGTCGGGTTCGGGCGCCGCACGCGCGTGGCGTGACGGTGGGAGTGTGTCGCCCGGTCCGGCGGTCTCCCAGCACTGCTGGAATCCGCCGGACTTCACCCCGAGGACGGACCGGTGGAGCTGGTCACGCCCGGTGGTCCCGGCGCGAGGCCGGGACCGGTGGGTCCCCCGCTCCTGCCCACAACGGTCGGTGGGTGGGCGCCCATGGTGAGCCGGGGCAGGACTCGGCGTGCGGCTCGGGCGCGTACTGAACGGCTGGAAACCTATCGGCGCCCGGATGCCCGCTCGTCGCCTGCCGGACAACTCTCGGACAACCGAGGTCCTCGCCTCAGGTTGTGGTGGAGGGTCAGCCCCCGGTCCACGACGGACCCGGGACGGTGGCCGCGAGAGGAGCGAACGGCCTGGTGGCGCCGAAGAACTCCTCGCCCCACACCGGTTGGAGGCGAGCCACGTCCCCGGTGTGGTCGGTCGACCACATCAGTCCGCCGCCGGCGTACATCCCGACGTGGTGGATGCCCCCGGCGCTCGGTCCCCAGAAGAGCAGGTCGCCGGCCTGGAGCTGGGCGAGGTCGGGGTGCGGACCTGCCATGTACTGCTGCGCGGCGGTGCGGGGCAGACGGAGCCCTGCGGCGGCATAGGCCGCCCCGGTGAGCCCGGAGCAGTCGAAGCCGGCCGGACCGGTGGCCCCCCAGACGTACGGCGGATGTTGGCTCACCAGCGCGGCCATGGTCTGAGCCGCCCGACCGGGCAGGCTGCTGGTGGCCGAGACCTGGGTGCCAAGGACGAGCGGGACGCCGGCCACGGCGGAGGCCTGCTGCAGCCGGGCGGCGAACGCCGCCTGTTGGGCGGCCTTCGCCCGCTCGGCCTCCTCTGCGGCGAGCCGTCGGACCTCGGAGTCGGCGGTGGCCAGGGCGGCGGTCTGCTGGTCGAGCAGCTGCGTCACGGCCAGCGCGGCCTGCGCGGTCCTGGTCTGCAGCGCTGCCGCGCGCTCGGCGGAGGCGGAGACCGCGCTGGCCACCGCGTCGGCGGTCGCCACCGCGGCGCCGGCCCTGACCCCGGTGGCCCGCGTGTCCGCCGCCACCCGCCGCGCTGCCTGCAGCCGGTCTGCCAGCATCCCGACGTCGCCGGAGTCGAGCAGCCCGGCGTAGAGGCCGAGCGGACCGCCGCTCTGGTAGAGCACCCGGGCGCGCTCCGCTGCCTGGCTACGGCCCGCCTCGGCGACCGCTTGCGCGGCGTCGGCGCCGTCTCGGGCAGCCACCGAGCCGCCGACGACAGCGGCCAGCTCGCCGGCGACGCGGTCATAGGACTCGGTGGCCACCTCGGCGCGCTGCTGCAGATCGCGCACCTCGGCGGCCAGGGCCAGCGCCCTTGCCCTGGCGTCGCCCGACGGGGACGCGGCGGCCCCGCCGCCCAGCGGCCCCCCGGCGACGAGCGAGATGGTGGCGAGCGTCGCCGCGGCGACCGTCAGCTGCCGTCGGCGGGTCCCGGGTCGGCTCACGGCGAGTAGGTGGAGCTCGCGGTCGCCGACGAGCTCGTCCACGCCTTCTCGACCCGACCGATCACCACGGTGGTGGTCTGCTTGACGAGGGTCAACGTGACGCTGCCGTCGGCCGCGACGGAGAAGCTGTTGTCGCTGATGGCGGCGCCGCCGTCGACGGCGCCCTTCTCCGCGGTGGCGAGCGCGACGTCGGCGCTACGCGAGTCGTAGAAGCTGCGGGCCGCCTCGCCGGCCACCGTCTGGGCGGCATCCCTGGTGGACAGCCGCAGGAGGCCGATGCGCACCGCGTCGTAGCCGACCACGACGATCACGCCGAGGACCACGGCGGCCACGAGCGGCCGCGGCACCGAGGGGGCGTTGACGCGGGTCCTCACCAGGTGTGCGTCGGCGTGCGCGCTGCCCGGGTTGAGGTGGCACCGCCGGACCGCCGCAGCCGAGCCAGCAGCGGCTCCACCTCGCGCACCCGGGTCGCCCTGAGACCGGCGAGGTAGAGCGGCGGGATGACCGCGCCGGCCAGCCCCAGGCCGAGCAGGGCCCCCGGGGTGCCCGTGACCAGGTGCCCGGCCGCGGTGGCGGGGAGCCAGCCCACGCCGACCGCCACGGCGGAGGCGAGCGTTACCCGCAGCAGCAGCCGCGTGGTCCGGCTCCCCCGGCCCCCCAGCCGCCGCCGGACCAGCACCGCGGCCACCCCGGCCCCGACCGCGTAGGCCGCCGAGAAACCGGCGGCGAGCCCCACCACCCGGCGCGGGCCGGGCACGGCGGCCGCCACCCCGAGATCGAAGCCCACCGTCAGGACGGCGACGAGCACTGACAGCAGCGCCGGCGTGCGGCTGTCGGCGGCGGCGTAGAAGCTGCGCAGCAGCATCTGGTGCACGGTGAAGGGGACAAGTCCGAGCGCGAGGACCGCGAGCACCTGGCCGACGAGCACGGCACGTTGCCCGCCGGCAGCGCCGTGCAGGGCGGCGACGGCGAGCGGCACCGCCAGCGCGGCCAGCGCGAGCGACCCGGGCACCACCAGCACGGCGGCCAGCCGCAGCCCGCGGCTGACGTCGGCCCGCAGCAGATCCGGCCGGCCGGCCGCGGCGTGCCGGCTCATGGAGGGCAGCAGGGCCGAGACCACGGACACGCCGACCACCGCGTAGGGCAGCTGGAAGAGCTGATAGGCATTCGCGTACGCCGCAACCCCCTGCCGACTGCTGGCCAGCCTGGTCACCACCACGAACGCGGTCTGGCTCGCCGCCACCGCGACGAGCACCCAGCCGGCCAGCCGTCCCGTCAGCGCCAGCCGCTCCCGCGGCAGGTCGAAGCGCCACCGCCACGGCACCCCGGCCGCCCGCAGGGACGGGACCAGCGCCAGCGCCATCACCACCACCCCGAGCGTGGTGCCGATCGCCAGCACGAGCACCTGCGCGGTGGTCGCGGTCTCGGCCTGGGGCGGCCGCGGTCCGGGCAGGGCGAGGAAGACCACCGCGGTTGCGATGACGACCAGATTGTTCAGCACCGGAACGGCGGTGTCCCGACCGAACCGGCCCCGGGTGTTCAGCACCGCGCCGGCGGTCGCGGTGACGCCGTAGAACAGCAGCTGCGGCAGGAAGAAGCGGGCGAACAGCACCGCCCGGTCGTGGTCGGTGGTCGGGACCGATCCGCTCTGGTAGGCGTCCACGATCAGCGGCGCGGCCAGCACCGCCAGCACCGTGACGACGGCGAGGCCCGCGGCGACCGTGGACAGCAGGGCCTGGCTGAACGCCGTACCGCCGTCGTCATCCTCGCGGTGGGCGCGCACCAGGACGGGCACCACCACCGAGGTGAGGATGCCGCCGAGGAGCAGGTCGTAGACCACGTTGGGCGTGGTGTTGGCGATCGTGTAGTCGTCGGCGAAGCCGGTGCCCACCCCTACGGCCGCGGCGATGATCACCGTGCGCACGAACCCGCTGCCCCGGCTGCCCAGCGTGCCAAGTGCTCCGAGCGCGCTGGCCCGGCCGAGCGACGGTGCCGCCCCGAGGGGGCGCGTCACGGACGGCGGGCGAGGGAGCGGCGCCGGGACCAGCGCACGCCCCGCACGACGAAGGCGAGGACCAGCACGGTCAGGGCGCCCGCTGTGATCCCCACCGCCACCACGCCGTACGCCGTCGAGCGGATCTCCACCGGGTAGTCCGGCTTCACGACCAGCCTGTCGTCGGTGTCGCTGAGAACCTGCAGCGCGGTCGGGTGGGTGCCGAGCCGCCTCGCGGTGACCTGCAGCTGCTGCTGCTGCTTGACCGCCGCTGTCCCCGCCTCCGGGCGGGCCAGCGTCACCACCAGGTCGGGCGCTGTGACGACACCGGCAGGCCCGCCGGCCAGGTGCAGCCGCAGCCGGACGGCCTCGGGCAGGTCATTGGACAGCTGGACCGGGACCGCACCCGACGGGCCGGTCAGCAGCCGATGCTTGGAGATGGCGACCTGCACCTGCCCGAGGTAGCCGGCTGTCTGTTGTCGCACCGCCCCGCGCAAGGCGGCACCGCCCGGGCCGCCGACGGTGCGCCAGAAGGTCGACAGCGAGCGGTCCAGGGCGAGCGACAGGGGTGGGGACAGCGTCTCGTGGGCGGGGTCCGCGGCCAGGGCGTGCAGCGCGGCGACCTGCCCGCGCAGCGCCGCGGTGTCGGCCAGGGCACCGTCGGCCTGCGGGTCGGGGGGCCGCAGCACCTGTGGCACCCGGTCGGCGAAGGCCAGCGAGGGGACCGTGCCGGCGAGGTTGTCGGCGACCGAGCGGCTGGTCAGCCAGGGTGCCGTGGCCAGCCCCTGCAGCAGGGCGTCGAGCTCCGCCGCCGGGGGGTCCCAGCGCCGCGGCGCCACCAGCACGGCGCCGCGCCGGGTCTCGTCGTTGGGAGCCTCGCTGGTGATCATCGCGAGCTCGGCCAGCAGGTCCTGGGCCGCGATCACCGGCGCAGGTGCCGGGTCGGCGAGCAGCCGCTGCAAGGTGCCGTCGGTGGCCAGTGCCGGCAGCCGGCCACCGCCGAGGCCGACGAGCGCCCCGGTGCCTGGGTCGTGTTGGGCGACGTCGGTCTGCGTCGGCGGGATGTTCGACGCCAGCGCGCCGTCCGGTGTCAGGCCGGCGGGGCGCAGTTGCGCGTCGCTGACCACCGCCAGCGTCGCTCCCGCGTCGGCGACCAGGTCGACGGCCTCGGGCGTCAGCCGCAGGTCGGCGGTGACCACCGGGTTGAGCGACACCTGCACGCCACCGCCGAGGAGTGGCCTGAGCCGGCCGGGGGCGTCGCGCAACAGGCGCACCCCGTCGTCGCGGGCATCGTGGTCCCGTGCGAGGGCGGCGAGGTCGGCATCGGCATACGGCAGGGCGCTGATGGTGACACCCGGGCGACCCGCCACGGTCTTCAGCTCGGTGAGCCACTCGGTGGCGGTCTGCCGGGCCGCCTGGGCGCCGCCGGTCGCTCCCGCGGCGGCGCCGGCCAGCTCGTCGACCCGCTCCAGCAGGGCCGGGTCGACGGCGAGCGTGAGCGACAGTGCGGTGGGACCGGCAGCCGGCACCCGGCGCTCGATCGCGGCGAGCAGCTGCCCCAGCCGGCCGCCCGGGGTCAGCTCGCCGACGAGCGCGTCGCTGGCCGGGGCCGTGCCGGCTGGTAGGCCGGCAGGTAGCCAGGACGGCTGCGCCGTCACCGGCAGCACGAGCGAGACCCGGATCGGCGAGCTGATGGGGGCGGTGAAATAGGGCTCGGCGACCGTCGCCCGCCCCAGCTCGACACCGGCTCCGCTGCGCACGATCACGCCGACGGCCCCGACCTGCGGGTCGGCCAGCTGCAGGTCCGCGCCCCGCGGTGTGGTGACGACGAAGGCACTGGTGGCGTCTCGGGCCAGCCGCGGGTCGTCCACCGTGTGGGACGTCGCCGGCACCGTGCGTACGGGAAACATCCCGGGCGCCCCCCTGGCCGCGTGCAGCTGCGCCCGGTTCGGGAAGTATCCGGTGCCGACCACCAGCTCCGCGGTGAGGCCCACGAGCGGATGAGCCGTGTGGTTGACCACCGTCCCGCGCACGGTGACGGGGTCACCTGGCGTGAGCACGAGCGGTTGCACGGCGTCGAGCTGCACCCGAACCGCGGCAGAGGGGGACGGGTCGGCCGCCGGTCCCGCTGTGCCGGCCGGCCTGGCGGCCGCCCCAGACCAGGTGGCCGCAGACCCGGCCGCGACCGAGAGCAGACCCACCGCTCCGGCCAGCACGAACCGCGGGCCCCGCCGGATCACGCGATGGCCGCCAGCAGCGCGGGAACCCGCTCGACCAGCCGGCGCTCGTCGGCGTAGGCCAGCCGCGCGGTCACCTCGCCCAGAGGCACCCAGGCCACCTCGGTGACCTCCGAATCGGCATCGGAGAGCTCGCCGCCCCCGGCCAGCAGCAGGAAGTGGTGCACCGTCTTGTGCACCCGGGCGTCGCCGGCGACGAACCAGAAGTCGATGGCCCCCAGCGGCCCGAGAACGACGCCGGCGATCCCCGTCTCCTCCGCCACCTCGCGCACGGCTGTCTGTTCGGGCCGCTCACCCGGTTCGACGTGCCCCTTGGGCAGCGACCACAGCAGCCGGCCCCGCCGGTCCAGCCGGCCGATCAGTGCGGCACTGGAGCCGGCACCGCGGTGGTCGAGCACGAGCCCCCCGGCGCTGGTCTCCTCCACCCGGCGCAGGCTGGCGGCCCGCCCGGTCGAGCGGGTGTCGGGTGCCACCCGTGCCTGGGCTGGCTGCCGCCCCCGGGTGGGCTGCCGGCCCGCCCGCGCACCCATCCCCCGATCGTAGGTCGGCGGGCCTCGGACCCGGTCAGGCCGGGACGGGCAGGCTGCCGTCGGCAGCCAGGCGTCCTGGCGCGAGGTCGACCGGGGTCGTCCCGCTGGCGGCAAGCAGGTCGGCCGTCCGGATCCCCAGCGCCACCCGCGGGGCGCCCGTCGCGGCATAGAGGACCGATTGCCGGGTGAGACCGCTGTCGACGAGCAGCCGGATGCCGCCAGGCAGTCCGACCGGGCTGGTGAGGGTGGCGGCGAAGTCGGTGGCGGCACTGGTCTCGGCGCTGGTGGCCCGGCGCAGGCTGACCACGCTCAGCGCCGCCGCCAGCAAGGAGGGGGATGGCCAGGTGCCGGCGGGCACCAGCGCGGCGACGAAGGCCATGGCGGACCTGCCTGCCGACGAGTCGTGGCCGTCGACGGCCAGCACCCGGACCACGGCACACTGCTCGGGCGGCAGGCCCAGCACGTCGGGCAGGTCGTCGTCGGAGACCAGTCCGCGGCGGAGCTGGACCATCTCGTGGGGGACGGAGCGCTCGAGCAGCCAGCGGTGCACGTCCAGGGGTCCCAGCACGTCGCCTCCGTCCGGTCGTACTCCGCGGAGCGGAGGCCGACTCCGGTCTACGCCGTCACTCCTGCCCGCGGCGGGCGTCGGGAAAACGGGCGGCCGGCGCCGCCGGAGGCGCCGTACGCTCGCTCGCCGTGACGGTCACTCCCGCGGTGCCTCCGGTGCCGGGCCTCGTGGTCGACCTGCGCCATCCCCGTGACTCGTCCGAAGCCGCGCTGGCGGCGTTGCTCGAGGTGCCGGCGCTGGCCGACGAGATCGGAGGGCTCTTCGCCGCGGCCGGCCACGAGCTGCACCTGGTGGGCGGGCCTGTCCGCGACCTGCTGCTGGGTCGGGGCGGGATCGATGGCGGGATCGTGGACCTGGACTTCACCACGGACGCCACGCCGGAGGAGATATTTGCCGTGGCTGGCGGATGGGCCGACGGCAGCTGGGACGTTGGCGTCCGCTTCGGCACCGTCGGGTTGGTCAAGCACGGCGTGCGGCTGGAGGTCACGACCTTCCGCACGGAGCAGTACGACGAGGACTCCCGCAAGCCGACCGTGCGCTTCGGGGACTCACTGCTGGAGGACCTGACCCGCCGCGACTTCACGGTCAATGCGATGGCCGTCTCGGTCCCCGGTCACGTCTTCACCGACCCGAGCGGCGGGCTGGCCGACCTCGGGCACCGGCTGCTGCGCACCCCGGGGACGGCGGAGGCGTCGTTCTCCGACGACCCCCTGCGGATGCTGCGGGCGCTGCGCTTCCACGTCACGTCGGGCCTGCGGTTGGCGCCCGAGGTGCATGTCGCGCTGCACAGCCTGGCCGGTCGGCTGTCGATCGTGAGCCCCGAGCGGGTCCGCGACGAGCTGGTGAAGATCCTGCTGGCGCCGGACCCGGTGCCGGCGCTGGAAGTGCTGGTCGACACCGGGCTGGCCGACGTGGTGCTCCCCGAGCTGCCGCTGCTGCGGATGGCCCAGGAGAGCGGCCGGCAGCACAAGGACGTCTACGAGCACAGCCTGGCGGTGCTCCGCCGTGCGGTGGAACGGGAGCCCCGGCTCCCCGGTGGTGGGCCGGACCTGGTGGTGCGGCTGGCGGCGCTGCTGCACGACGTCGGCAAGCCCGAGACACGACGCTACGACGGCCCGTCCGGGGGCGTGTCCTTCCACCATCACGAGACCGTCGGGGCGCGGCAGGTCCGCCGCCGGCTGCGCGAGCTGCGCTTCGACAAGGCAACGGTGGAGGCCGTGGAGCGGCTGGTGCGGCTGCACCTGCGCTTCCACGGCTACGGCAGTCCTGGCAGCGGTGGGACCGGGAACGAGCCGTGGACCGATTCGGCGGTCCGGCGCTACGTCACCGACGCCGGGCCGCTTCTGGACCGCCTGCACGTGCTGGTGCGCAGCGACTGCACGACCCGCAACCCGCGCAAGGCGCGGGCCCTGGAGGCGGCGTACCAGGCCCTGGAGGACCGCATTGCTGCATTGCGGCAGCAGGAGGAGCTGGCCCAGGCGGCCCGACCGGACCTCGATGGCGACCAGGTGCAGCTGCTGCTCGGCATCGACCCGTCGCGCGCCGTCGGCGACGCGCTGCGGTTCCTGTCGGAGCTCAAGCTCGAGCGCGGACCGCTGGGGTACGCCGCCGCCGTGCAGGAGCTGATCGGCTGGGCTCGTGAGCGCGGCATCGACCCACCGACCCGCCACCCGACGGACCTGCTGCCCTTGGAGTAGTCCGGATGGGCTATGCCGCGGGGGGCCCGCAGGGGGGACACTGGCCACCATGGGGCCCACGATGGGCGTGCTGGCGGGGCCGGGCCGGTCGCGGCAGGCAGTCGCCATCGGCGCCGCCGTCTCGGTCGTGCTCGGTGCTGGCATCGTCACGGCCGCCACCCGGGCCGACCCGGCCGAGCGCGAGACGCGCCTCGCCGCCGCCAGCGGGGTGCTGCTGAGACTGCCGGGAGGCGCGGTCACGATAGGTGTTGCCGGGGAGCTGCTGCCCGACGGCACCGTGGTCAGCACTGGCGCCGACGGCATCGCGACGCTGGCGACGGGTGCCCGCCGCGCGGTCCTCGCGGGTGCTGGGACCGTCCTGGTTTCCGGGGTGCACAGCTATTCCCTGCTCAGCGGGTCGCTCGTCGTCGATGTCGCCGGCCCCGCCCTCGCCGTGGCCGCCGGCTCGGTGCGCGTCGACCACCTGGCCGGGGTCGTGCGCGTGGATCGTGACTACGGCGTCCGGGTGGCGACGTACTCCGCGCCCGGCTCGCACGCCGGCGTGTCCGTGCCGACCGGCGCCACTGCCGACGTCGGCCGGCTGCGCCAGCTGGAGATCGCGGCGGTGGCATTGCCGGCGATCGTTCCGCTCCATCTCGGCGACGGGGTGGACCGCATCGCCGACGCCCAGCTCGTCACCCTCGACGTCGCCCTCACGCGCACGGCGGCCGCGGTCGACGCCGACCGCGCCGACCCCGTCGTCGACACTGCGGCTGCAGGGGGCACCGCTCCAGGGACCGCCCCCGGCGCCGGGACGGGGACGCCGAGCGAAGTGCTGATGCCGGCGGCGATCGCCGCCGCCGCCGGGGTCTCCCCCGCCAGCGCCCGGCAGCTGCGAGCCGAGCAGGCGTCCTGGGGCGTGGTCGCCGCCGACCTCGGCGCGACGACCGTCGCCACCCGCACCGCGCTGGCCCGGTTGCTCACCCTCGCGCAGCTGAGCCTGTCGGAAGCGCCGTCGATGCTTGCGGCGGCACCCGCGCCCCCGGCCGGAGGAAGTCGACCGACGGCTCCGGGGTCGTCGTCGGGCCCGGGTGCCGGTGCGAGCGGGTCCGGCATTGCCGTGACCGGCGCCCCCGGGATAGGCACCGCCGCGGCAGGCACCGCCGCGACGGGCCCCGTCGGCGGGCAGCCCGGCACCGAGCAGCCCGCCGGGTCACCCGGCACGGACGGCCAGCGCCCGACGAGCGCGGACGTCGCGGCGCCGTCCACGGCCGCCTCCACGCCGTCCCACCCACCGGGCCCGAGCCCATCCGCCCCCGCTTCCCCAGCCCCCTCCGCTCCCCGCCCCTCCGCTTCCCCGACGCCCGGCCCGGTCGACGGACTGCTCCTGGCCGTGGCCTCGGTGGCGCCCCCTCCCGTCGGAGGGCTCCTCCCCACCGCCGCGCCGTCCACCCTGCTCGGCCTGCCGCTGCCGGGCGTCCCGGCCACTCCCTCGGCGCCCGTCCGTGGCGCCGACGGCGGGGGGAGTGGCGGTGGCGGCAACACCGGCTTGCTCGGGACGGTGACCAGCATCATCGATGGCGTCACCTGCGCCCTGCTCTGCCAGCCCTCCCCGAGCCCCAACCACCGCTGAGCACCGCCAGCCCCACGCCCGCCGTCGAGTAGCAGGCGGCGATGAGTCCCAGTGCGACCAGGCTGCGGCCGTCGGGTGGCAGCAGCAGCGCAGCGAGCGCCGCCGAGACGACGTAGCAGGCGTTGAACGACAGGTCGTAGACGCTGAACGCGCGGCCGCGGAAGGCATCGTCGACCGACTCCTGCATCAGCGTGTCGGTGGCGACCTTGCCGGCTTGCTGGGCGAAACCCAGGACGAAGGCCGCGGCGGCCAGCAGTCCGCGGGAGTACGGCGCGCTGAGCGCGAGGTCGAGGGGCCCCGCAACAGCGAGCACGGCCGCGACCCAGGTGGTCCGGCCCATCCGCCTGGCCGCCGGCGGGGTGGCCACGGCCCCCAGCACGTATCCGGCGCTGCCGGCCACACCGACGACGGTGAGACCGGCGAGGTCGCCGGTGGTGCCCGGGGTCGCGAAGTGGACGCGGAACAGCGGAACCGTCGCGACGAACGTGAGGCCGTAGCCGACCCGGGTGAGCGAGACGGCGGCGAGCGCGAGCCGGGCAGGTCGACGGGACCAGAGGTGGGCGGCACCGGCGGCGAGGTCGTGCAGGACCAGGGCGGCCTCCGCCCCCACCCGACCGCGGGGAGCCCGCGCGCCCGGACCGAGGCGCCCGACCGGGATGCGGGCTGCAGCCAGCGACGCGAACGCATAGCCGACGCCGGCGACCAGGGCCACGACGGCGAGCCGGTCGTCGCCGCCCCCCACCAGCGCCCGGATCCCGGTGCCGAGCCCGGCCCCGACCAGCGACGCGATCCCCCCCGCCGTCACGGCCAGCGAGTCGGCGGTGACCAGCTCCTCGGTCGTGACCACGAGGGGCAGCGAGGCAGACAGCGCGGACCCGGTGAAACGGCTCACCGACAGCACGATCACGGCGAGCACGATCAGCCCAGCCCCCCTCGCCCCGGCTGCCATCAGGCCGGCGACCGCGAGCATGAGCAGCGCGCGGACCGCCCCGGAGACCAGCAGCACCCGCTGGCGGCTGATCCGGTCCAGGGCGATCCCGGCGAAGGGGCCGACGAGGGAGAAGGGCAGCAGCACCGCGGCGAGGCTGGCCGCGATCGACCGCGCGTCCGGGGAGTCCTGCGGGCTGAACAATGTGAAACCGACCAGGCTGGCCTCGAAGACGCCGTCGGCCCCCTGACTGGCCAACCGGGCGAGCCACAGCGCCCGGAAGTCGCGGGCCTCCGGCCCGCGCAGGAGTTCGCGCAGCCCCGGGCCCGGGTCCGGTGGCGCCTCGGTGCTAGCGGTCACCGCCGGGGTGCGGCGCCGCCAGTCAGGCGACGTCCGCGTCGCCGCGGATGAACGCCTCGACGGCGTCGCGCGCCTCGCTGTCGTCGTACTGCACGGGGGGGCTCTTCATGAAGTACGAGCTTGCGGACAGGATCGGGCCGCCGAGACCACGGTCGAGCGCGATCTTCGCGCAGCGCAGCGCATCGATGATGACGCCGGCGGAGTTCGGCGAGTCCCAGACCTCCAGCTTGTATTCCAGGTTCAGCGGGACGTCGCCGAACGCGCGGCCCTCGAGCCGGACGTAGGCCCACTTGCGGTCGTCCAGCCAGGCGACGTAGTCCGACGGGCCGATGTGGACGTTGCGCTTGCCCATGTCGCGGTCGACCTGGCTGGTGACGGCCTGGGTCTTGCTGATCTTCTTGGACTCCAGCCGCTCCCGCTCGAGCATGTTCATGAAGTCCATGTTTCCGCCGACGTTGAGCTGCATTGTGCGGTCGAGCTGCACGCCGCGGTCCTCGAACAGCTTGGCGAGCACCCGGTGGGTGATGGTGGCCCCGACCTGGCTCTTGATGTCGTCGCCGACGATCGGGACACCGGCCGCGCGGAACTTCTCGGCCCACTCGGGGGTGCCGGCGATGAAGACCGGGAGCGCGTTGACAAAGGCGACGCCGGCGTCGATCGCGCACTGGGCGTAGAAGCGCGCAGCGATCTCCGAGCCGACGGGTAGGTAGCAGATGAGCACGTCGACCCGCGCGTCGCGCAGCGCCGCAGTCACGTCGACGGGGATGTCGTCGGACTCGTCGATGGTCTGCATGTAGTACTTGCCGAGCCCGTCCAGGGTGTGGCCACGCTGCACGGTCACCCCGGTCGGCGGGACCTCGGCGAAGGTGATGGTGTTGTTCTCGCTGGCCGTGATGGCATGCGCGAGGTCCTGGCCGACCTTCTTGGCGTCCACGTCGAAGGCGGCGACGAACTCGATGTCACGGATGTGATAGTCGCCGAGCTGCACGTGCATCAGCCCCGGCACCTTCTTCGCGGGGTCGGCGCCGGCGTAGTACTCGACGCCCTGCACGAGGGACGAGGCGCAGTTGCCCACGCCCACGATGGCGACACGAACAGGGCCCATATCCGGGGTCACTCCTCTGAGAGGTGCTGGTGGGGGGGGATGCTGGTGGTGCGCTCGCGGTCGATCAGCTCGGAGAGCCAGCGGACCTCGCGGTCCACCGAGTCCAGGCCGTGCTTTTGTAGCTCCTCGGTGTAGAGGTCCATCCGCTCGCCCATGCGCGACAACGAGGACCGCAGTCCCTCGCGCCGCTCCTCCAGGCGCCCGCGCCGACCCTCGAGCACTCGCAGGCGCGTCGCGGTGTCGGTCTGGGCGAAGAAGGCGACGTGCACGCCGAAGGTCTCGTCCTCCCAGGCGCTAGGGCCGGCCTCCGCGAGCAGTTCGCCGAAGCGCTCCTTGCCCTCGGCGGACAGCTCGTAGACGACCCGGCTGCGACCGCCGAGCTTGGTGGCGGCGAGTGCGTCGCTGGCCGTGATCAGGCCCTGGGCCTGCAGCCTGCGCAAGGTGGGGTAGAGCGATCCGAAGCTCACCCGGCGCACCGCGCCGAATCGGGTGGACAGCCGCTTGCGCAGCTCGTAGCCATGCAGGGGGCCCTCGTTGAGCAGGCCCAGCACTGCGAATTCGAGCACCCGACCTCCTCCACCGTGGCGTCGGCCGATGTATCGAGCCGATAGGTGGCGACGATAGGCCATCCTGGCCGATCCGGCAACGGGAGGTGATCGGCGCGTGTCGGGCAGGTGGCGGGATGCCGTCCTCAGCGTCGTGCGGCAGTCTGACCGCCGTGACCGTCGAAGCGGGCCCCGTGCTACCCAGCCACGAGGACCCGGTGGTGCGGGCCACGAGCACCCTGATCGGCGGCCCGGTCGGCGCGCACGCCCGGCTGGGCGGTCGGCGCTGGTGGACCGTGTGGCGGGTCCTCGTCGCGCTGACCGTGATCACCTGCACGCTCGGCTGGGCCCAGAAGGCGCAGTGCCGCGACACCCGCAACTGGAGCCACGCCGGCGGCACCTATCAGTACACCCGGCTCTGCTACTCCGACGTCGTGGCCCTCTACGGCGACGAGCGGCTGTCGGAGCACGCCACGCCCTACGTCGACCATCCGGTGGAGTACCCCGTGCTCATCGGCGCCGTGATGGCGATCGGCGCCGATGTGGCGCACGCCAGGCCCACGTCGCGGCTGGTCGGCACCCCCGACGGGCAGCAGTACGACGAGAACCAGCAGGCGGCGACCTTCTACGACGTGACCGTTCTGCTGATGGCGCTGGCCACGCTGGTCCTCGTCATCTGCACTGGGCTGACGAGCGGGCGCCGGCGGGTGTGGGACGCGGCGCTGGTCGCGGTGGCACCGACGATCGTCATCCACCTCGGCACAAACTGGGACATGCTCGCCGTCGCGCTGGCCAGTGCCGGCTTGCTCGCCTGGGGCCGCCGCCGGCCCTGGCTGGCCGGTGCCCTGTTGGGTCTCGCGGTGGCGAGCAAGGCCTATCCGCTGCTGTTCCTGTTCCCCATCGGGCTGCTGTGCCTGCGGACCGGGCGGCTGCGCGACTTCAGCCGCGTCGCGGCGGGCACCCTCGGCAGCGCGGCGGCCGTCTGCGCGGCCGTGTGGCCGTTCTCGCCGGCGTTCGCCACCGACAAGGTCGACGGGACGTTCGCCCAGCTCGGGCCGAGCGCATGGCAGGTGCTGCGGCACGGCGGCGGCGTCGGGGACGTCCTCGCCGCCTTGGCGCCGCACCACGACGGCGGCACCAACGGGCTGGTTCGGTTCGTGACGCTCAACCGCACCCGGCCGGCAGACTTCGACAGCCTCTGGTACGCGCTGGGGGACCAGCTCGGGCACCCCATCTCCGGGCACCGGCTCACCCTCGGCGTCGTCGGGGCCTTCCTCGTGGTGGCCGGTGGGGTCGCCGCGCTGGCGCTGCTCGCCCCGCGCCGCCCGCGGCTGCCCCAGCTGCTGTTCCTCACGGTGGTCGGCTTCCTGCTGGTCAACAAGGTCTTCAGTCCGCAGTACACGTTGTGGCTGCTCCCCCTCGCGGTGCTGGCCCGGCCGCGCTGGCGGGCCTTCCTCGCCTGGCAGGCCACCGAGCTGGTGCTGCTGGTGGCGCGCTACGCCTACTTCATCAATATGAGCCCGGACCGGGTGAGCAAGTCCGGGGCGCCGTACGGCTGGTTCGAGGCCACCGTCGTCGTCCGCGACGGGGCCCTGCTGGCCCTGTGCGCGCTGGTCGTCGTCGACGTGCTCCGGCCCGGGGGCGACGTGGTGCGGGCCGGCGGCGGGGACGACCCGGCCGGCGGCGTCCTCGACGGGGCCCCCGATACGCCGGCTTTCGCCGCGCGGCCGGCGGAGCGTCCCGAGATCTACGACGGGCACGAGATCCACGACGGGCTCCAGATCCACGACGGGCTCCAGCCCGCGTGAGCTCACGGTGAGCCGGGCGGTCCGGGAGGCGTGGCTGGCGCTGCTCGGCTGGATCGCCGTCGCTGCCGCCCTCACCTGGCCGACCCTGCGCCACCCGGCGTCGACCATCCCGGCCGACCTCGGCGACCCGCTGCTGCAGGCCTGGCAGCTCGCCTGGGGTGGCCACGCCCTGCTGCACCAGCCGGCGCATCCCTTCGACAGCAACACGTTCTTCCCGCTGCCGAACAGCCTCGCCTTCTCCGACTCGCTGCTCGGCTGGTCGCCGGTCGCCGCGTTGTTCGGCGCCGGCCCGGCGGCGGCCCTGGTCCGCTACAACGTGGTCTTCGTGCTGGCCTGCGCGGTGTGCGGCTGGGGCAGCTATCTGCTGGCCCGCCAGCTGGGCCTGCGGCGGGCGGGGGCCGTGGTCGCGGGGCTGGTGCTCTGCGCCGCCCCGTGGCGGGCGGCCCAGGCCGGCCACCTGCAGATCCTGTCCTGCGGTGGGGTGCCACTGGCGCTCGCTCTGCTCGCCAGGGGGCACGGCCTCGGTGCCGGCGGCCGCGGACGACCGTCGCTCGATCGGGCCAGGCCCTGGTGCGCGGCCGGCGGCTTCGCCGTGGCCGGGTGGCAGACCACGATGGGATTCGGGGTGGGCCTTCAGGCGGGCTACCTGCTCGGTCTGGTGGTGGTGGGCGCGCTCGTCGTCTGGGTGCTGGCCGGCCGCCCACCGGTGCCGCGACGGCTGGCCTGGGCGGACGCGGCCGGGCTCTCGGCGTACCTGCTCGTGGCCGTGGCCTGTGCCCTGCCCTATCTGCGGGCGGCGCGCGAGCACCCGGAATCGGTGCGGACCGAGGCCGTCCTCGGGGTCTTCAGCCCGCGGGCGCAAGGGTTCATCACCCCGCCGGCGACGAGCTGGCTGTGGGGCGGGCAGCTGACATCGCTGCGTTCGACGCTGGCCTTCCCGCCGGAGATGACGCTCGGGCTCGGGGGGACCGCCGTGGTGCTGGCGGTGCTGGGGGCCACCTCGTGCGGTGCGTGGTCGGCCCGGCGTCGGGTGGTGCTGGCTGGCGCGGTGGTGACGCTGCTGATCTTCGCGCTCGGGACCCGGGGGCCGTTCGGCGGCCGGCTGGGCTATCTCGTGCTGTTCCACCATGCGCCCGGCTTCGCCGGCATCCGCACGCCGGGGCGGCTGGTCGTCACGGCCACCGTGCTGCTGGCGTTGCTCGCGGCGGCCGGCGCGCAGGTGGTGGCGGACGCGGCGGGCCGACGCCACGCAGTCCTCGGCACCGCGGCCGGCCTCGTGCTCGCCGGCCTGGTCCTCGCCGAGGGGGCCGACGACCTGGCGCACCCGAGGCCACCAGCGGCACCAGCGCAGGCGTTGCGCACCGGCAGCGGGCCGCTGATCGTGCTGCCGAGCGACGACGCCGGCGACGAGGACGTCATGTGGTGGAGCACCGACGGTTTCCCCCGGGTGGTCAACGGCATCTCGGGGTTCACCCCCACGGTGACCACCCAGATCCGCAGCGACGCGCTCGCCGTGCTGTCCGGCGGCGGGGCGGCGCGGCTGCGGGCGGCGGGGGTGCGCCGGGTGGTGGTGCTGCTGGGCCGCTACGGGCCCGAGGTCGCCGCCGCCGTGCGCGGCTCGCTGCCGGCGGGTGTCGCCCGGGTCGAGGTCCCGGCCGATGACGCCGTGGTGCTGATGCTCGGCGGCTAAGGCCGGCGCACCGGGTCGCTACTGGGGGGCGACGTAAGGTCTGCGGGTGCGGCGGCGGACGAGCGTCCTTGTCGTCGCGACGGCGCTGGCACCCGGGCTGGCCGTGCTCGGGGTGGCGCTGGCCGGCCCGCCGGGCACGACCGTGGTGACGTTCACCCCGGAGGGCGTCCCATCGCCGTCCGTCGCGACAGTGCCCGCCGACGGGCTGCTCGAGTTCCGCGTCGCGGCCGACGCGTCGAGCCCGGTCGCGATCGAGCGCACCGCCAGCCCCTTCATCATCGCGACGACATTGCAGCCGGGCACCTCGTCCTCGCCGACCCCCGTCGGGACGTCGCCGGCGGAGTTCGGCTACGCCGCCCGCAACCTGGGACCCACGTTGCTCGGCGCTCCCCTTGCCCCGGACGGTCCCACCGAGCCGGGGGTCCTGCGCGTCACCCAGCCCGCCGCCGCGAGCTCGCCCGCGCCCGGCGCCGATGGTCCGGGCGGCGGCCCGCCGGGCGGGGTGGGCGGTGGTGCCGGTGGTGGCAGCTCCGCTGCCGGCACGACGCCGGGCCCGAGCACGAGCACGGCTGCGGCCCCGACATCGAGGCGGTCCGGCACCGCCCCGGCCCGCGGCCGCTCGGGGTCCAGCCGCCAGCAGCTGGCGACCCCGCCGCTGCTGTCCTCGGCCACACCGAGCGGCGCGGCCACCCCCGGCGTGGCGCTGCCACCGGGCGCGCTGCTGCCGCTGGCGCCGATCGACCCGAGCTTCCCCCCGACGGCGGCCGGCCCGGCTCCGCAGCTGTTCAACCCCGTCGCCGCCCCGGCCCCGCGCGCCGGTGGGATCACCACCCCGCCGGCCGCCGCCGGCACCGGGACCGCGGACGGCACGGCGGTGACCCAGCCCGGCGAGCCGCCTGGGCCGGCGAGCGGGCTGGCCGGCGAGGCCGTGCCGGCGCGCGGCCGTGGCCTGCCGCTGGCCCTGGCGACCGTTCTGCTGCTGGGTGTGGGTGGTGCGGTAGGGCGGGTGGTCGCCGCAGCGGGCCGGGTCCCCCGCGCGGCGGGATAGGCTGGCGCCGTTCGTGACGCGAACAACCCTCCTGCTGCGGATCGACCGCAGCCGCCTGAGACCAGAGGAGGTGGGTCGGCCTTGCGTCGCTATGAGCTCATGATCATCCTAGACCCGGATCTCGAGGAGCGCACCGTCGCCCCGAGCCTGGAGCAGTACCTCACCGTCGTCCGCAATGCCGGCGGCTCGGTGGAGAAGGTCGACGTGTGGGGCCGCCGCCGTCTCGCCTACCCGATCATCAAGAAGGTCGAGGGCATCTACGCCGTCGTCGACCTGACCGCCAGCCCCGACGCAGTGCAGGAGCTGGACCGCCAGCTCAACCTCAACGAGTCAGTGCTGCGCACCAAGGTCATCCGCCCCGAGGCGCGATAGCCGTGGCCGGCGACACCACCATCACCCTGGTCGGCAACCTGGTGGCCGACCCCGAGCTGCGCTTCACCCCGAGTGGGCAGGCGGTGGCGAACTTCCGGGTCGCCTCCACCCCGCGGGTGCTCGACAAGGCCAGCAACGAGTGGAAGGACGGTGAGGGCCTGTTCCTCACCGTCACCGTGTGGCGCACCCTCGCGGAGAACTGCGCGGAGTCGCTGGTCAAGGGCTCGCGGGTCATCGTGCAGGGGCGCCTGAAGCAGCGCACCTACGAGACCCGCGAGGGCGAGAAGCGCACCGTCTACGAGATCGACGCCGAGGACGTCGGCCCGTCGCTGCTGCGCGCGACCGCCAAGGTTGCCCGCACGAGCCGCGAGGGTGCCGGTGGTGGTGCCGGAGGCGGTTCGTCGTACGGCGGCGGTGGCGGTTCGGGCTCCGGCTCCGCGGGCGGCTCGTCCGGCGGCGGGTCGGCCGGTGCCTCCGACCCATGGTCGACCGGCGGCTCCGGCGGCGGTTTCTCCGACGAGCCCCCCTTCTAATCCCCCACACGACAGAAAGTCAGGACACGTGAAGATGGCCCCGAAGGCCGCGCTGCGGAAGCCGAAGAAGAAGGCGAACCCGCTCGCAAAGGACAAGATCACCTACATCGACTACAAGGACACGGCGCTGCTGCGCAAGTTCATCTCCGATCGCGGCAAGATCCGCGCCCGTCGCGTCACCGGCGTCAGCAGCCAGCAGCAGCGGCAGATCGCCAAGGCCGTCAAGAACGCGCGCGAGATGGCGATGCTGCCCTACACCTCGACCGCCCGCTAGGGCTGGGGGACGCCATGAAGCTCGTGCTCACGTCCGAGGTCACCGGTCTCGGTGGCCCCGGCGACGTCGTCGAGGTCAAGGACGGCTACGGCCGCAACTACCTGGTGCCGCAGAAGCTTGCCGTGCTCGCCACCCGCGGGGTGGAGAAGCAGGTCGCGCAGCTGCGCCGGGCCCGCGAGGTCAGCGCGATCCGCGACCTCGGGCAGGCCAAGCAGGTCGCTGGTCAGCTGGCCGGGCTCACCGTCAGCCTGCCGGCCAGGGCCGGTCAGGGCGGACGGCTGTTCGGCTCGATCACCGCCAGCGACATCGCGGCTGCCGTGCTCGCGGCCGGTGGCCCCAAGCTGGACCGCCGTCGCCTCGAGCTGCACGCCCCCATCAAGACCACCGGCTCGCACAGCGTGTCCGTGCGCCTGCACGACGATGTCGTGGCCACCATCTCGGTGGAGGTCACGGCCGGCGCCTGATCCCCCCTCCCCCTCAACACCGGTGATCTAGTACCTCCCCCCGCCGGTGTTGCGGCGCAGCGCATCTCGCCCCACCGGTGCACCGGTGATGTTGGTGGGGCACCCGGAGTGATCACCGGTGTCGGCACGCCCCGGGATGCGGCCCCCGCGCGCACCGGTGATCAAGGGCGGCTGCGGGCCGGACCGGCTGGACGACACGCCGGGTGCCGTCCGGTGTGGACAACGACCCGGGATCGACGTGCACATGGCGGTGCCTGCTCAGACGTGCGCCTGACCCCGGTGTCCCCACGCCGTCCCCAGGTTGTGCACGACCGTTCGGCCGCTGTGCACAGTGCCTGGGGACACTGGTTAGCGCAGACACGCCGGACCGGTGCGGGAGTTGTCGGACCGGTCGGACAGGCTGACCCGATGAGCATCGCGGAGATGCGCCCACGCGAGGCGCCGGACGGGGAGACCGAGCGGGTCCCGCCGCAGGACCTGGCCGCGGAGCAGTCGGTGCTCGGCGGCATGCTGCTCAGCAAGGACGCGGTCGCCGACGTCGTGGAGACGCTGCGCGAGATCGACTTCTACCGGCCGGCACACCAGCTGGTCTTCGGCTCCATCATCGACCTCTACGGCCGGGGCGAGCCGGTCGACGCCATCACGGTGGCCGCGGAGCTGGCCAAGACCGGCGCGATTGGGCGCGTTGGCGGCGCGCCGTATCTGCACACCCTGGTCTCGAGCGTCCCGACGGCCGCCAACGCTGGGTACTACGCGCGGATCGTGTCGGACAAGGCGGTGCTGCGCCGGCTGGTCGAGGCGGGCACCAGGATCGTGCAGCTGGGGTACGCCGCGGACGGCACCGACGTCGACACCACGGTGGACCGGGCCCAGGCAGCGGTGTACGACGTGACCGAGCGACGCGCTGCCGATGACTACGTCGTGCTCGAGCAGCTGCTGAACCCCACGTTGGAGGAGATTGAGGCGATCGAGGGGCGCGACGGCTCGCTCGCCGGCTGCCCCACTGGTTTCGCCGACCTGGACCGCCTGACCAACGGCCTGCACCCGGGTCAGCTCATCGTCATCGCGGCGCGCCCGGCGATCGGCAAGAGCACCCTGGCATTGGACATCGCCCGCGCGGCGTCGATCAAGCACGGGCTGCCGAGTGTGTTCTTCAGCCTGGAGATGAGCAAGAGCGAGATCGTCATGCGGCTGCTGTCGGCTGAGTCGCGGGTCAATCTCTCGCACATGCGCACCGGTCGGATGACCGAGGACGACTGGTCCCGGCTGGCCCGGCGGATGGGGGAAGTGGCGGAGGCGCCGCTGTTCATCGACGACAGCCCGCACCTGACGATGATGGAGATCCGGGCAAAGGCCCGCCGGCTGAAGCAGCGGCACGACCTGCGCCTCGTGGTCGTGGACTATCTGCAGCTGATGAGCAGCCCGCGCAAGGTGGAGAACCGTCAGCAGGAGATCAGCGAGATCAGCCGGTCGATGAAGCTGCTGGCCAAGGAGCTCGCGGTGCCGGTCATCGCGCTGTCACAGCTGAACCGCAACAGCGAGCAGCGGGCCGACAAGCGGCCGCAGATCAGCGACCTGCGCGAGTCCGGGGCCATCGAGCAGGACGCCGACATGGTGATCCTGCTGCACCGCGAGGACGCCTACGAGAAGGAGTCCCCTCGCGCCGGCGAGGCGGACCTCATCGTCGCCAAACATCGCAACGGCCCTACCGACACGGTGACGGTGGCCTTCCAGGGCCACTACAGCCGCTTCGTGGACATGACTCCCTCGACATGATGAGTCTAGGACCCGCGTGAGCGCGTGCACATCCGCAAGGCGGCCCGAGCCGCCGCGTCGTCCCAGCCGATCGCCGCTTGCCGGGATCGTTGTAGTCGTGCGCCGAACACACCTCGGCAACCGCCGCAGCGGCGTCCGGAACGTCGCGCTCATCGCACCGACGGGGCGTAGTCCGGTAGCTGGGGCGACGCTGGCGGTCGAAGGTCAGGGTTGATTCCCGGACCGGAGAAGGGGCTTGGTCATTGACTGCCGGCATCTGAGGCAGGAGTCAGCTGAGGCAGGAGTCAGCTGAGAATGTCGGCGCGTGCGAACCGTCGCCAGGCGAGCACCAACGGGACGATGGTCCAGGGGAGCTGCAGGGCGATGCCCCGGACCATGTCACCGGTCTGCTGCGGCGACTGCAGCAAGCCGAACCAGGAGAAGGCGTAGTGGGTCGGGATGGCGTCACGGACGGCGCCGAGCGAGGTCACCGCATCGAGCACGTTCGACACGATGACGACGAGCACGGCCCCGCCCACCGCGCCGAGCGGGGCGTCGGTCCGCACCGAAAACCAGAACGCGATCGCGGCGACGAATGCGAGCTGGGTGGCGATGTAGCCGGTCGTCAGCGCGAGAACCCGCAGGCTCGCCCCGATGGACAGCGACGAGCCGAGGGGCGTCGCCAGCCCGTGCCAGCCGAAGCACAGCGTGCCCGCGGTTAGGGCAACGACCGGCACGACGAGGACCGCCAGCAGCGAGGACAGCACGGCCACAGACAGCTTGGTCGACAGCAGTCGCCCGCGGGCGACTGGGCGTACGAGCAGGTAGCGCAGCGCTCCCCACGACGCCTCGGACGACATTGGGTCACCGGCCACGAGCGCGACGACGATGATCAGCAGCAGGTTCGCGATGGTGGAGACGGAGAACAGCGCGAAGTTCGCGCCTGACAGGGTCGCGATGTCGACGAGCGTCGGCTGCTGACCTGGTGAGGCGTGGGTGCCGCCGGTGACGAGCAGGACGACGGCCAGCAGGATGGGGATGCCGACAAGGGCGACCGCGACGGCAATGGTGCGCCGTCGCCGGGCTTGGCGCCGGAGTTCGACGGTTAGCAAGCTCATTGACCCACTCCTGCCGGCTCGGGCGAGGACGCGGCCGCCGTGACCGCCTCGACCCCTATCGTGGAGGCGTCGCCGCCGTCGGACACAAGGTCGAGGAACGCTTGCTCCAGCGCTCGTCGAGGGGTCACGCCGGTGACCCGGATGCCGGCCTCGACGAGCCGGGCGATGAGTTCGGACCGGTCGGCCCCCGCGGCGTCGTCGAGCTCGACGACCATCCCGGTGGAGTCGGGCTCGACCGCCGTCACGCCGCGCACGTCGCGAGCGATGGCCGCTGCGCTGCCGATCTGGTCGGTGGGCAGCTCGACGTGCACCGCTCGGTCGGCGCCGATGACCTCGGCGACGGTGCCCGTCGTCACCAGCCGGCCCTTGGCCATCACGACCACGTGGGTGCACACCTGCTCGACCTCCGCGAGCTGATGGCTCGACAGCAGCACGGTGGTGCCCCGCTTTGCGAGCTCGCGAATGACCCGTCTTACCTCGACGATCTGCGGCGGGTCCAGGCCGTTCGTCGGCTCGTCGAGGATGACGAGGTTGGGACGGCCGAGCAGGGCCTGCGCGAGCGCGAGCCGCTGCCGCATCCCCTGGGAGTAGGTCCTGACCGGACGGTCGACCGCGTCGCCGAGCCCGGCGACCTCGAGGGCCTCCTCCCAATGAGCGTCGTCCCAGGATGTCCCGCCCATTTCCCAGAAGTCGCGCAGGTTCTGCCGGCCCGTCGACTGTGGCACGAAACCGGTGCCCTCGACGAATGTGCCGACCCGGGCGAGCGCCGGCGAGCCGGGTCGCACCGTCGTCCCGAACAGGCTGCTGGTCCCGCCGTCGGGCAGGACGAGGCCGAGCAGCATTCGCAGTGTGGTCGTCTTGCCGGCGCCGTTCGGCCCGAGTAGGCCGACGACCTGGCCGTGCCCGACCGTCAGGTCCAGGTCCTCGACGACGGTGCGGCCGTCGTAGGCCTTGGTCAGCCCGCGGATCTCGACCGGTCGGGCGCGGCTCGCGACGCCGTCGGCCGCGGCCCGCGCGACCACCGCGTCTCGGCGGACCCGACGGGCGCGCAGCAGGGCGACGAGGGCGCCGACACCCAGCAGCACCAGCAGCCCTAGCCCGGCCAGCGCCAATGGGGCGAGGCCGCCGCCGAGCGGGACGGGGGAGACCGGCAGCGTCAGCCCGGCACCCGTCCCGGTGACGGTGTAAAGCGCCGGCGTGCGGGAGCCGGCGTAGGCCAGGTCGGTGCTCGCCAGCGCCAGCCGCACGTGGTGGCCGATAGCGAACCGGTGCGTCAAGGCCGGGAGGGTGACGGTGACGGTGCGCCCGGCCCCGCTGGTCGGCAGCCCGCTGACGCGCAGCGGCACGACCTGCGAGTACGGCAGCGTCGTGCTCCCGTCAGCAGAGACGTCGAGCAGCTTGGCGAACAGCCCGGCCTCGCCGCTGGTCGACGACACCCTGACCGTCGCGGTCGGCGTGCCCAGCAGCTCCAGCGGCCTGGCGAGCACCGGGCCGTCGAAGGTCGCGGCCTGGCCGGGCAGGTCGGCCGACAGCTGGGGCGCCAGCGCGCTGACGGCCCCCAGCCCGGGGAAGCCGGACAGCGACGCCGGCTGACCACCGGGCGGGTTCACCGCGACCTTCGTCCCGGTCAGCGGCACGGTCGTCGTCCGGCGGCCGATGGAGGCCGGGTCGGTGCGGATGGTGGACCCGGCGACCCGCGACGCCTCGAACCCGGGACCGGTGTCAACGCGGGCGTCGCGGCGCAGCCAGCGGTCGAACCAGGTGCCGGTCAGCGAGCGGACCCGGGCGGTCTCACCGTCGAAGCCGCCGTCGTGGCCGCCTGCCAGCCAGACCTCCTTGGTCGGGACTCCGGCCTGGCGGAGGTCGTCGGCCGTCGTGCGGGCTTGCGCGAGTGGGAACAGGGTGTCGTTCTGCCCTTGCATCAGCAGGGTCGGCACGCGCAGCCGGCCGATGACGCTGGAGACCGACGAGCGCTCGAGCGTGGCCTGCCCGCTGGGAGTCAGCCGACCGGCGGCCTGGGCGTCGGCGTAGGCCCGGCACACCTCGGGCACGAAGCCGGGGCAGACGGGATCGGCCGCGCCGTCCGTCGAGGGCCGCCCAGGCACTGCGCCGCCCGACGCCCCGCCGGCGCCGCCGCCGAGGGTCGTGCTCCCCAGGCCGAAGAACAGGCTGGCCCAGCCCGACTTGAACACCCCCACGTCGCCGTTGTCGGCGGCCTGCGGGCTGAAGGTCGAAACCAGGCTGTTCCAGGTGATGCTCGCCGCGACGGCGTCGATACGGTGGTCGTAGGCCGCGGCCAGCAGCGAGATCCCGCCGCCGTAGGACGGGCCACTGATGCCTACCCGCGGGTCGCCCGGGCCGTCGTGCAGCACGTCGGGCCGCGCGGCCAGCAGGTCGACGAGCGCCCTAACGTCAACCACGTCGTAGTCCGGGCTGTCCAGCCCGATTGCCCCGGTAGCGCCGCCGAAGCCGCGCGCGGAGTAGGTCAGCACCACATAGCCGTGGCGCGCGAGCGCGAGCGCGTCGCCCTGCGACTCCTCCAGGCTCCCGCCGAACCCGTGCGCGAGGATGACGGCCGGTGCCGGCCGGGCCGCGCTCGCCGTCGCCGGGACGAACAGCCGAGTCGGGATGCGCACGTGCTGGTCGCGCTGCGGCCCGTCGGTCACGTCGATCGTCCGGTTCTGCTGGGAGACCGAGGGGCCGGACGAGCGGGCGGCGAGCAGCGCGACAACGGTTCCGGCCGCGAGGACGACGATCGCTGCAACGGCGGCCACGAGCTGGCCGCGTCGCAGACGGGCCTGTTTCGCCGGCCGCGCTTCGGCGGTCAACCGATTCGCCACGGCTAGTCCTTCGCCGTTGAGTTGGCCGGGCTCACTGGCCGTAGTAAACGTCGTCGTGGAGGTCGGCAATAAGGCCGGGTTCGGTCGGCTGCCATCCGACCAGCTGGCGGGTGATGGCGCTCGACGCCGGTGCGTCGAGCTGGAGCAGCCCAGCCAGGAAACCGAAGTGGTCGACGGCTTCCTCCGGGGAGATGCCGGCAACAGGAAGTCTGAGGTGCTCGCCGATCGCGGAGGCGATCGCTCTTGTCGTCACTGCCTCATCGCCGACCGCGTGCAGCCTCGCACCGGCGGGCGCCTTCTCGAGGGCCAGTCGGAACAGACGCGCAGTGTCTCGCGTGTGCGCCGCGGACCATCGGTTCGCACCGTCGCCGATGTAGGCGGAGACCCCGGTTCGGCGGGCCGTCGCGATCAGGACTGCCGCGAAGCCGTGCCGGTCGAGCTCGGGGCTGTGCGTGATCGGCGACAGGCGGACGACGCTGGAGCGGACTTCGTGGTCAGCCAGCGCGATCTCGTAGTTCTCGGCATCGACCCGCGGGCCCGAGGGACTCGTGTCCTCCTCCGTGCCCGCCCGACCTCTACCTGCCACGAGGAGCATGCCCGAGGCGCCGACGAATGTCTTACCAGTTCCCTCGAGCGCCTCGCCAAGAGCCTGGATCGCTGCCAAGTCGGACGCCACAGCTGCCCCGAAGTCCCCCGCGCGCATCGCGTCGTGCCGGAAGGCGAGGTGGATGACGCCCTCGGCCTCTCGTGCTGCGCCGCGCAGCCCGTCGAGGTCCTCCAGGTCCCCGCGACGCACCCCGGCGCCGAGACGCTCTGCTCTGACCGCGGACGCATCCGATCGCACCAGGGCCGTCACCTCGTGACCGCTGGCGATCAGCTCGGGGACGAGGACGGACCCGACATGGCCGGTAGCCCCGGTGACAAAGACGCGCATGCTGACTCCTGGTGATAGGACGCTGTCCCATCACGGTACATCGTGACCGGACGCAGTCTCATCAGTACGCTGCTCGCGTGCCACGTTGGGAGCCGAACCCTCGCGAGAGACTCGAGAGAGCCGCCATCGCGCTCTTCGCGGAGCAGGGCTATGACGACACCACGGTCGAACAGATCGCGGCGGCCGCAGGCCTGGCCCGGAGCACGTTCTTCCGACATTTCGGGGACAAGCGCGAGATCCTCTTCGGCGGACAGGACGGCCTGGCGTCACGGCTCGCCGCCAGCGTCGAGAACGCGCCGTCCCAGCAAACAGCATTGGAAGCGATCGAGACGGCCTTCGCCGACATTGGCGCGAGCTGGTTCACCCCACAGAGCCGCGACCTAGCACCGCGGAGGATCTCCGTCGTCGCCTCGCACCCGGAGCTTCGGGAACGCGAGCTGCTGAAGCGGGCCGACATCACCAGCGCAATAGCAACCGCACTGCGATCACGCGGCATCGACGAACCCTCCACGACCGTCGCCGCCGGGCTCGCCACCCTCGCGTTCTCCCAGTCAATCGCTGCCTGGGCCAAACCGGACAACACCGAGGAGTTCCAAGCCATTGCCCACCAAGTCTTACGCAGGCTCCACACCGCCGCCGGCGAGCTCAGCTGAGCCCGGCATCCCGGAAGGTAACTGTTCAGGTGCTTGTCGGCGTGGCGTCTTGATCTTGGCGGTGGGGTTGGCAGGGTGCGGGTGTCGGTTGCCGCGTCTTCCCCCGCAGGCAGGTGTTCGTGTCCGAGGTGTTTGTGTTGTCC
>JAABUP010003553.1_pt1 | contig 27347 bp, 26 predicted proteins | sample 5559201 | NCBI WGS metagenome assembly JAABUP01 (sample SAMN10711887, study PRJNA513373) | rock metagenome | isolation source: Antarctica rocks | place: Antarctica | reverse complement strand
CGCGGCATCGACACCCCCCTGGCAGTCAGCACCTACACCACCGCCCAGGCCCTCCCCGACGACGTCCGGCCCGCCCTGCCGACCGCGGACGACCTCGCCGAAGTCGTCCGCGAGGCCCGCAGCGACCCCAACAACACCCCCTGAGCTGGGCTCGCCGCCAGCCTGCGCCGGCCACTCCAGTGCGGTGCTACACCGCCGACCAACATGGGGCATCGCCCTGCACCCTCTGCGCCCCGCATCGTGACCGGGGCGCTGGGGGCGACGGCGAGCTGTAGTCATCGGCGGTGATGACCCAGCCGCCTGGGTCGAGCTGGTTCGCCACGGTGCGGGCGGCTAGAACCAGGGGCCAGGTGGAGCCCTCGGGTCGGTGGGACGTCCAGGTGAGCGACCGCGTGCGCACGAGCAGCTCGACGGTGTTCTGGCCCGGAAGCGCTCGGATCGTCTCCTCGACCAGGCGGACCAGTTGCTGCAGCCGCTCGGCGCTCTGGGCCGTCAGCGGCCCGCCGTGGTCAACGGTCAGGCGACGGGCTCCGCTGGCGTAGAGCGCGGCGTCGGCCAGCACAGCATCAGTCGCCAGGTTGCGGTGCATCGCACCCCACCCACCCCGACACCCGGTCCAGGTACTCGCTCACGCCCGGGGACCCTGCCGGCATCCGGTCCCGCGGCGCGGGGCCGGCGGCGGTGACCGGCTCGGGAGGTTGCGGCGACAGGCTCGAGGCCTGGCTCTGGGAGCGCTGCTGCGCCAGGCCCGCGGTCCGCGGTCGGTCCGCGAGGTCGCTGCCGCCGCGGGGCTGGCGGAGGAGACCGTCCGCAAGATTGAGCGGGGCGATTTGCCAACTCCTGCGCTGTTCACGGTCGCAGCGCTGGCCGACACCCTCGATCTGCAACTCGACCAGCTAGTCCGTCTCGCCAGCGACACTTGCACTTGCACTTGCACTGGCACGCAGGCCGCCGTCGTCACGGCTCCGGCCGCTGTCGCCTGAGCTCGCCGCTTCCGTCCACTTCGGGTGCCTCCGTAGATCCACGTTCACGTCACCAGCGTGTGCGTGGGTCGAGGTCCTGTACTGCGTTGTGGTGCCCTGTCCCCGTTGTGGCTGACCGATCGGCATGGGGACCGGTGCTGGCCCGACCTGGCCTAGCGTGGCGGGATGTCGGCTGGGTTCTGGGTGTGTGCGGCGATCACGACGGTGAGCGCCTTCGTGAGCCTGGGCTACTCAGTCGTTGGGCTTCGCGGCCCCGCCGGCGCGGCGGGGGCCGCCGCGATGTACGCCTGCACGCGCAGCTTCGCGTTGGCTGCAGCGGCGACAGTGGTGCTGTTCGCGCAGTCGCCCTCGTGGCTGCGCGCTGTCGCGTTCACGATGGTCCTGGTGCAGGTAGGTGACGCCATGATCGGGGCACGGCTGCAGCATCGTCTCAAGACCATCGGCCCCGCCCTGACGGCCGTGGCCAACTTGATTGCACTGGTGGCCTTCAGCGGCTGACGGTCAGGTCGGCTCTACTGCTCGCTGTCGAGCATGGCCATCAGCGCGGGGGCGTAGCGATCGCCGGCTACCGCAGATCGGGGTACGGCCTGTTCGATGTCGGCCAGATCCGTCTGGCTGAGCGTGAGGCGTGCTGCGGCGAGGGTGTTGGCGATGCGTTCGGGGCGGCCGGCGCCGACAACAGCGACGACATCACCGTGGTCGGCGCCCTGGGCCAGGACCCAGGCGATGGCCAGTTGCGCGAGCGACGCGCCGCAACGGGCAGCGATGGGCTGCAATTGGCCGGCGACGGTGAGGTTGGCGCGCCGGTTGTCGCCGTGCAGGCGCGGCAGGTGCGGGGGGGCGCCGGTGTCGTCGGCGTCGAGCCGTCCGGTGAGCAACCCGTGAGCGAGGACGCCGTAGGCGGTGATCCCGATCCCGAGTTCGCGGCAGACCGGGATGATGGTGTCTTCTGGTGTGCGGCTAAACAGCGAGTACTCGATCTGGACGTCGCTGATCGGGTGCACGGCGTGGGCCCGGCGGATGGTCTGGGCGCTGACCTCGGACAGGCCGATGGCGCGGACGTACCCGGCCTGGACGAGCTCGGCGATCGCTGTGACCGTCTCCTCGATCGGGATGGCGGGGTCGAGCCGGGCCGGGCGGTAGATGTCGACGTAGTCGGTGCGCAGGCGCTGCAGGGAGTAGGCGAGGAAGGTCTTCAGGGTCGCCGGTCGGCAGTCGGTTCCGAGAAAGGCGCCGGCGGGGTCCCGGAGACCGCCGAACTTGTCGCTGAGCAGGTACCGGTCCCGGGGCACGCCGGTCAGGGCGCGGGCGATCAGCGACTCGTTGTGCCCCAGACCGTAGAAGTCGGCGGTGTCGATGAGGTCGATGCCCTGCTCGACGGCGGCGCGGATCGTTGTGGCCGCGACCTCGTCGTCGGCGCCGGCCCCGGTGAGCCCCGACATGGAACTGCATCCCAGCGCGACAGCGGCGACCACCGGACCGGTCTTGCCAAGCGTGCGAGGCGGAACCGAACGGGTGTCGTCACTCATGCCGCCCAGCGTGCCACCCCACGGCGCCGGAGCGAGTTGGCGGTCCTGGCAGCGCTACGCAGCACGGCGTCCGCTGCACGGGACATCGGGTCTTGTCCCGTAGAGGATCGTCCTGCGGCACGGCACGGCCAGCACGGTGATGGCAGGCTGGTTGTTGTGAGGACTAACGCGCCGCGGGTGATCGGGATGCTCGGTGGGATGAGCTGGGAGTCCAGCGCGCAGTACTACCGGCTAGCCAACGAACTGGTCCGTGAACGGCTTGGTGGTCTGCACTCTGCGCGAATCGTGTTGGCCTCCGTGGACTTCGCCGATGTAGAGGCACTGCAGACCACCGGCCGGTGGGAGGAAGCAGGCTACCTGCTCGCCGAGGCGGCCAAGGGACTCGAGGCCGCCGGCGCAGACCTGCTACTGATCTGCACTAACACGATGCACAAGGTCGCCGACCAGGTCCAGGCCGCGATCGGGATCCCTCTGCTGCACCTGGGCGACGTCACCGCACAGGCGGTGACCCGGGCCGGGTTGACAACGGTCGGGCTGCTGGGCACCGCGTTCACCATGGAGCAGGACTTCTACCGCGACCGGCTCACCAGCCACGGCCTTCGAGTGCTCATCCCGGCCCCCGATGACCGGGCTGAGGTGCACCGCATCATCTACGACGAGCTGTGCCTGGGAGTGGTCCGCGAGGAGTCCCGGCAGGCCTACCGCGCCGCCATCGTCCGCCTCGTTCGAGCCGGCGCCGAGGGCGTCGTGCTCGGCTGCACCGAGACTGAACTTCTGGTCTCCGAAACGGACAGCCCGGTCCCGGTCTTCCCCACCACCCGCCTGCACGTCCAGGCCGCCGTTGACGCTTCCTTGGCCACACGCGGGAGCGTTTGACGCCCCGCAGAGCGATCGTTTACTGGGACGCGCCTGCTGCCACTGCTTGAGCACGGCCAGGCCGTCCCCGTGGCGCAGGGTGACCGTCCCACATCCTCAGTAGTGGGACGCGCTCAGCAAGGCCCGCGCCTACACCACCGGCACGCGCAAGGAGGGCGTCCCGAAGGTTCTGTCCAATCTCCCGTCCCGTGTTCGGCGTCCACCGACGACCTCTGGGACTAACGAAAGGCTCCAAAAACCCCGCAGGTCAACGCTTGATCACTTCTGCCCGTGCGGTCGAAGCTCCGCCAGTAAAGGGGTGGCCGAACCGATCGGTGCACGCGCCATCGCGCTCGACGTCACCGACGACGCCTCCGTCCGCGCAGGCAGAGACGGTCGTGGCACGTCTCGAACCAAAGAAGTGGGACGACGATCATGTGCCGAATGGATCACGGAGCGGGACTCCATGCCAGACGGCTCTACCTACAGTGCTGCTCGCACGGTCGCGTCACGGCCGGAATCGCGTTCGGCCTCGTGACCGGCACGATGGGATGCTCAGCGCCGCCGCTGGTTTGCATCGAGCGCGCGAGTGCCGTGCACCCACATGCTGTCGGCCGAGTCGAGCGTGACGCCGGGCGGCACGACCGTGTCGACGCGGTCGAGCACGTCCTCGCTCAGGTTGGTGTTGTGTGCTGCGAGGTAGCCGTCGAGCTGCTGCATGGTCCGCGGGCCGATGACGACGCTGCTGACCGCCGGATGACAGGCCGCCCACGCGGTGGCGAGCTGCACGAGAGTGAGTCCAGTTTCGTCAGCGAGCGCTCCGAGCGCGTCCGCAGCGGCGAACTTGCTCGCGTTGGCCGGCGCGGCAGCGTCCATCTGGGGGCGGTGGGACCGGGGTCCGGACAGGGCGACCTGCTGGCCGTTGCGGTACCGCCCGGACAGCCACCCGCCCGCAAGGGCGCCGAAGGCGAGCACGCCGATACCGAGTCGCTGGCAGACCGGTAGCAGGTCGTACTCCACCACGCGGTTCAGGATCGAGTACGGCGCCTCCTCGGTGCGGAACACGCCGTGCCCGCGGCGCTCAGCGAGGGCGCGGGCCTGCGCGATCTGTGAGGGCGGCATCTTCGAGGTGCCGAACGAGCGGATCTTGCCGGCCGTGACGAGGTCTGTCAGTGCGCCCAGCGTTTCGTCCAGGTCGGTCTGCGGGTCGGGAGCCCCGAGCTCGTAGACGTCGAGGTAGTCGGTCTTCAAGCGGCGCAGCGAGCCCTCGATCGCCTGCATGATCCATCGGCGGGAGCCGCCGCCATGATTGGGGTTGCCGTCGAGCTTCACCCCGAACTTCACAGAGAGCACGACCTCTTCGCGCCGGCCACCGGTCAGCGCTTCGCCGAGAATCTCCTCGGACTCACCGGCGGAGTAGCCGTCCGCGGTGTTGATGCTCGTGATGCCCGCCTCAAGCGCCCGGTGCACGATGCTGACGCACTCCTCGCGGTCCTGGTTGCCCATTGCGCCGAGCATCATGGCGCCGAGGGTGAGGTGGCTGACACTGATCCCAGTACGGCCCAGAGCTCGGTACTCCATCGGGGTCCTTCCTTCGCCGTTCCCGGCGGTCGCGGGCGCTCCCACCACTAGGCGGAGAGCATATCCACTTCGACCGTACGGCGGAACGGATAGCCTGTCCACTATGCCCTCGTCGTCCGCGGAGCCGCAGCGCAGGCGATCCGACGCCGAGCGAAACCGCGATCGGATCCTCGTGGCGGCCCGTGAGGTGCTGGCGGACCGCGCCGCCGAGGTGTCGATGGCGGAGGTGGCCCGACGGGCCGCAGTCGGCATGGCCACCCTTTACCGGAACTTCCCGGGCAGGCGCGAGCTGCTCGAGGCGCTGTTCGCGGAGGAGGTCGACGAGCTGTGCCAGGCGGCCGAGCAGGTGTCCGGGCCGCCCGGGGAGGTGCTCGTCGCCTGGCTGCGACGCTTCGCGGTGTTCCACGAGAGCAAGCACCCGATCGCGGCCGAGCTGCTTCGGCACACCGATGCAGCCGATCTCGTCTTCGGCAGCAGCCGTGACCGCGTCCTGGCTGCCGGGCGACCGCTGCTCGTAGCAGCGCAGCAGGCACACGAGGTCCGCGCCGATCTCACGCTCGACCAGGTGCTCGACCTCGTCCTCGCCGCCACAACGATCCCGGGTACACCTGCCTACGTCGAACCGATCCTCCAGGCCGCGCTCGACGGGTTGCGCGGGTGACGGGACCCGTGGCTGGCGCATGACCAGTGGCGGCCCGGCCCTGAGGCGCACTCTCCGGAGGGCCGAGGCAGGCCATCGCTGCCTTGAGGGCCGGGCGGCCTGTTCGAGGGCCCCGCAGCCGGCCAACTGCTGCCATCAATCCACAAACGTCGTCAGCCGGACACCACACACGGTCCGGGGCGATCGCGAGCCGAGGCAGGGCGTAGCCCAACAGCGGGCCAATGCCGCGGCGAACAGCACCGTTCCGCCGCCGACGGAGCCGCCAAGAGCCCAGCCGATGACCAGCACCGTGAGTTCGATCGAGGCGCGGGCGGCGAACAGGGGTGTGCCGCGGGCGGCCAGGCCGGTCATCAGGCCGTCGCGGCGACGGTCCGGCCTGAGGCGTCGACCCAGGCGCGAACCACTGCGATTCGCCACTGGCGGGACAGCGCAGGCGCTGACAAGGCCGCGCGGCGCTAAGCGAACCGCGCGTCCCGTAACTGTTGCAGCGGGAGAGGTCCCGGCGCAGAGCTCGCGCAGTCGGCCGGAGCAGCTGCGGAACAACAAGACCTCGAACCTGGCCGGCGGCGGGGTGCACGGCGCCGAGCGACCACCGATCGCGGTTCCCGGCTTCCCCTGGCCTGCTGCTGCTCTCAGCCGGTGGGGTTGGTCTGAAGGGGCAGCTCGCTGCTGGTGGTCTCGGTGCTGGAGGTCGGTGAGGTGCCTGCGGCGATCACGGCGAGCGCTGTCCGGCGGCGTCGGGTGACCAGGGCGACAGCGACGGGCACGCTGGCCAGCCCAACTGCGCGCATCCAGTGCCGGTTGGCGCGGTGGCCGAACGCGGCGTCCAGGCTGAGTCGGCCGGGGCCGCTGAGCGCGATCGCCCCGGCGGTCAAGGCCAGCACAGCGGGGTACTCCAGGCCGCCGTCCTGGGCGAAGAAGCCGTTGTCTTTGTGCATGGAGGCTGCCACGGCCATCGTCCCGGCGACTGCGGCTCCCGCGGCGGGAGTGGCCAGCCCCAGGGCCAGCAGGCTGCCTCCGCCGGCCTCACCGGCCCCAGCCAGCATCGCGTTGGCCCGGCCGGGGGTGAACCCGATGGACTCGAAGAAGCCGGCGGTGCCGGCCAGGCCGTGGCCGCCGAACCACCCGAACAGTTTCTGGGTGCCGTGCGCGACCAGGGTTGCGCCGACTCCCAGTCGCAGAGCGAGTAGTCCCAGGTCACGTGAGTCCGTCGTCGGCACAGCATCTCCTCAACCAGCGCGCCTTGTTGCGCACGCACACATTATGTGTTGCCGCCCGTGCGCCGGTGGGCGCCAGCGTTGTGGGCCGCTGCGGTGGTTCTGTACTTCGGCCCAGACGGCGTCCGTGCTCTCAGCCGGACCTGGTGCTCGGCCCGAGCTCAGAGGCGCTGCCCGCCGGTCAGCTCGATCTTCGCGCCGTTCGCCCAACCGAAGCCGTCGGCCAGCAGCAGCGCGACGGCAGCGCCGATGTCGTCGGGCTCGGCTAGGCGCCCGAGCGCGGTCACGCCCCGGACCATTTCGCCGACCTGCGGGTTGTCGCGGACCATGCCGCCGGAGAAGTCGGTCGCGACCGCGCCGGGCGCGACGACGTTGACCCGGATGCCGCGGCCGCCGAGTTCCTGCGCCTGGTAGCGGGTGAGCACCTCCACGGCCCCCTTCGCTGCCGCGTATGCGGCTGAACCGGGCATGGTGATCCGGACGAGGCCGGTGGAGACGTCGACGATCCGGCCCCCGTCGGCGAGCACAGGCAGCAGCGCCTGGGTGAGGAAGAACGGGCCTTTGAGGTGCACGTTGACGACCTCGTCGAACTGCTTCTCTGTCGTCGTCGCGAACGACTCGTGCAGCGATGTGCCGGCGTTGTTGACCAGGAAGTCGATCGTGTCGCGCCCGAACTCCTCCCGGACTGCGCTTCGGAGCTGCTCCACGAACGCCGGGAACGACGACGAGTCCGCCACGTCCAGCGGCAGCACCACCGCCTTGCTGCCCGCGGCCTGCACCTCCTCTACCAGGGACTCAGCGGCATCCTTGGCGGCGAGGTAGGTCGCGACGACGCCGACTCCGGCGCGGGCGAGGTGCAGGGCGGTGCTGCGGCCCAGGCCGCGGCTCCCGCCGGTGATCAGGGCGATCTTGCTGTCAGCGGTGAAAGGCATGCACAGATCCTGCGCCGGGCCGGGGCCGGGCGGGGAGGACCCGTTGTCCAGGGACCGGCGGTCCCTGGACCGTGCCTGCGGCCGACAGCACAATCGCGTGATGGACCGTGTTTCGCTGGCCGACTTCCTGCGCCGCCGCCGGGAGACCCTGCCGCCTGGCGACGTGGGACTACCGGTCGGGTTGCGCCGTCGCACGGCGGGGCTGCGCCGGGAAGAGGTGGCTGCCCTGACCGGCATGTCGACCGACTACTACACGCGGCTGGAACAGCGACGAGGCCCGCAGCCGTCCGAGCAGATGCTCACCGCTTTAGCGCGCGGGCTGCGGCTGACGCTCGACGAACGCGACCATCTGTTCCGGCTCGGCGGTCACGGCGCACCCAGCCGGGTGCGGCGCTCCGAGCACGTCCGGCCAGGAATCCTGCGCGTGCTCGACCGGCTCGAGGACACGCCCGCGCAGGTCGTGACCGACCTGGGCGTCACGTTGGTGCAGAACCGGCTTGCTGCCGCGCTACTCGGTGATCAGACAGCCTATGCAGGGCCGGCGCGCAGCGCCTACTACCGCTGGTTCCGCCACGACCCTGTCGAGCGGGCGCTGCGGGTGGACCGAGAGCACGAGGCGCAGAGCAGGCTGTGGGCGGCGGACCTGCGGGTGACGACGAGCCGCGGCACCCCGGGCGCCGAGGAGCTCGTCACCGAGCTCCTCGCGGCAAGCCCGGAGTTCGCCGACGTCTGGTCCCGTCACGACGTCGCCGCACATGAGGAGCAACGCAAGACGCTCGTCCATGCCGAGCTCGGCGAGATCGAGCTCGACTGCCAAGTCCTCCACACCGAGGACCGCGGGCAGCGGCTACTCGTGCTGACCTCTTCGCCCGGAACCAACGCCGCCGACCGCCTCGAGCTGCTCGGGGTCGTGGGGCGTCAGTTCGCGCGTTGAAACCGCACGTTCACGATCGTCGAGTTCAACACCGCATCAACTGGCACAGTGCCGACCCGCGGACGTGCGACCAGGCGCCGGGCGGTCAGCAGGCGAGGCGAACGGAGAGCTCCCACAGCCGTTCGGCTGTCCCCGGGTCGAGCGCCCAGCGCTTCACGCCGTGCGGGTGGTCGGCTAGCGCGGCGTCGTCCGGGACGGTGTACGTCTCCTGGCAGTCGTCGAGGTACCGGCCCCCTACGGTCGCGAACTCCGGGGCGACGGCGGCCACCAGAGTGGTCGCCGCGCCCTGCGGGATGGTCTTGTACGCGAACACCCCGGCGGCTTCGGCCGCGGCCAGGGACTCGCGCTGGCCGGCGGAGAAGTTGCGCTGCAGCCCCGTCGCCACGCCGCCGGGGTTCACGGCGTTGGCGACTATCCCGTCGTCCTGCCAGCGCCTGGTTGCTCCGACCGCGAACAGCGAGTTCGCGGTCTTGGACTGTGCGTACGCGGTCTGCGGGTCGTAGGCCCGGCGCTGGAAGTCGACGTCGTCGAAGTCGACCGGGGCGCGCATGTGGGCGGTGGACGACAGGGCGACGACCCGGGCGCCACCGTGCGCGGCGGCCGCCGCCGCCAGATGCCAGTGCAGGCCCAGAGCCAGCGCGAAGTGCCCGAGGTGGTTCGTTGCGAACTGCAGCTCCCGGCCCTGGCCGGTGCGCTGCAGCCCCGACGTGACGAGGCCGGCGTTGGTGACCAGGATGTCCAGGGGCTCGTTCCACCGAGCCACGAACCGGGCGACGCTGGCGGGGTCGGCCAGGTCCAAGCTTTCGACGTGTGGCGCTTTTCGACCGGTCGCCGCCGCGATCCGCTCGGCCACGACAGCTCCAGCGGCGGCGTCCCGCACAGCGAGAGTCACCGTCGCCCCGGCGGCTGCCAGCACGCGCGCTGTCTCGGCGCCCAGGCCGGAGGACCCGCCCGTCACGATCGCCTGCCGTCCGTTCAGCTCCACTGCCCGGGCGACCTCGGCGGCCGTGCTGCCTGCCCCGAACGTGGTGGTGATCAGCGACGTCATGCGGGTCTCCCTCGGGCACGGTGCCCACGACGTGAGTATCGGCGCCAAGGACCTCCGAGCGCCCCTACCGCGGCGCCCGGCTGCCGCACGGGCCCACATTGAGCGCAGCGCCACCGCCCGAAGGTGGGGTCGGACCCGTACGGCGGCACCTTCACCGGCGCGTTCACCCCCGCCCTTGGGGGTCAGGGTGAGTTCGCTGCCGACCAGCTCGGCCAGCCGGCACCGCTGCGCCAACGCCAGCACCGGAGCCAACCCGGTGCACGACACCAAGTTCGGATCGTCGAACACCGCCGACACCTCGGCCAAAGCGTGCGAAACGCCCATCCTGCGGATGCCCTTCCACTTGATGAGTTGTAACCCTTCACAAGCCACCTTCTCCCAGGTCAGAAGGGCATTCGTGGGTTACGACCCGCGCTCAAGCGCCTATTTTCACGGTGCATCCAGGCTGATCCACTCGTTGTTGAACTTTGCCGGAGGTCCTCGGACTCCACGAAGCCGGTCGGCTTCGAGCACAGTGTGTCGGCCACGAAGTCGAAGATGACATCGCAGCAGCCCTTGCGCCACTCCTGGGTCGCGGTGCTAACAGCCGCGGGCATGTCCGGCAGGGCACAACCGGCCTCGTACCAGATCTGGGTTCCCTCGACGATCCAGGCCAGGACAGCCTGCTGCTGTCCGAGCCCGTGAATGAGTCGGTCCCGCAGCAGCGGGTCAGCCCCGTCATCGTCCCTGCTATAGGTCCGGGTGAACGCCCCGCCGCGCCGTCCAGGGGCTTGACAGTCGGTCGTGGCGGGACGCAGCATCCTCTGATATCGGGGCGCTGATGCCACGGCGGCGGCCGAGGAGGCCTTGTGCTCTTGAATCGTCGAGGCGTGACGGCGTTGGCGTTGCTTGCCGGGACGACGGTGGTCGCCGCCGTTCTGGCGCCGAGTTCGGGGGCCGCCGCCAGCGGGTCGCCGGCTCTGGGTGGCGGTACCTCGGCGGTCCTCGACCTGCATGAGGCGTCGGCTCTGGCTCTTGCTGTGTCTCCGGACCATCGCCACGTCGTCCTGAACTTCCTCGACAGCCTGTGGACTTTGCCTGCCTCGGGGGGCACCGCGACCCGGGTGACCAGCCTTGTCCAGGACACCGGTAATCCCGACTGGTCGCCGGACGGGAGCACGGTCGCGTTCGAGTCCTACCGGACTGGCACCTTCCACATCTGGGCGATGAACCCGAATGGTTCTAAAGTCCGCGAGCTGACCGGCGGCTTCTACGACGACCGGGAACCGGCGTACTCACCGGACGGCACGAAGATCGCCTTCTCGTCGGACCGGCCGCCAGCCGGGTCGGCGCCGGGAACGATGGGCGGCTCGTACAACGTCTGGACGTTGACCTTGGCGACTGGTGAGCTGACGCAGGTCACCCACGCGGCGCGGGCGCACTCCGACTACTACCCGACCTGGTCACCGGACGGCCGGCAGATCGCCTTCGTCAACACCTTTCACGAGATCGACGCGGTCACGGTAGCCGGCCCGGGCGTCAGCCGCGTCCTCTACGCCAGCCCGGCAGCCACCTTCTACTCCCCGACCTGGTCCCCCGACGGCAAGAGCCTCGCCTACACCGAGCGGACCGATCTGCCCGCTCCGGCGACGAGACTGATGGTGAACGGTGTCCCGGTCTCCGGGAACGAGGACGTCTTCACCTTCCCGGCCCGCTGGATCTCCACCGGCGCCCTTCTCTACGCGGCGGACGGCCACATCCTGCGGCGCGACGTCGGCGCCGCCACCGTGACGACCGTCCCGTTCACGGCGAAGGTTCCGTTCAACAGGCCGTCGTATCCGATGAAGCAGCACGACTTTGCCTCGACGTCGGCGCAGCCGACGACTGGCGTCGTCGCGCCGGCGCTGTCACCGGACGGCCGGCACGTCGCTTTCGTCGCGTTGAACCAGCTGTGGGAGATGACCGTCGGCCAGTCCCCGCGACGGCTGACCAGCGACGGGTACTACAAGGCTGACCCGACCTGGTCCCCCGACGGCAGGTACCTGGCCTACGCCACCGACCGGAACGGGCCGATGGCGATCTACATCCGGGATCTACGCACCGGGCAGGTGCGGAAGCTGACCCCCCCGGCCGGGGCCTCTACCCTCTCCCAGGCGGCGATGGCTTGGTCTCCCGACAGTCGCGAGATCGCCTTCCAGTCCGCCGTCGACAACGAGCCGAAGGTAGGCACCTGGGTCGCGAACGTCGCGACCGGGCAGATCCGGCTGGTCCTGGCCGCCCAGTTCGAACCCGGCCGGCCCACCTGGAGTCCCGACAGCACGACGCTGGCGCTGGCCGCCTGGAAGCCGTACTCCAACCGCTTCCGGGAAGGTGTCAGCCTGGTTCGCACGGTCAACGTGAACACCGGCGTCACCCGGTGGTACGACCCGTATCCGTACCAGACGATCACCAACCGGGTCGACGGCGACGGTCCGGTCTGGTCCCCCGACGGTCGATACATGGCCTACGTCCTCGACGACGTGCTCTGGCTTTTGCCGGTGACGCCGACCGGAGCCCCCGCCGGCCCCGCCCGGCAGGTCACCGCCGACGTCGCCGACCAGATCAGCTGGTCCAAGGACTCCCGGCACATCCTCTACGACTCAGCCGGCCAGCTTCGGCTCGTCACCGTCGCATCCGGGCGCAGCGTCGCCCATTCCGTCGCCGTCCCGGTCCGCCTCGCCTGGCGCCAGACGGTTCCGACCACCCGGGAAGTGATCCACGCCGGATCCCTCTGGGCCGGGACCAGCGACTCTCTGCAGCACAACGTCGACATCGCCGTCCAGAACAACCGGATCGTCAGCGTAGTTCCAGCGCGCCCCCGCCGGAACTACGGACCCGAGGTCCGCTACGTCGACGCCGCCAAGCTGACCGTCATCCCCGGACTGTGGGACGCCCACCGACACGAGCAGCTCGACCAGCCCTACGCCGGAGGTCGCAGCAACCGCCTCGAGCTCTCCTTCGGCATCACCAGTGTCATGTCGATGGGCGACGCCGCCTACCCGGCACTAGAGGAGACCCAGTCCCAACAGTCCGGAGCGAGGCTCGGGCCGCGCTACTTCTGGGCCGCCGAACCGGTCGACGGCCGACGGATCTATTACAACTTTATGCGCGCCACCCCCGACCAGACCGCCCTCCAACGGGAATTGTCACGGCTGGCCCAGCTCAAACCGGACGTGTTGAAGACCTACGTCCGGTTGCCCAACACCATGGAAGCCCAAGCCATCGCCGCCGGCCACCAGCTGGGCATCCCGTCGTTCTCCCACTACTTCTGGCCGGCGCTGGCGTTTGGCCAGGACGGGACCTCGCACTGGGCCACCCAGCGGGCCTACCAGAACGCCGTCTCCAACGACACCATCGCCTACAACGACACCATCGCGCTCTACGCCCGGTCCGGCATGGCTATCACCAACACGCCGTTCTCGGGTGTGCAGTTCGTGCCAGGACTGCTCAACGACCCCCGGCTCAAGACCCTGCTGTCCCCGTGGCAGTACGCCAACGCCGAGAAGCAGTACGCAGCCGGTCCGGAGACCCCCGCCGGGCTGGCCCTTCAACGAGGCTGGGGCCAGGCCGACGCGAAGATCCTCAAAGCAGGTGGCACCGTCCTCGCCGGCACCGACGCATCGCTGGGACTCGGGGACTTCGGCCAGGTCGTCGCGATGAGCGTGATGGCGCACACCGGGCTGACCAACTACCAGGTCCTGCAGTCCGCCACCGTCAGCCCAGCCAAAGTCATGGGCGTCGCCGACCAGCTGGGCACTATCCAACCCGGAATGCTCGCCGACATGGACATCATCCGGGGCAATCCCCTCGCCGACATCAACGCCATCACCAACGACGTCTACGTCATGCAGAACGGACAGCTGTTCACCGAACAGCAGCTCCTTGCCCCATACACCAACAGCCGGCTGAACACCCCGCCAACCAGCGCCGCACGCACCACCGCTCGCGGCGGCCAGCTCCCGACCTCGGTCGCGGCCGGCACCGGCGGACAGGCCACCACCAGCAGCGACTCCAGCAACCCGTGGACGTTCGGCGTCGCCGGCGGGTTGGCCCTGGCCGCACTGTCCGGCACGTCCATCCTGGTGCGTCGGCGCAAAGCAGCGGCCGCGCATTCCTGACCTGCACAACGCTGGTCGCCGCCGAGCGCGTCCTATCTGTAGCCGTGGGAGCAGAGCGCGTGCTTGTGTGCAGCAACGGCAGTGGCTGGGGCGGCGTCGTGCGCGACTCGTCCCGACGGTGCGCAGCGCCCCGCTGAGGTCGGCTCGCCGTGCTGCAGCAGCGCGATGTGGGCCAGGGCGAGCAGCTGCGCGCTGGCCTGGTCGGACAGCCCACGCAGGGCAGCCGACATCGCCGCGGGCCCGCAGCAGCACCGGCGGCGCTCCGCCGGCCCGGGCAGCCTGCCCGGCCGGCCGCCGCACCTGCCGCCAGCGGCCCGGGCTCAGCGCCGTGCCGGACCCGCGGTCAAGCTGGTTGCCGCGCTCTCCGGTAGCTGCAGGGCGCGGGTGAGGGCGTGTTGCAGGTCGAGCCAAACGGCGCGGTGCGGCCCGGGCCGGGCCGGGCCGCCAGCAGCCCCACCAGGACTTCCAGGCAGGGTGCCGGCGGCGGGCAGCTCGGTAGCGGCAGCGCCGGCGGCGGCTCTCAGCACCAGCCGACGGCATCAAGCGGCCGTCGTGGACGTCTTTGACCACCCGATCATCGCTCGGCGCCAACTGCACAAGATCAGGAACGTCCAGGACAAGCTCCCGCGGCACCTGCGCGGGCCGGTCGGCACCAAGATGCGCGCGCCTACCACGCCGACAGTGCGCTGCTCGCCGAGGCCAAGCTTCAGGCCCTGGCCCGCGAGCTGGACAAGACCCACCCGCGGGTCGCCGCCAGCCTGCGCGAAGGCCTGGCTGAGACCCTGACCGTGCTGCGGCTCGGAGTGCCGCCCACGTTGGCGCGCACGCTGAGATCGACCACCGCCATCGAGTCCATGATCGGGGGGATGGTCGAAGCCGGCAAGCAGTTCCGTCGCGGCAACGGCCACCTGCACCTGCGCCGGCGCTCGAACGCGAGGCCGCCGAGACTGTCGGAGCCACCTGCCATCATGACCTGGTCAGCGTGGCCTAACGATCAACGGGCCACCACCGAAGTTCCCCGGAACTCGGGACATCCTCTACCTAGAATGTTCCGGCTCGTTAGTGCACGGTGACCGTTCCTGTCATCGCGGGCATCTCAGCGTGGTATTGGCACAGCACGGGATACCTGCCGGCCCGAGGAAAGCCCGGGAAGGTGGCCCGGCCCCCGGGCGGGAGGTTGCCTGAATCGTAGGACCAACCCGAGTGCGGCGCCGCCGTCCAGGTGTGGGCGACGCTGTCATTATTGACGATGACGACTCCCTGTCCCCTTGCCACAACGGGGTTCTGGGGCAGGAACGCATAGTTGCGGATCTTCACGACGAGCGGGGCCAGCGCCACCGCTTTGGGGGCCGCGCCCAACGCCGTTGGTGCTGCCGTATGGGTCTGTGACGCCGTGGGTCGGGCCACAGACGGCGAGGGCGTCCCCACCGCGTCCGGCAGCGCAGCGGACGACGGGGTCGGTTGGGCGGCGGCCTTCGACGGGGAGCCACCTGCGCCGCAACCCGCCATAAGCAGCGCGCATGCCGTCAGCACCCCGAGCGATGCCCAGGGTTCGGTCATCCGCGGCCAGCAACCGGTGCGGCGTACAGAACGACGTTGTCGTTGTAGTGAGCGGTGCGCCGGTCGAACCGGCCTCCGCAGGTGATCAGCACGAGCCGTTCTCCTAAGGACTGGTCGAAGACCGACGGGGGGAGCGAGGACTTGGCGTAGGACCGGCGGCCGGCGACCGTGAACACCACGGTCCGGCCCGATGCCGCCCGCAGCTCGACCGTGTCACCTACCTTGAGCTCCCGCAGACGGGCGAATACCCCGATGCCGTAGCGGGCGCTGTCGACATGACCGTCGACCACGACGCTGCCCGAGGCGTCACCGGGCGCCGCACCAGAACTCCACCAGCCCAGGACCGATGGGTCATCGGGGACCGCCAGCGCACCAGTTGGTCCCACCCCGACCGGGACTACCCGAGCAGACAACCCGAGCCGAGGCATCCGCAACATCACCGGCCGGGCTGCTGCACGAGCCAGCTGTCCCCCTGACCCGGCGAAGGCAACCGGGTAGCGAGAGACACCGGCACCAGGCAGCAGGGTCGCCGCTCGCGGCGAAGGGACGACGCCGACCTGCGTCGTCGTCCCGGGCCGCTGCAGCAGAGCCCCCGCGACAACTGCGCCAAGGCCGACCGCGAGAAGACCTACGGCAGGCCGGGGCCTCGGCATCGGCTAGCTGCGCCGACGAGGCAGAAGCCGCCAGCCGGCAGTACCGACGACCGCTCCGCCGGCAAGCATCAAAAGGACAGGCAACGCGCTGGTCGAGCCCTCCGCCTGCCCGCCATTGCCGGCCGCCACCCCCGTCGGGGTGCTAACCAGCGCAGGGGCGCTAACCAGCTGGCCACGCACGGCTCCGGCCGGGAATGCCTTGGTGTGTGCGTTGAAGTAGTAGCCGGCGGGGTTGCTCGAAATGTCCGACAACAGCGCCGGGGCCACCGCCACGCAGGCCTTACCAGCACCGATCTTGGTGGGGTCAAGCGGGACGACGACCGGCCCGTTAACTACTGCCGCGCCCTTATGGATGTGCATCGCGACCGCCTGCAGGGACGTAGCGGTCACGGTGTAGCAGAGCTGGTGGGAGGAGGTGTCGAAGGTGAACAACGCCATCGCTGTTGCTTTGGGGTCCCCGACCTTGCCGACCTCGTTCGAGCCTTTGGCGGTAGCGGTAGCGCTGGCCCCCGTCGTTGCTGCAAGGGCGGCGGCCGCCGGCGCGATCGCCAGGCCCACCGCCAGAACCGGTGTGGCCAATAGCAGCGCAGTGCGTCGTTCCATCGTTCCTCCTCAGGCGACAGAGCGTGGGCCACGCTGCCGGGGTCGCCCCGTGATCGAAGGCTGCATCGCCTACCGATGCTGGTCAACTCGGCACCCAGGTGACCGTTGCAGGGATGCTCACCACCACGCCGACGACCCCTGCCGGTAGCCGCCGTCGATAAGCGCCCGTTCAACCCGCCGGACTGTGTCACATACGGTGGTGCTTATTGAGACTGGCGCGGACGCGGACGGAGCGAGCGAACCGGCGCAGGTGAGGAGCCAGTCGCTGACAGTCGCTCGACCCGACGGAGCAGCTTGACCGCCTCACCTATGTCGTAGCGAGCCTCGAGCGTCTCCCCCCGCACCGAGGCATGCAGCGCCTTGCCGTCGGCGCTCCGGTCGTGTGGCTGCTCCGGTCGTGTGGCTGCTCCGGTCGTGTGGCTGCTCCGGTCGTGTGGCTGCTTCTCGGCGAGCCGATGCGGGGTCGTGGTCAAGGTTGGGTGGATCGGGGTCGAGGCGATTAGGGAGGTTGCCGAACGGCGGATCTCCCTTTCTCGTTTGGAGCCGCAGATGGTTGTCACCTCCCGCGCCCGCCGGTGGGGTCTTGCCCTGGCCGGTCTGCCGCTGACCGCTGCCGTGGTTGTCGGCGGCACCCCTGCTGCCTTCGCGCAGCCGGTTCCAGCCTCAACCTCAACGGTGCCGAGCGGGCCAGTGAGCCATGCCGACGCCGACCACATGGGCTCGACCATCCGGGCGCACCAGCCGTTGACGGCCACCGCGGCGGCGGCTCCGGCCCTCAGCGCAGCTGTGGTGGGTCAGCCCTACGGGATGGACGTCAGCGCCTTCCAGGGCAACGTGGACTGGAGCGCCGCCGCCCGAACCGGCGGGCAGTTTGTCTACATCAAGGCTTCCGAGTCCACCGGCTACCTCAACCCCTACTTCGCGCAGCAGTACAACGGGTCCAAGGCCGCCGGCCTGATCCGCGGTGCCTACCACTTTGCGCTGCCGGACCGCTCCAACGGCGCCACCCAGGCGAACTACTTCCTCGACAACGGCGGCGGCTGGTCCCCGGACGGATACACCCTGCCGCCGATGCTCGACATCGAGTACAACCCCTACGGCTCCACCTGCTACAACCTCAGCGCCGCCGCGATGTCGTCCTGGATCGCCGAGTTCTCCACCACCGTGCACACCCGCACCGGCCAGTTCCCGACGATCTACACCACCCGGGACTGGTGGGACACCTGCACCGGCAGCAACCCCGGCTTCGCCGCCACCAACGCGCTGTTCATCGCCAACTACTCCACCTCACCGGGGCTGATGGCGGCCGGCTGGGGCTCTGAGAGCATCTGGCAGTACAGCGACCAGGGAGTGTTCCCCGGCGACCAGGACGTGTTCAACGGAACAGCCGCCCAGCTGCGCGCCTTCGCCGGTGCCGCCCAGCCCCCGGCGCCAGTGACCACGCCGATCAGCTCGCTGTACAACAGCCTCGGCGGGGCCAGTTCCTATCTCGGGGCCGCGGTCGGCGGCGAATACCCCGCGGCGGGCGGCACCGCCCAGAACTATCAGTTCGGTCGGATCTACTCCTCGACCCTCACCGGCACCCACGCCGTGCACGGCGCGATCCTGGACCGCTACCTCGCCCTGGCCGGCCCCGCCGGCCTGCTCGGCCTGCCGACCACCGACGAAAACCCGGGCGGCAACGGCGGCCGCTACAACAACTTCGCCGGCGGCGCCATCACCTGGACCCCCAGCACCGGCGCCCACGAAACCCACGGCGCCATCCGAACCCACTGGGCCGCCCTGGGCTACGAACACAGCGTGCTCGGCTACCCCACCACCGACGAAAGCCCAGCCGCCTACGGCGGCCGCTACAACAACTTCACCGGCGGCGCCATCACCTGGACCCCCACCACCGGCGCCCACGAAACCCACGGCGCCATCCGGACCCGCTGGGCCGCCCTCGGCTACGAACGCGGACCACTGGGCTACCCCACCAGCGACGAAACCCCCGTCCCCGGCGGGCTGCGCAGCACCTTCCAACACGGCACCATCACCTGGAACCAAACCACCAACCAGCTCACCGTCCAGACACGCCCATGACCAGCGATCCGGCCCGCAACCAGCGCCGCCGGACTGGTACTGCACGGGCCGTCGCCTGCGCAGCATCGTCCCCATGAACAACGCAGCCCCACCACCACCCGCCAACCCGCCCCGGCCGGCCCTCGACGCCGGCCCGGTCCTGCGGCCGACGATCCGGCGCCATAAGCCGAACGTCAGGCGGATCACCTCCTGCAGCCGCGCACACGCTGTACGGGACGTCCGGTCGCCCCTCACCGATCGGTATCGTCTGTGACACGTGCACGCCCCTTCGAGCCGTCCACGGCGCCCTGGAAGGAATCGAGCCGCGCGCTTACGCGGCGTGTGTCGGTGCACCTCGTGGCCCTGTGCGGTATCGCGTTTACCCGCACCGCGGCGATAGTCGTTCGAGCGGACGTCGGACGCCGCCTGTTAGTGGCCGTTCGGTTCGCCGATCTTGTGGGTCCGTTCCTCGCGCAGTGCGCGCAGGTGGACTGCCGCCCACGTGCGGTAGGGACGCCAGGCCTCGGAAACCTCCGCCAGCGTCCGGTCCGTGCCGTAACGCTGGATGATCTCAGCTTCCAGGTGCGGCTCGTGTCGTGGCGGGACGTCAGGGGCGTTGGCGCCACGCAGCACCACCAGCTCGGCCGCGAACGGCCCTAGCCCCTTGATCTCCTGGACCGATCGGATGGCGTGGTCGGGGTCGACGGCCCGCAGTGCGTTGCCGTCCAGCCGCCCGTCGAGCGCGGCGTCGGCGACGGCGTGCAGGTACTCGGTCTTGCGGCCGGGCAGATCCAGGTCCAGGGCGCGTAGAACTCGTGGGGCCGGGAATGCTCCGTCGTCGCCATGGTGGTTGATCAGCTCGCCCCGGAGTCGGGCGGCCTGCCCGATGCGGATGCGCTGGGACAGCACCGACCAGGCCGCGGCCTCATACGGGGAGTGGAAACCACACGGACGCAACCCGGGTAGCTGCGTCTGCGCGGCGGCGATGACCGGGTCGCGACCAGCGACGTCCGGCCAACCACGGGCGTCGACGTCTAGGGCGAGGAAGCGACGGACCTGGTCGGCTGCGGCCTCCAGGTCGCCGTCGCCGGCCACGTTGATGGTCGCGAGGTGGTCGCGTTGGGTGAGTTCCACCTCAGCCCGTGACCAGTCGGACTCCACCCGGAACACGGTGCGGATCCCGTCCCCGGCTTGCTGGTCGCTCAGCGCCGAAGGGCTGAAGCCTTCCCAGAAAGCTCGGCTGGTCCGCAGGGACCACGGGCCGAGCACTTCGGCGTCGACGGTGTGCCCTCTCATCGCCGTTCCTTCCTGGAGCCGGGGTCGGGTCAGGCCTGGTCGTGGATGGTGATGGCGTAGCCGTCGGGGTCGGAGAAGGTGAAAGTCCGCCCGAACGGGGAGTCGAACGGGGCGACGGTGATGGGGACGCCGTCGGCGGCCAAGCGGTCGTGCAGGACCTGGGCGTCGTCGGCGTGCAGCCACAGCGCCACGCCGATACCGGGGTTCGGTCGGGCCGCGTCGAGGTCGACACCGGGCAACGGTTCCCGGACGGCGAACGAGGCCGGTGCGGTGTCGAACACCACGGCCCCGGGCGGAGCGACGGGCGTGCGCTTCAGTCCCAGTCGGGTCTCGTAGAACTCGGCCGCGCGTTCGATGTTGCGCACCTGCAAAGCGATGAAGGTCGGTCCGGTCACGGTCATCGTGAGCTCCTCCTGATTGCGAGTCAATACATTGACACTTACCAGTGTGTCAGGATGATGACATGAGTCAAGTGGAGTCCGTCGGCCCGGTGGACCAGGCGGTGGGATACGTGCTCAAACAGGCCACCACCGCCCTACGCGCGGCAATGGACACCGTGCTGCGTCCGCTGGAGCTGACGGTCCCGCAGTACTCCTGCCTGGAAGTGCTGGACCAGCGGCCGGGACTGTCCAGCTCGGAGTTGGCCCGCGCCACCTTCGTCACCCGGCAGTCCATGAACCTGGTCCTGCAGGGCCTGCAGCAACGCGGCCTGCTCACCCGGACCGCCGTCGCTGACCACGGTAAGGCCCTGCCCACCGAACTCACCGCCGCCGGCCGCGTGCAGTTGCGTGCGGCCAGCGGCGCGGTCCGCACCATCGAGAAGCAGATGCTCGCCCCACTCACGCCGACCGCTCAACAACGCCTACTTGCCGACCTCACCGCCTGTGCCACCGCGCTCACGGCTGAATCCGGCACCCGACCGCACCCGCACATCGCCAGCGACTGACCCGGGACCTCACTACCTCCATCACAGCATGAAAGCCCCGAACCGAAGCCGGTTGCGTTCATGTGCGCGCGGCGTCCTGGGCCGGCCCGGTTACTGACCGCCTGTGGACAGCAGCTTCGTGGTCCGGGCCAGCTGTGGCAGCGTCCGGGCCGTGCTGCTCCCGCTGCTGGCCGTCGGTGACCTGGGCGTCGGGGTCTGGCTGCTCTGGCACGCCCGCCGCCACCACGGCTGGGACCAGCCCGGCGTCCCAGTGACCGGCGTGCTGCTGCTGATGCGCGCGCTGTTCCTGGGCTGGCTGGCCGTGCAGCACCCAGCCGCACCCGCAATGCCTCCGCCGCCGCCGAGCGCGCCGGTGCCCATCTGACAAGTGCCCATCCGGCAGTGCCGGCTCGCGCCCGCCGAGCCGCCACCACGAGCACCAGAGCCGGACGTGGCCCTTCCGGACGTGGTCTATCGCTGCCGCACCACTGCCGCGTCGTCGCTGTGGCCGCCAGCCAGGCGGTACCAGCCCCGGCCGCCCGGGCGCAGCCACGGACAGACCACCAACTCGTACTCGGCGCTACCCGGGGTGTAACCCGCCGCCTGCAGCGCGCCGACCAGCACCCCACGAGGCTGGCTGTCCGCCGGGCCGGTGAAACAACCCCGCAGCACCGCCTGAGCCCGGGCCAGCCGAACCGGCCGTATTTGGTGCACCAGGCCGCCCTGGAGGTGCAGCCCCGGCTGGCAGGCGACCCACACCGCCAGCTGCCGGCCGGTCAACACCGGCCGCCCCGGCCCCAGCCGGCGCAACCCGAGCAGCAACTCAGCGACCGACAGCGCCCCGCACGCCTGCAACTGGCAACCCACCGGCCCCACGAGCTGCGAGGCCGCGTCCCGGCCCTGCACCAGCAGCCGGCCGACGACGGCGACGTCCCCCCCAGCCAGCCACCACGCCCCGGCCGCAGCCGGTTCCTGGCGCAGCACCACCACCCCTTGCGAACGCACCTCCCGCAGCAACCCGGCCCAGCCGCCGGCCACCGCCGCCGGCACCGTGTCAAGCGCCGGACGCAACGCCAACCCGAACAGCAGCATCAACGCCCGCACCGTCTGGGCACACGCCCGCCCGTCCCCGAGCCCGGCCAGCACCAGCAACCGGGCGCTGGCCACGTCATCCAACGCCCGCAACGCCGGCAACATCCCCACCGCCCGGCGCAGCACCAGCGGCGCCCCGACCGCCCGGGCCAACCGCCCGGCCCGGACCCGGACCCGGCGCCGCTGAGACCCAGCCGCGCCAAGCGGCAGGTGCAGGCCGCCGTCCTGACCGCCGGGAGGCAGCAGCTGCAGGTCACGCTCCAACGCCCGCTGCAGGTCCGGCCGCAACGGCGCCACCCGGGCCGCCAGCAACGCGACCACCGCCTCCAAGCTCGCCGCCGGCGGCGGCCCGGTCGGCCGCGGCAACGAAGGCAGCAACCCCGGCCACCCACCGAGCAGCGGCCCCTGCGACCCGGTACCGCCCACCCCACCCGACCCCGTCACCCGCACACCACCTCGTCGAGGGGTGGGTATTCAGGCCCGTGACCGGTGCTGCGGGCTGGGGCAGTGCTGGTCGGGGTCAGCTACTCAAGGCAACCAGAGCGTGTGCCCAGGTGAAGTACTTGTTCCTGCCCAGGTCCCCAACGGTCTTGATGTTGAACGCCTTCTGCAGGAGCTCGCCGTCGGCGTCGGTAACCCCGGCCAAGGCACTGACCGGGGCCGCCAGGACCTCCTCGAGCGTCTTGTCCTCGTAGGCCTTGTCGAGGTACTTGGACAGATCAGCGGCTACGGCCACAACGGCTCCCGGGGTCGGACGGCTCGGACACGTGCGACCCGGACCATGCCATGCCGGCGCCGGCTCGGTGGGCGGCGGTCCCGGTCCTGGCGGGGCACCCCCCAGGCCGCCCGCTGCCGCGGTACCGGCCTTGCCCATGGGCGTGAGCTGTGCTGGCCGCCCGGGGCAGCTGCGGCGCAGGGGATGGACACGGTGTCGGTGGTCCGGGCGGGCCAAGTGCTGCACCAACTTACGGACCGTCCAACCCGACGGCAGCAAACCGACCCGGAGCTGAGCGTCCAAGAGCCCTGAACCTTGCTCACCACCAGGTAGCGGAAGTAGTCCAGGTCGCCCAGCGGGACGTCGGCGCGGGACGCGGCCGGCCCCGTCGGCTCCGGGAACGGCACGTGCACTCAAAGCAGGCCACGAGCTGACTGGCGTCCCGCAACAGGATCGTCAGGTCGAACGCTCCTGCGACCCTGCTCATCGCGTCTCCCCGCCCGGGTCGCGCAGGTAAGCCTCGACATCACCGATGGCCTGCTCGGTGGTAGCGAACTGGACGGCATGCCAGCCGGCGGCGTGGGCACCGTCGATGGCGACGGGCGTGTCATCGACCAGGACGGTCTGCTCGGGACAGGCACCAAGCCGCCGAGCGGTCACCGCGTACGCCTCGGGATCGGGCTTGGCCACGCCCACCTCGTGGGAGTACACAACGACGTCGCACGCCTGGGGGAAGCCGTACCGCTCCTGCTCGCGTTCCCGGGCGCCGACGAAGCTGTTGCTCAAGATGCCAGTACTGCAGCGAGGTCGCAGCCCCCGGAACCACGCGAACAGCTCGACGTTCACCGACCCGAGGTAGTCCTGCCACAGCAGCGACCAGAAGCGCTCCAAGTCCCCATCCGTGACCGGCAGGACAGCCCGGACCGCGGCCTGCACCTCCGGCTCGGACAACGCGCCGACGCACCCAAGCTCGAAGACATCAGCAAGCCGGTCCTCGGTGCTGCCCACGGCCAGGCCGACGTCGCTCTCCCAGCGCGGCAGCCACCCGGTCTCGGGCGTCACCGCCAACACACCGCCGATGTCCAGCACCACGCACGTCACCGACACATCAGCACCGTAGAACCTCCACCACGACCGTCCCGGCGACCGATCCGTAACCGGCTGCGGACGCATCTAGTCAGCTGCTCACGGCCGAGGCCTCGGCTCGAGCCGCCGCCAGCGCGCCGCCAGCCCACGATGCTCGGCTGTGCCGCTCGACGGCGACGCTGAGGTCGCACGCGCCCCCCCCCGCACGCCGGGGCTGGCCAGGTCCGGACATCCTGGACCCGCCACCATCGGACAGTACGGAACTGGAACGACAGGTCCGGCCGGGGCCGCCCAGCATGACCGGTGACCAATCGGCACGGACACCAACCATGGAAGGACGCGGCACCAGTGACCTACTTCGATCCGTCGGTGCTGACGATCCGTTCGTTCGGCGCCCCGGACTGGCCCAGGTCTGACCGATCCTGCAAGACATCGTCGTCGAGCAGGAGACCTTCCCCTACGACCCCGCGATGACCGAGGGCGAAGCCCGGTCCATGTGGATCGTCACCCCGCCAGGACGCACCCTGGTGGCGGACCGCAGCGGTCAGGTCCTGGGCACCGCAAACATGCACCCGAACCGACCCGGGCCGGGCAAGCACATCGCCAGTGGCAGCTTCATGGTCGCTCGTGCAGCGCGAAGCCAGGGTGTCGGGCGGGCACTGGTCGAAGCGGCTCTGTCCTGGGCAACCGGCAGCGGCTTCGCCGGGATGCAGTTCAACGCAGTCGTCGAAGGCAACCTCGCCGCCGAGAAGCTGTACGCCGACCTGGGCTTCGTCACTACCGGCACCGGCCCGGGCGCCTTCGAGTCCCCCACCAGGGGCCGGGTAGGGCTGCACGTGCTGTACCGAACGGTTCCCTAGACGTGAGGTGCGACGGTGCCGGCGAACGACTCAGGGTCGCGCCGCCAGCGATCGGCTGCCGGGACAGCTCGTGGGCCCGGCCCAAAGGTGATCCAGCAGCTGGGCCGGGTCGTACTGCAGCTACGCCTCGTCAGTCGTCCGACCCGGGCGCCTGGCCCTCGAAGTGGCCGCGCAGGCCGGTCATCTTCCGCAGGTACAGGCCCGCCATCTGCAGGTGCACGCGGGCAGTGTCCTCCTCGACGTCCCCGCCGCTCGGGTGCCCGACAGAGTTGCGGGTGACACGCAGCAACTCGGCGACGGCATCCAGCGTCAGGACGTCGGCCAAATCGTGCGGCAGGGCCGAGCGCAGTGGCTCCAGGCGCTTGCGGAACTCCTCGAACCGGGTCGCGTAGGTGCTTCGCGGGTTGAGCAACAGCTTGCCGAGCTTGCCGTCCTGCCCGCTGCTGGCAGCGACGAACGCTTCCGCGAGGCCGCGGAAGGCCTGCTCGGAGGCGACACCGAGCATGACCGAGCAGGCGAGGTAGCACCGGGCGTTGAAGGCCCGCAGCGCCTCCCGTACGTAACGCACCGCCAAGTCGTCCACACCTGGCGCTTCGCGGCGCAGCCGGCTCAGGTACCCCTCCGGGTCGCGGGGTTCCCACGCCCCGCCGCCGGCAGCAGCCCGGCCGTCCGCTGACAGCCGCCACTGCCAGTTGTCCGTCCCGGAGCCCTGCCCGTCCGGATCGAGATATACGAGCCCGTCCGCGACAAGCCCCCACAGGGCCTCCATGACCTCGTGGGGCCGACAACCGGTCGCCTCCCGCACCAGGTGCGGCAAATAGGACTGCGAGAACCGGGTCTCGGCGTAGGGCGTCCCGAGATGCTGCAGAACCTGGCGGCGAACATCCACCTTCGCAACGCTACGAGGAGGCGTCTTCTATGTCAGCCGACGAGACTGCCTGGGTGGGCCATGTCCTCTCGCTGCACCGGTATCCGCTGAAGAGCGCGCGCGGCGAGCAGTTGCGTGCGGTACGCGTCGACATCGAGGGTGTGCGGGGTGACCGGGGCTGGGCCTGCCTCGACGCCGCGGACGGCACCGTCGGCAGCGCGAAGCACCCGTACAGGTGGGGGCGGCTGCTCGAGGTGACCGCGCAGGTCGACGAGCACAGCAGCAAGGTCACCGTCCAGGTGCAGGGTCGGCGTGCGGTCGCCGGGAGCGAACGGGCCGGCGCGCTGCTCAGCGAGCACCTCGGACGGCCGGTGCGGTTGACGCAGTCCGTTCCGGAGCAGGCCCGGTTGCACCGCCGGCTGCCCGAGGAGCAGGGGCTGGTCCCGGACTGGATGACCGGTGCCGCCCCCGGCCAGGAGATGATCACCGAGCTGTCCGGTGCCCGGCCAGGCGGCCGTTTCGTGGACTTCGGGCCGGTGCACCTGGTCACCACCGGCGCGCTTGCCGAACTCGCCGGGCAACTCGGGCGCGCCAGCGTGGCCGCGACTCGCTTCCGACCCAACGTCGTCCTCGATGTACCACACGATCCGGTGCCCGGTCAGGAGCTCAGGATCGGCGACGTCGTCCTACGAGTGATGCTCCCCACCCCGCGATGCGTCGTTCCTGGCCTCCCGGACAAGGGAGCAGCAGTGGACCGGCAGCTGTTGAGCGCCTTGGCCAGGCACCACCGGACCGTCGTGGGTGTCCTGGGCCGGGCGGCGTGCTTCGGCGTGTACGCCGAGGTTCTGCGCCCAGGTCCGCTCACGCTCGGCCAGGTCGTCCGGTAGCCCATACGGAACCTGCTGGCCCAGTGACAGGCCTCCCGCCATCAGCAGCAGAATGAGCGGTTCATGCCCTGCGCTGCGAACCCCATGCTCTTGGGGCAGGAGCGGCGCACGTCTCGCGATCGGGCGATGGGCCCTGTAGCCACCGAGCCTTCGTCGAAGTCACAGCGCCCTAACCTTCAGCAATGGTGGACCTGGACACCACTGCGAACAGCATCGTGAGCCCACCCGCAGGTAGCTCAAAAGCCGGACACGCGGAGCGGCTCGAAGCCGGCCGCGTGCACCTGGAGTTCGACGAGGACGACCACGTCTTCGTCGAGGTCACCCAGGTCCCGCGCCGACGCCAACATCCTGGCGCGATCAGCAGCGAAGCCGCAGCCAGCCTCGCGAGCACCGCAGGCTCTACGAGGACGCCTCCTGACAACCGGTAGACGACCCGCCGCCAGCGCTCTACGCGTCCCGCAGTCGTTGCTCAAGCGCGTCTATTCGCGCACGCAACTCGTCAAGGTCTTCGTCTAGACGCGGTGATACGACCGGACCGCCATACCGGGACCGACGACGTGTGGGCTGGCGCGGCTGGCCGTCATCCGCGTAGACCAGGCCCAGGTACTGCCCCATGCGCCTACCGAAGCCAGCGCCGCTCGTCACAGCTCGACACTACGACCCGCGCTGGCATGTGCTTGGTGGCCGGAGGTCAATCGCGACGCTCCTGCCAGTCCTTAGCACCGGCCGGTTCGACTGCGAGCTGACCGACGTAGGCCGGGTCGAACCGGCCGATCTTGAGTTCGACGACGACGTAGCGCAGCTGCTCGACGTGGAACAGCCAGCAAGTCCAACACCAGCTCATCGCCGTCGACGTCGAACCGCA
>JAABUP010003552.1_pt1 | contig 27382 bp, 27 predicted proteins | sample 5559201 | NCBI WGS metagenome assembly JAABUP01 (sample SAMN10711887, study PRJNA513373) | rock metagenome | isolation source: Antarctica rocks | place: Antarctica | reverse complement strand
ATCGGATTCAACGACTGAAGCAGATGATTCATGAACGTTAGAGAGTACAGCCCGAAGGAAGCGTAACGTAGCACATGTAGTTGGGTGCGATTAGTAACTTGTTAAGCTGAGCAATGAGTGGTGAACTGGTGATAATTGGCGGTCTGACCAAGCTTTCGACCAATTAATACTCATGACCTTGGGCACCCCAAAAGGATCAGGGATTGGGTACGGAATAGCGCATTCCTGATCCGGCCTAGCACCCCTACCACCTCGAATTTGCCCGGATCTCTCGGTTTTCTCACGCACGCAACACACCCTCCTTTGTTCCAAGCTCTGTCGACTCCCGTTGTTTCCTAGGTTCGACTGCGTGATAATGTCCCCTATGGTCGTCGGCTTCAAATGTGATTGAGAACGGGGAATGTTCGACTCACTCGCTAGCAGTTCGACCCTCACTCGCTGAAGACAATATCTGGGGCTGTGGCCGGAGGTTGATTCAACTAAGGTCTACGACACCTTGTCACGCAAGCACTACCGACGATACAGCTCACCCGGTCGTGGGCTCACATCGCACCTGAACAAGCCTCATCGAATCAATCATGGCATTGTCACGATCAACCCTCAGCCATGCATCATGGCCTGGCATTCTGTTACTCCTAATAACCCTCCTATCCTTAATAAATCTCGCGTATGCCGCCGATACTAAAGTTATACAAACCACCAACAATGCGGGGGAAGTCATCTACTTGGCGGATGATAGGAAACCGGCCTTGTACACACAGAACTTTGGGGACTGCCTGGGCAACTCTTTGATCAACGTGACGCGTTTCGATGCGGCCTACTACAAAGATAACATGACGGTGCTATTCCACTTGGAGGGGAGCACGGCATTGACAAACGAGAGTTTGATGAGTATGTGTACCTCGACTCTGATGTCTTATCGCTCTAACATAAGACTTCAGTGTACATTGGCGTCTTTGCCTATGGTTCATCTCGATTCAACCTCAACTTTAACCCGTGCAATGCTCAAATCTACAGGTAGGTAACCACAACATTTGCAGTTCTCTACATTCTGACACTATCCAGTCTTTGCCCAACGAATGCCACCGTCCCCATCGAAGCCAGCGGCATCATTCCGGTCTCACAGTCCGATGTTGCGGGGATACCATCAATCGCTCTCAGCATTCCAGATTTCGAAGGACAAGCCATATTGCGTCTCTTTGCCAATTCGACACAGTCCGAGATAGGTTGTTATTCTGGGGTGATTACAAATGGGGCAACGTTCTCTCAGCCGAAGACGGTGGGATCCATACTCGGTGTCTTCACCATCGTCGCGGTGGCAGCATCTTTTGCTACTGCCATATATGGCAACCATATCCCCACAACCCGTACTCACTACGCCCATTCACTTTCTATCCTAGTCGTCTTCTCGATCTTCCACCACATCTTCTTCACCGGAGCTCTGTCCGTGAATTGGCCCAGCGTGCTGCCAGCGTTTTGGAGTAACTTCGCATGGAGTGCAGGAATGATCTATAGCGATAAGATGCAAAATAGTATCAACCAGCTTATCGGGTCGAATAAGGGCAACACCAGCAACGTTGGTGCCGCCGGTACTGGCGCTGAATCTGATAGCACTGGTGGTGGTTATATCATTTCTCAAATCTATAAGAGGGCATTCTCCGATATCTTCCGTCGAGATGTGAATTCCCCCAGCGACGGACTCGCATTGTTGCAGACAAGACAATTGGAGCATGCTCTTGCTAGGAGAGATGGTGCTCTTGCCACTGCAGCAGACGGCTACTCGTGGTACGGATCTCCAGTCAAGCCAGGTCTACCCCTTCCGGGAAACTTCTCCGGGTTCGCTGGTACGCTCGCGGAAGAAAACATTCCTGCATCCAACGCATTTATGACTGGATTCCTCTGGTTCTTGATCCTCGCAGTACTTATTGCTGCCTCAGTGACTGGGTTTAAATGGCTACTTGAAGGGTTAAGCAAGACAAAGCTTGTGCGGGATGATCAACTGGCATACTTCAGAAAACATTGGCTTAGTTTCACTGCACTGGCTGTTCTTCGAACAATGCTCATCGAATTTTTCATGATGATCTTTCTGACATTGTTCCAATTCACCTACAAGGGATCTGGTGGGGTTACGGCGATTGCTGTCATCGTCTTCTTGATCTTCTTCGTCGGTCTGTTTGGTATTGCTGGATATGCCTGTTTCTATCGCCTCCGATTCGGCCAGTACGTGACTGTTCCTGACAGATTACACCTCGAGAAGACAAAAGCTCTTGGCTTTATTCCGTGGTACGGACTCGATACCGAGAAGAACAGATCAGAAAGCTCCGAACAAAGGGCATCAGCTGGCTCACTACCATGGTGGAGAGTAGGGTACGTGAGTGACGACTCCCAGAGAATCTCGGTTCACGAAGACGAAGACTACAGCAAGAAGTTCGGCTGGCTGTCTGCACGCTTCCGAAGAACAAGATGGTGGTTCTTTGCTGTCTGGTTGGTTTACGAATTCATTCGAGCCTGCTTCTATGGAGGAGCTGCCGGTCATCCAATGACACAAGTGTTTGGTCTCCTGGTGGTCGAGTTTATCGCCTTGGTCATCATCATTGCAATGAAGCCCTTCGAGGGTGCTCGCCTCAACGCTTTGATGGTCTACGTACTAGGCTTCAGCAAGGTCGCTACTCTGGCTCTGTCCGCCGCCTTTGACACTCGGTTCAACTTGCCCCGCATCACTACTACTGCTATTGGCATTGTGATTATCGTTGTTCAAGGAATCCTAACCATACTTCTACTCGTCGCAATTGCCGTCGGAGCCATCTCAAGCTACATGTCCGTCACACGCAATCACGAAGAGTTCAAGCCCAAGAGTTGGGCACCCCTTCGCCAGAAGTACTTTGCTCATCTAGAGAAGACCGCCCCCGACGTACCCCCACCACCACCGGCCGTGCCTGAGGAACCCACGGAGCCATACTTTAATGTAGCCTCTGTGCGCCGGGTTGCCAAAATTGAGGATGAAGACGAGGATTGCGTTTCCGAGACTAATCCGATGGCCTCTCATGCTTCCTTAGCTGGCCCAACAAGTAGAGCCAGCCGAGCCAACAGCATACACTCTCAAGCCTCACACAGTGTTCCCTTTGGCGCCCGCGTTCACCGAGCTAGTTGGAGCAGCAGAGACTTTAGCTCTTGGAACGAAGCAGGTAACCGTAGTTCCCAGCTCATGGGTCGTATAAGCTTGCACAACAAGCCCAGCGAGGCTAGCCTTAGTGGTGACAATACCACGCCACTGCCGCAGCGTTCGACGCGAACGCCTGTAAGAACTCAAACCCCACGAATTCCGACTGGGCCTTTGGATGTCAGGAAATTGAGGCATGGAAAGGAGAGGGAGGTGGTTGAGGAGAGGAACGAAGAGCAGAATTGAAGAGGTGCAACGCTCATTACGACATTACGATCCTAGCACTTAATCTTGCTGTGATGTCACGGGCGAGAAATCCTACCGTACTCACCCCATCGCATACCTTCCTAGCATCCTTCCCATGAAGGCACTTTTCTTTGTCCCACCATGACCTCGAAGACCCTAGAATTACCTAGAAGCAAATCGTTTTGTTCTCATAGCATATGCATTGGCGCAGGCTCGGACACATTTGTCGGATTGGAGTGCCCTATTACGGATGGACCTGGGGGAGGGTCGCGGGTATAGGGGGCCTTGTGTAGTTTAGAGCAGTGGAATTATTACGAGAAATAGTTTCTCACATCACCACTGCGGCCTAGCTTGTTTCCTCTCTGACGCTCGCCCCCCTAACACATCCCATGCCCACAGCACCCCTCCTCAAACCTCAATTGGATCCCCCTCATAACACCCGCCCCTTCCTTCCTACAGTAATATCTCCCACACTGCCCAACAGCATCTCTCACGCATCCATCTACTGTGTTCTCTACCCGTTCGCTCACAGCCGGAGAAAAAGTTGGTTGGATGATGGATGACCTTGATGGGGTTTGATGTTTGATGTTTGGATTTGGATTTGGATTTGGATTTGGATTTGTTGGGATGAAAGTGAAGAAGAAGAAGGAGAAGAAGAAGAAGGAGAAGAAGCAGAAGAAGAAGAAGCAGAAGAAGGAGAAGAAGAAGAAGAAAAAAGAGATCAGGGCGTGTGTGTGTGTGTGTGTGTGACACAACAAGGGGAAAAAAGGGGCAGGGTCGGAGATTGTTCTTTCCAAAAAAAAAATTAAAAATTCATCATCTTTGATACAAACCCACCTTTTATACAACCCACCTTTCTTTTTAATAGAAATCACCCTTTAACAAGGAGATTGACACCAAAAGGATTCTCGGACTGCGCTAATGCAAATCTCCTTCAATCGACTTCCCTCGCGCGGCGGGTCTTTATTGCGCCAACCCGAACGCATCCGCAGTACATGGTATGAATGAAGCTTCAGTAGTGAAAGTAGTCGCGAGACAGTGAGTGCGATGGAAATAGGAATTCGATTTTTTTGGCTGGTGGTTGACTAATGATAGAAGGGTTTGAACGGGAAAATCTAAAGGAAGCATGTAGATGATCGATTTAGAAAAACGACAGGAAAGAATTTAAAAACATGAGAATCAATAAGAGTTTCTATCTGATCAGAAAAGATGCGTCGATTTTACTACTGCATTTAACAATACTACTCAGAATTGCCAAGATGGGACCCGCGGTCCGAATCAGGCTGCGTAGAACATTGACATGGCGCAAAGAGCACCTGTCGAAGAAAAGTCTTTCCCCACTATCTCTTAACGGCCCTCCGTCATTCCCTCCAAGCCGCTCCGTCTGATAGTGGGACTGCATTTCAAGCTGTCCCACTCCTTCCAAGCCCAATTATTCAAAACTACCATCCAGAAACCGTTCCTGACAGTACTTGGGACTTCAGGATCTGGGATATTCCAAATAGCCGCAAGATTGTGCCTAACAGCACCTACATGCAAAGAACCGTCGGCGGCCGAGCGACAGGGGGGCTCGCATGACCAAGCAAGGGCAATTGGAAACCCTCGGGGAAGCCGATACTATCGAGAGAAAAGCTTCGCTGAAAATTATTAATATTTTAGCTGGAGTGACGAGAGGGGTAGAGAGGATTCAGTGGGTAAGGAATCAATCGTCAAACGGCCAATCCTCCTCCCACAACTTCCGCTCATTCTCATCGTGAGCATACAAATCAAGGACCTGATCCTTTACCTGTTGTAAAGCATTTTTGGCTTCATCATATTGGTCTACCCGTACGACACCTCTTTCTGGAAACAGATCCCTGCCTATACTGTCCCTGACGCTACGCATAAGGTTCATGCCTTCAGCTGCTCCCTTGGCATCAGCCTCTATCGCGGTTCTCTCTGTGGAAGAGAAGCGGAATGGGTAAGGCGGAGAACCCTGGGCCACGACACCAGGAAGATCCAACCAAGCGTTCTCGAGCTTGAGGATTGAGGCTAGGTATTGTGCCTCGCCATCAATGAGAAGCCTTTGCGCAATAAGAAGAAGCTCGAAGCTTGCGGTTTGTTGATATTCCCAAGCGCGGTAGAGAAGGGGGACATCATTGTGCAAAAGAATTCGGTACATAGTAGAGAGCATTTGACTCAGGTATAAGGACATGGCTTTCTTTTGCGATGCGTCATCAAGTTGATCATAGTTACCTGGGAGCTCTGGTCTCTCAAGCCCCTGGGTAGGCGGTCCCTCGTAGTCTAGGAAATACGGCTGGCGAACCTGGTTAAACAAAGGCGCTAGCTCAGTCGACTGCCAATCGATGATTGCAACGATTTCGCTGGGATTTTCAGGGTTGACAAATATGTTTTCTTGATGGAGATCCGGGTGCCAAAGGCATGACGATGCAATCGACCGATCAATCGGCAACAAGTATTTAGCAATGGTGAGATACGATTGCAAGGCTTTCAGCTTTTTCTCCCTACACGTCATGTACGTGCCCGGCCCACGGAGCGTGATGGGCGACTTCGGTAGTCGAGGGATTCTTTTCACACATGTGATCTCTCGATTGCCAATAGCTGCCAAATAGTCTTCGACTGAGGCCCCTAGAAGTCGAGCGTTAGCCGCAGAACAAGCAATTTCTGGTTCTAGGCTCACATACATGGGCCCCTATCATAATGAACCGACGCTCTGCCGGCATCGTAGTACTCTCGGCCTGTTGAGGGGCCTACCGCAAATCTTTGATTTTTCATAGCCGTGCCATGTTCATCGAAGTAGAGTGGATCCTGCGAGTCCTGCTTCCCTACGTCGTGGGCAAAGTAGAGACTCCCAAATTGCTTAAACGAGGTCGACGTCCATTTTTTTTGGTAGCGCAACATCTGTTTGACGACCTCCAAGCGGTCTTCCAATTCCATCCCGCTCCATACTTGTTCAAGTTGAACACCAGGAGCCTTTTGCATTATGATGTACTCAGCCCCCACAGCGTTGCTCTGGGCTCCCGAATTCCAGGCGTAAACCTTTGGGACTGGAGTCTCGAGGACGTCGCGGGCCTATAGAATATCAGCACTGTTGGTCAAAATAGGGTCATCAGCATCACAAATTCCATTGTCGCTACTTCGCTTGCGGTTGTAAGTTGACCTTGTCCAGCGTTTGGATTGGGCACTTTGGCAACCACCTGCTTGCCGTCTTCCATTGTCATGAGAAACGCTTTAGTATACTGCCCATCAGGATACTTTTCAATTGCGACGCAACATCTTGAGTCAACAGTTGAAGCGGCAATCTGAGCCAGCTTGTCCATATTGGAATGTACGCATCTTTGTGACATCTCGAATTTTTCATTGCTCACAAATCGACCTCGCGTGAAATGAAAGAAAGCCTCATTGCCTTGCCAGCCTAAAACACATGAGCTTTCGTAAGAGGGACTTGGGACGCCAAGATCCTTACTACGATCTCCACTTGATGGGGACTTGTGGGATGCGTTGTGTATCCACCTCAACATGGTCTTTGCAATATTAGAGTGTGCATAGATACTCCTGTGAATGGAAGATAGTGACAGAGAGCTTTTTGTATATGCCCCGCGGCTGTAGAGATTGACTAACATGTCTTAAATAGCTTTGTCATCTCTCTTCGCGAGGGCAGTAATGACCTTCTTTGCGACTGGAAAATTTCAGTGGTTTTGACGGCCGAGTAGGGCTGAGAAGGCGATAGCGATGTGGAGGAAACTCTCAATGTAGGAAGATTAATCGATCCGCCTTAGAATCAGAAGTTACCCATCCTGGTCAATCCAGAAACGAACGATCTCCATCGTAGATATATGTGGCGCAATCTTCGTGACGGAAGCGATCGCCGTCCAGACTCCATATCCGGATCCCAGGCTTTTACCTTGCAGAAGGCCTTGTGTTCCAATAGTCCCGACCGCTGAAGAGCTTTCTCCCTTACTCACGAGTTGTACCTCATCCGACGAGTCTGTAAAGGACGCAAGGGCTATTCCACCATCTTTTGTAATCCGTAGGATGTATGCGCAATCTTTTCTTCCTGTGCAGCAACGGTATCCGTCGGCTGGACGACTTTGACTCGCTCAAATACCAAATGAACCCATATCCCAGCGACTTGGACTGGTCTGCCTGGTCCAATTGACCAAGTGGAAAAAGTATGATATTGAAGAAGTCAGAGATTTCGTGAGAATGGAGAATAGCTGTAAGTGGTGTGAGCCTCCGAATATCAATCTACGTGACGGGACTCAAATGTACTCACTATCAGAAGGTGGTCCCTGGATAGTTCCATGGGGGAAGACATGGAGAAGTGTTCAGGAGTCTGGGAGCTCCATAGATGACGACAAGTGGAAAACAGCTTGCGACCGCTGATGGTACGGTGGCCGGGGACTGCGGGGAACGAAACTACTACTCCACCACTCCCGCCGCTATTACTAGAATACTTTTCACTCGTATGAGCCTCCGGTCCGCCGCCAAGACGCTCAACATGTCCCTAGAACTATCCCTTATCCAACGCTCGCATCGACTTGCAAGTTGGCGAACGTGGTTTCACGACGCTCGCCTCGACACTCTCGGAAGGATCCTCGTTCTTCGCATCACTACTATCTGGCCGCTGGGAAGATTCCCCGTCCGCCGACGGCTCATATTTCATCGACGCAGATCCCGATCTCTTCGCTCACATCTAACGCTACTTGCGGCGTGGAGTGCTACCGGTTGTCTATGAGAAAGGTCACGGGTTTGACCGTGCATTTTATAAGACTCTACAAGAGCATGTACATTCTTTGATTGATTTTTTAATTTTATAAAAAATGAGATTAAAAGTTTTTTTGTGCTCATGTTATAGTAAATCTTCATGAGAAGTTGTTGATTAAATATGTGATGAGTTTATCATCAATCTTCTCTTGAGTTTTGCAAGTATAGAATTCAAAAAAGTAAATATTTTCATGAAGTCTGAAGAATCTATTAAGCAGAGAAAAGCAAAGCGTAAGCACAGTTCTTTCAAATCATGTAAGACAAAATCATAAAACTGATTCAACTCAGATTTTCAACGTCTCTCTATAAATATTCTCACTATCACTCATCATAAACTTAAGAATCTCAACATCATCAACAAAAGTCTCATCATCATTGTAATCATTCTGACGTCAGCAAGTTTAACTCGATCGATCGAGAGATCTTGCATTTTGTCGCTCATTGCGCAGCAAAAGTCAAGAAGTGCTGAAAGAGAATTTTGCTTGAAGACGAGATCGATCGTTCTGGGAAAGAGCAGGTGCAGATGGGCAAATAAGGAGAGCGTTGATGGGAGTCGCTCGAAGGGGAGGCCGCGCCGCCTCTATATAGAGACCGAGCTGACTGGCACGGTGGCAATCACGTCCTGGCGGCATCGTAGCACTCACTGCCTTGAATCGTTGTCGTCGTTAAAAACTTGATGATTTTCGCATCGATGATGCGGATGAAGAACATGTGGGACTCTTTTTCGAGCTGCGGCACCCCACGGCTCACCCAACCGAGGTGAGCCAGGATGAGCGCACGTGATACGTACGACTCGCCCAAAGAGCGGCGAGCTCACTTGCGAGATCGGATCAGGTCGACAGGCCTGCGCACGTACATATTCTATTCGGAGGCTGGCAAGACTCTCACCTCCACGTGGTGCCGGCTGAAAACCTGATAACAATTGATTATTCTATCAGAGCTAAGAAGAGTCACGAACCCGACGATACGCAGCCGAAGAAGCTTGTTAACGATCTTTATCGAGCGATGTGCGACTGTTACAACGATCATCGAAGCCATCGAGCCAAGGGGCAAGATACTGCGTCCTCACCACACGACTTATATACCTCAATGCCGAAGTTCTATCGATAGAGACTCTCAGCGATCTTCGACGGTTAAGCTCTCGAGGCTTATTCGACTGCGTTTCGTTCAAATCACTGTTCTGTTGGGAATGAGGCTTTGTCAATAAACACACTATATGGGCTATAGGATGGCCTTCGGTAGGAGTTTGGCTCTTGGATCCAGCGCTCACTACGATGGAAGGTATACAAGTTGATTGGAAAGTTGGAATGCTCAGGAAGAGGGGGAATCAAGACTTAACGACGTGTCGTTTGAGAGCCAGGGACTGTGCAGGACTGGATCCAATTGTCAGTCTCCCTCATACGCCTCTATACCTAGAGACATCGATGCATTTCTACGGTTTAGAGTTTCCACCGGGTAAAAAAATCGGTGGTTTTTCGTTTCCGTGGGGCTATTCTACAAAGGCCAGCTATCCTGGAGTACTGAAGGAGGGGGTACGAATAGGAGGAATCTCGTGTATTGAGAACCTGTCTTGAGGATGGTACAGTTCGGTGGCGATTGTATAATCTGTGGGTAACCAGGCCTACATATTTAGGGAGTGTCTATTGTAGCGTTAGCTTCGCACTCGAGTCAATAAAAGAACTATTTATTCTATTCGGAACAAAAAACACTTTTTCTTTTTTCTTTTTTCTTTTTTCTTTTTTCGGACTCTTTTTTCGGACTCGGTTGATAGGAGAGTAGAGGTTAGAAGGCGGGGAAGAGGGAATGGTTCGAGAGGGGGTGGGATGGGCGAGAGCTTGATGTTCTTTGTTAACGCGTGAGATCTAGAAGGAGAAGAAGAAGATGAGAAAAGAAAATCTAATTACAACCGCTACTGCTCTCTCTTTCCCTCATCACCCCCGCCCCTCCCTTCATATTCTCTCATACCTTCATCAAATGAACCTCCCCCACTCCGACTAACAAAAACCCCGCTCATCGTCGAAAAAACCCACCCCCCCTTGACCCAATAGAAAAATATCCCAGGAATTCCAGATTGCGCACTTCTGACCCAAAGGGCTAGACGCGATGATATCAGAGTGTCTCAAGTAGCCGTAAACGTGGTTGTGTGCGTGTGCGTGCGTATGTAAGGACAGAGGTCCGGGGGTGGAAAATGAAATGTTTGTGTGCGGAAAAGGTGAAGAATGTATAAGAGGATACGGGCGGGAGTTGTTGGGTGTTGAGTGGGAAGCGGAAAGTGCAAGGTAGGATAAAGCGTGAATGATTCGTATGCGTCGTCAAGCCCGTTTCCCTGTTTCTCCTCCAATTCGTCCCAAATGGGTTCATGGCCTGCCATTGCCAGAATGTGTACGAGCACCTCTGATTCCCAATCATGGCAGCGGAAGATCCTCACCGCCTGATGGTTCAGCTTGCCCGTTTGTACGCTGCAGCTCATCATATTCACAGACTCATGGTCAACCACTCCCACTCTTGTGTACCACTACCTCCAGGCCCACCAGCCAGAATCCCCTGCTGACCCACCATCCCCGCACCTTGGAGAGTAGCCATACTGCCCGCCGTGAACATGGGTTGATCTTTCTTCTTCGATGAAGCCGGCAAAACAATTCCACTTGCATCATCGGCATCGGCCATCTCTGCTTCTCGGCTACCATCATGTTTCGAATGCCTTCGTTGTCGCTTCGGAACACTGGCTGCTGTTCTGTTGGATGAGTTGGTGGAAACCGGTACCACGGTTGACTTGGGCGGGGCGGCAGCAATGGGTATAACACCACATTTGGCGGTTGGATTGGCTGTGGGACCATAGCTAGTAGGTGTACTTCCAGCTGTAGAACCCCCGTTGGCAGAGCCATACGCTGAGGGCGGCGACGCAGAGTCGTTTTGGCTCAGAGCTTTTCCGGAAGGAGGGGTAGTTGCGGGTGTTGGATGGATGGAGTTCTTGCGAGAGGCTTTCTTGGATGATCTCGTGGCGGTGCCAATAGGTAACTGATTGCCGCTGCCACGGTTTCGCTTCTTGATTACGTCCGTCTTCAACGATAAGGGACGGACTACGCCATGGAGTTTGAGGAACAAGCCGCAGGCATTACACAAGGGATGACCTTCGGGATTTCGACGCCACAGAGGCGTAGTCTGGGTGAAGCAGTTGGTGCAGGTCGTGGGAACACCATTGTTCTCATCGCTCTTCGATCCGCCGGGACTTTCTGGACGGGACGGGGCTACGCTGCTGAACCCCGACTCTGGGGGAGAACTGGGCGAGGACTGCGGTCGAGTCTGCATGGCTTGGTGATGGCCAAGTTGAACGGTATTGGGGGTTGAGCTAATGCGTGGTATCTTTTGCCTTCGTGTATCGCCGCTGCGGTTGCGGATGTCGCTCACAGATGCTGCCGATCCATGCGCGCGGCCTAAACTCCCACCTTGCGCCCACTCTTGTGGAGAAGAGACCGTCTCTGTTCCACCTATTGTGACTTGTTTCCTTGGAGGTCCTCCAGGATATCGTGCTGCCATGGTGTTGAGCTGTCCCCCTAGATTTGCATCCCACTGTACTCCTGAATGTAAATCGAGAGACGGATCCTCTGATAGAGAAAATTCCGTCTGCATCATCATCGATCTGTCAGGATATGGCATTCCATCTTCGTCTTCATTGTCGGAGTCGGCGCCAAAGGAGAACATATTCTCATGACGGCTCAGGCTTACCGCTTGAGACTCTGCACTTGTGAATTCAGGATGTAGCACTTGAGACGGGTTGACGTGTTGCAGTGAAAAGGCAGGAGCGTTGAAGTTGGCGGCTGCGGAGGCAGTAGTAACGGCACTAAACATGGAGTCATTGTTGGGGTTGTAAATGTATTGTGGCTGCTGCATTGAATTCGAGAGATTGGAAGGTCGATTCGTGGGGTAGTTGTTCATGGACCGTTGTTGTCGTTCAAAGTACATATGGTCGTTATCGTGCATGGGCTGGGGCGTGGATGTTGTGGAACGATAAGCGGATCCCGGAGGGGAATAGTAGTCGGAAGAATTGAGCGAGGTGCCCATTGGTGTTGATTTGTAGGTGGGATACGATCCACCATGAGGGACAAGTGGAGATCCGGCAGGGGAGAAGGTAAAATGCTGCTGGAAGGGTCCCGCTGAGTGCAGTATCGGGTCTTCATTGATACCGAAAGTGTCGAGGTTGAACGGAAGGTGGGGGTAGGTGTTGGTCGTTAACGGATATGCAGGGTGAGAACCTGCTTGATCAAGGGTATAATCGCTCAGTCCGACGTCTCCATCTGCATCCGTTGGTATCATGATACTGTGGGCCGGGTTTACTTGGGGAGAAAATTCCGCCGGGCGCTTTCTGGGCTGTATCATCCATTCGTCAGTCTCCGCATTCCAGACCTGCGAAACAATTCCAACGAACCCTTGTCTCGTCAATACTGGTCTTCCGTACCCTCCTCCGGACATAATCAAACTCTTGGTTCCTCATTCGATCTTGCGGAGGCGCGGATGGAGGAAAGTTGTTATGCGACCGATCTGGCGCATCCTTCCTCATCTTGATCGGTATTGCAGCAGCAGTGGTATTCGAAGTTGCTGACGAACCCTCCGTCGGAGGAGAAGGCGAAACGCCAGCAGGAGAGGCAGTCGAAGAAGGGAATATCAGATCGTCAATGTTCATTGGCTCGAGTTCGTTGCTGTATTGCGTATTTGACAAGTCCAAGGACTTGCGCAACTTTGCAATCCCCGACGGCGCACTCGAATTCTGCTGGTTCAGACTGACGTACCAATGTCAGTCAAGGCCGGGGTCCCGCGTGCGCAAGCGCTGGGACGATGCAATACGTACCGTGCCTGCTCACGCTCTTTGCGCTTCAGACTCATGGCCATCATCCTCCAAGTCAGATTCTCCATTCGCTCATGGTTGGGCAATTGCGTCTTGGTCTTGCTGTAAAGCTTCCATATCTGCGTTGCCAGCGGGTCCTGCTTCTGCATCTCTTCGGGTGGTTTAAGATCCGCACTGGAAGCGTCGTCCCGCCAGTCTGGGAAGAAGGCTTCGCGAAGGAGTTCCTTGCGTGGGTCATGGTTTCTTGACGAGGTATCCAGCTTGCCTCGAGTACGATTGGAAGCAATGGTGTCTGATGTTGGTGGTTGTTGTTGAGGCTGCACAATCGGTGGTCGCCGTGGTTGTTGCAAAGGGTGTGGGGTAGCAGCAATGGGGGTGATGACATTGGTGTTCAGCGGGGGCGACGGGTCACCAGCGTGAGCGGAGCGGTCCAATTCATGATCATGATTATTATTATTATTGTCGGCGAGGGTGGTTGCATTGTTGGCGGGCACCCCACGCGATCCTTTGTAATGCGCAGTAGACATTCCCGACCGAGGATTCTCATGGCTGTGATTGGTAGCCAAAGCGTCGATGGCTTTGGCACGGCGAGGCATTTGGACTAGGTGAGGAGGTGAGCGTCCTCTGCTCCAGGGGCACCGCTAGTTCGATCCAAGCCCCCACCCTGTTTGGCTGGAATTGCACTACGGAGTACTGTTGCAACAGAGCGAGAAGGGGTGTGTTCTGGGGTAGGGGAGGTTCCGGTCGTCGAGGGAAGGATGTCGCAAGTTGACGGGAGTTTGGGGGATAATTCCGAGAGAGGCTTTCTTCAACGACGTTTGGCATCGAGAACCCAATCCCGTGTGAACTGCTAGTCTGCTAGAGCAACGGTGTTTGGAAGTAGTGGAAGTCGAGGTTTCAATACTTGCATCTGGCTAATACCCTAATGTGCAAATTGAGACCTTTCACGCTATCACTTGGTAGTAACGGAGGTCACTCCAGTAGCAAATCTAGAATTGGAAGAGGGCTAGCTAGCCCTTCGTGCCCTTTCAACCCGCGTGTCGTAGTCTCAGTGATGAGTCGCCCCATCCGAAGCAACTGCCTTGCCTTGACCTTATTCCTTCGACTTGACAACGTGGTTGGTGTAACGGAAGGTTGGAACTACTGTGGTAGATAGCCTACTCCTACAGTAGTCTCCTGCCAGTGGGGGGTTCGCCTGGAATCCCACCTCCCCTTTAACTCCGTGATCCACTAACCAACACCAAACCAAAAGGTTCTTCTTGATCTCTTGAAACGCTCATGGGACATGACTACCAAAGATCAAACGACATCTACCGTGGCATTGATAATACCTGGCGTTCCCACACAGGCGCAAACATCACCTCCAGAAAGAAATACCCTCGAGTCACCCGTCCCCTCCTCCAATTCGTTGTCAGGCTCAACAATGGACAGAGAGGAAGAAGGAACATGATCATCTCTCTCTCTCTCTCGCTCGGACTCTCGGACCCTCCTGACGCAAATCGACCGACGACATATATACACCCAGGCAGTCCTAATGGAGTACCGAGATCGCCGCGAACAAGCCAAAACTGACCTTCCCTGTGGCCCTACCAATCATACCTGGACGTCAATTGTCAATCGATGCACAGAAGCCAACTAGCGCGATGCCCCAGGAGTCAGGATCTACAGTGTCGTCCGGTACTAAGGTATTGATCGGCATGGTTCCCCGGCTTTGGGCTGTATTTTGACCCCACGGAGAATTTATGATTGTTTTCTAGTGTTGTTATTGTTGGCTTTGGTCTTTGTACATATTAGAAATCCGATCACCTTCATCGTGTACCGCTGATACCAGGAGGGGTGCTCACTCCATGGAGTCCAGTCATCAATCCGGAATAGTGACATGACATCAAGATCGCTCTCTAAACAGCGAGTGAATGACTAGGTAAGGTATGAGTGAGTTCCTCCCGTGGGCTAAGGTACATAACCGGTTTTGACATGTGATTCTCCTCGTGGCGCTACGACTTCCGAGGGTCTCCGAATCCACCCAGAGTTTGACCGGAGCACTCGAAGAATTTGCGCGTCGTTCGAGCAAGCCGACTTTGGATATGAAAAAGCTACCATAGAAATGTCCGACTTGCTATGGATCCCAGTGCTACAGTATCCTCAGAAACGCCTCCAACATGTACCTTTTAGTACTCCGTACTCGTGGATTCATGATTCCTGATGAACGGGAGTCAGGCGCCATTGATTGGTCAAAATCAAATGAAAAGCACGTTGAATGGGGTCCGGGGAAGCGGGAATCCTCCTGCTGCGTGGGGTTCCTCCACTTCACAAAACATACCCTGTGTGATCGTGACCGTGATCGACCGCACCGCTGTCGTACGACGTGGGGCGATGTGTGGAGAATCCGAACCCATGGTCAGGCCTAACTTGGCACTCTCGGCCACGACTCAGCGAGTAGTCAGCCAACAAGTCCAAGGGAACAATGCTTCTTCCAATCAAGCCTTTGAAAGGGCTGCAACTTGCCACTCTTCCAGAGACAGTCGCAGTCGAACACGGAGCCGAAAAAGCAAGCGAAGCGCTAAATGGGGTGAGGGTGGGGGTGGGGGTAGGGGCGAGAATCTCAGTCGGCCCGTGCGGACAATCGTGTCTCGTTCCATGAACGTGACAGCGGCGTTGATTCGCGATCCGAGTTGCCCAAAGAGTGGAGAGGAGCAGACGATTGCCTTTGGATAGCCGTTCGTTCCAGTCCAAGTTCCGTTGCCATTACCATTCCCATTCCCATTCCTATTCCCATTCCCATTTCCATTTCCATTTCCATTTTCATAATTCCATTCTCCATTTCTGCCCTCACAACCAATCAATGCGGTTTGCCGGTTGGTGAGCCATCCGACAGAGGAAAACCCAAGTCGAAAGTGGAAAAGACCTCGGCTGGACAAGGATGGCGGTGGACCCCCACGCGGCATCGTTTTAGTTTGGACACTAGCATCCGACCGGGAATCCAATCTTTCCCCCCAATCAAGTCAATCAGAAACCTCCTACGGAATATCCCCCGCCCATCCATAATTAAACAGATCAATGCAAATCATGTCAATCGACCATGCATAACTGAAAGCGGGGTTTCCATCTCTTGGTTGTGGAGTAGAACGCCAGTCCCATGCAAGTCAGGGACCCAATCAGATAATCGCCCGGTCGCGAGGACGCTTGGACGGAAGCGTAAGCCACGAAGTATCCATGTTGCAATATGCGGACGTGCCTAAGTGCAAAGGTCATCTTGGTCCTGTTAGACTTACACCGTCCCGCCACGATTTAGTAGAGGAGGTGATGGCCCTGGACAGGCCGACAAGCATCGAGATGATGGGGCCTCTACAGTGGCAACCTGATCGGCTTTTTCCGACCATCAAAGGATCAGCGAGGCTTCCAAGAGCCAAGACTGTGTGGCAATTAGCCCTCTGGAATAGATGTCGCTCTTTCCAGGGTCTTCTCTGGGGCCCCAACGGCAGTAGGGAAGGGTTGGGTGTCGGATTGGCAAGGTTTGTTCCATTTCATATAGGGTTGAGAACGAAGTACAGCGCCAGAAGCTAAGGTGGGGTGAACCTTGGTCCCATATCCATAACCGCAAGAATAATGCAGCACCTCCTCTGCATTCAATAGTTGGAGACAGGTTGGTGCTGATGAGCAATCCATGGCATGAACGCGTGCGTAAGCGGTTTGGTGGTACTGTGGTTGCGACATGTATTGCTTTCAGCCCTCGGATGCTGCTTTGCTCCACGAGAAGTCCAGAAATCGGGGCTTGGTATGATCCAAACCGTAGGGGTAGACCTTGACATAGCGGTCAAGTGTTGTTTCTCTTGTCAGAAATGAAGAAAGGAGCCCATATTTGAGGAGTACTGATAGTACTTGAGCAATATAGGGAGGCATTCGAAGGCTGATGCTTCGAAGCTGGAGGAGCACGAAAATTGCCTCTGAAAACGGATTGGAGGTCCATATAAGAACACAGCTGACAAGATATCCGAAGATAAGGATCCTCATGTGTAGAGCCAGCACATGCAACATCGAGCCTCCTGCATGCCAGATGCCTGGAAGCTGGAAGATATCGGGGCGCGCAGGTACTGGTTTCTGGAAAATCCGTGATAGCGATTGGGAATGGACCTGCACAGCCGCTGCAACTTAGCCCTGATAACGTCGATTCCGAACAACTCGGAGCCAGTCGGGTTCCCCTGAAAGATAAGAAAGCCACGTGGTGCTTGCTATTGAACGGGGAAACCTTGTGGATGAAGGCATCTTTGTGACACAAGATAACCCTTCTTTAGACCCTGAAAACCCCAGGTGCGTACAAAGGCAGAGGAGATCTGAATTTCCTAATCGCGTACTCGCTTCCATTGTCTTGATCTATTGCAACTAAATCTGAGTCTTTGATCTAAGAAGAGTTCAATATGCATTAGCTTTATCGTATCGGATAGAATGTAGCGCGGTTAATCCGCTCAGTTTCCTCGCACACACCCAGTCAATGGAGCAACAAAATGTCCTGCTCCAGTAGCATGACTCCGCGCTTATCTAGCTTGATGTCGTGAGCCTAATCAGAAATTCGACATTCGCAGCAAACTTAACACAAAACAGACAGCGGTGATGTTGAAGTCGACATTGTTACTGTTCGGAGTATAGGAGTTGAGTTGAGGTGCATAGGCGCGATATCACATGATCCTGTCAACTTAACCTTAAGCCTGCTTCTAGCGAGTGGAGATACGGGTAGGGCCGAGCTCTTGCAACGACAAGGTTTCGCCTTACCCATCACGTTAGGCCAAAAGGACTTTCCATTATCTAATGGACTTTGTCACCAGGATCAACAAAGTGTCGGGCACAGTTCCTCAGCTGGATGGGTTCCATCTGCAGATATGGATGTAGGTATATCGCGTTATAGATATCGTCCAAATTGTGTGCTCTTCCACTGCCGCAGATGCCGTCTTGAACACTCAATTCTCCATTACCTATTGCCTCATCGAAGAAACGATGGTTAAGTCCAACCTGAGCGAACCATGCCGTGTTCCTATACAGTCATACGCCACAAGCAGCTCAAGTCTCTTGACTCGCCCCCTCTCGCCTTGTCAACGGCCAGGGCCTTCTGGTAAAGTCTTGTTGTAGCCTTATTGCCATCCAGTGGTCTTTGTCTGGAAGGCTTTTTCCCTTCTGCACTTCGGACCACACATCTCTGACTCTTTCTCGTCTTTTATGACATAGTTTTGACCCTCCCCCTTGTAGCCCTTCTCTCCCACAAGCCTAGCATTCGCCACCTCTTCTTCAGTTACACCCCTCCACTCCTCGATGGGAATCCACCCAATATAAGCTCTATCCCCAAAGCCTCCAAACCAGTAGAACTCCTCAACCACCAACTTTCCCCACCAGCTCTCATGAATGTCGTTTCCTGGCGACCAAATCTCCGCATCGGAGTGCGTCTGGAGAAAACAGGATTTGATGTTGTGTTCTTTCACTTCCGGCTCTGAGAGAGGCTCAATGTGGCCAATCAAGCTGAATCGGGGCAGATTGGCTGGTAAGTAGAGATAAGGGTCGTCCGAGAGCGGGTGATCTGCGGGCGGATGATAGCGCAAGGAAAGAGTCACATTGCTACCGGCTCGAGCATTTTTGAGTGTGGTAGCGATGCTGACAGCGAGGATCGTCGGGTCGTATGGGTGGGGACCACAGGACGCGTAGTAGTCTGTCAACGCCATTGGGGCACCGCCGACATCGCCGGGGCGGTTCTCGAAGGTGGAGGCTGTGCTTGGGAATACAGTGGAGAAGGTGGCGATCGAGGACAAGTTGAGAATGCGGCGTGCTTGAATGGCGGACTCATGTACGGTGGGGTAATGGGAGGTAGAATATGTCAGGTCTGGGTTGCTGAAGACATGCTGAGGGTTGAGGTGTGCCGAAGTGGCGAAGGGAAGAGAGAGAAGGAAAAGCGTGGCGGGGGTCATTACGGGCGTATACCGATCGAGTACCCAAGTATGATCTTGGACGCCGTTCCAAGTATTGATGATGCAGCAGTTGCTGGTAGAGGAGGAATGCATTTTCTCGCTTCACGTTGACGACATTGCCGTTCAGAAGCGCCATGACTAGCGTAAATGGAAGTTGATTGTTCATATATACACAGTTGTGCATACACTTCTACATAGCCATCTTGATTATGACTAGAGCTACTGCAACGAAATAGGTTGTTGTTTCCGGGCTATTGTACTCTTCCTAAAGCCTCCCTAAAGCCTCCTGAAGCCTTCCACTGGCCCCTACCTTACTGTACTAGATATGGGACTTGTCATAGAACATCCAGTGCCCCCATTAGACAGGAAGTCACTTGATGTCTACGTGTTCGTGACCGTCTCTATATTGCTTGCCAAAGCCCAAGAGGACGCAGGCTCAACTGCTTATTCTCCCCAATGTTGGAGCAGCAGAGTCTATAGTGATGCATTAGCCCGGAGGCAAGATCATGGCACTTAGAGATGCTCCATTAAGCTCTGCGCATCATAAATTGATTAGAAGAAATTGTACTTATAGAGCTTGACTGAATATTGGCGAAAGGGTAAGCGTAAGCCCTCGGATGAAGCGCATAGGATATTCAACAAGCAAATATGAAAATGAGATCAGTCTTGGGGAAGGTAACTGCCTAGAGAAGTTGAGAAGCACTCTATGGCTGTGTGACTTTGCCGGGGTATGCTCGGCTGTAGAATCTGCCCAGGAAGCTCTCGAACGCGTAACTTGTTGAAAGTACTGCTCTTCGGAAACCGAGCATGCCGCAATGCACCACGTAGCATACTCCTAGGAGCTGCAGAGGAATGATGAGGATAAGTAAATAGGGGCGGCCACACGATTCTTGTAGAATGGAGAGAAGGCTTCAGAAAGTCTCTGGCGTTCGTATAAGCGCTTTGATGTTGATTCTAGGCCACCAGGGGAGGGAGTCTGTCTCAGAAATATTAGATTGGCTAACATTGAGAGATGTTCTCCATGGGTTTCGTTTCGAGGACATAGAGCATTCGCAGGGTGAGCAGCAATGTGGACCAAGTCGAATTAGACCTCCATTGCCGGTCATGAAATGTTTCTTCCCCGGGGATGGTAGTTTAGGTAGGGCAGTAGCTGCCTGCTGCGCAAGCTGACCGGCTTATTTTCTTGAGAGCAACCCCTCATAGTGTTCTGCATACGGATAAGTTTCGGAAACGCGAGTGATTGGAAGCCCTTTTACACCCTGCTTATATCTCGTCTTTCGGTTCTGTTATCCAGATTCCAATAGGCTTCAGCCGCTTTCACACGCCTCGATTAAGCAACAGTCGATAAATGTTGAATTGTTGTAAAGCTTTTCCGATTAGCCACATCCCGCACTCGTCTAGCGTCCAAGGTGCCCTAAGTTGACTGTGGAAGGGTTCGATTTCAAGAGCCTTAAGACTTTCCTAGTTTAGCTCTTCGCCACAACTTGTGTTCATCTGATGACATCTCATTCTGCTACTTCTTTACCAAGATCGGAAGTCATTCGAGTCTGACAGAGGTGGTCTAGGTGAATAATGGGTTGCTTTGCCTTGCAACATCCTCCTAGGATTTGTAACATGAACAATCGCAGTTTTGTAGACATACGTAAACTCCAGTGTTCAGAGCCTGGATGGCAGATCATTGTGAAGCCAATCGGGCCACAAGATACCAGTTTTGAATCATTGCGCCGAAGCTAAGAGCCATAGCCGCTTGGTGTTCAAAACAAGCGCTATTTGTTCGGTTCAACTCCTTCAATAGGTCGACGGTTTCTCGTATTAACGTGTACTGTAGCCGTGACGGAAGGTTCTGTGGGCCTCTAAGTTTTGAGCGAAGTAGTCGGAACCCAGCGGTACTATTAACAGGTAATATATACAGGTGTTGTTTCATGGATATCATTTGCGTCCTCGTCTGTTGATTACCAGCTTCTCTGAATGCTAGACGTCTTCCTTTGATCCAAGACCTCTCCTATACCTTACGTGTAGTCTGTTGCGTGATCCCTATTTCTGGCGGCCTATTTATAATTTCCTTTAGCGTGGATTTCGAGTTGGTGAGGCATTGGATTTTCAGATATCGTATCCCAAAGGAGGCTCTTTGGGCCCTCAGCCACGGTGGAGATCCTTCTAAGCGTAGATCTAGAGACTTTGGGTGGATTTCCAGGTTCCAGATCCAGTTGGAGTGATGGTGAGATGATGAGGTGACATCTGGTTTCCTGGTCCCAGTAGGCGGAGGCTAAGTAGTAGCTGGCGTCGTTGGTGCTGTCAAACATCAGAACACAGCCGGTTATATTTCTTTGAGACGAAACACATTCAGACGGGATGGAAGGTTGAGAGCCAGACCTCAGTACTCTCAACGAAAGTCACGTTCCGATTTGCTCAAGAGACAGACTGTCGAGGGTCACATATGCTGCCTGCCATACGATGCAGCTTCGAATCCCAATAGCCGTTCAACTCTGACACCAACAACCAACATAAAGGAATCTAGAGAATGCCTTTGACAGGCTGTCGTTCATCCTTTTCTGCATGATACGTACCCTGCTGGATGTGTTTCAGGAGGGACGTGGGAGGGGTCCAGAAGGACGATAAATAAGCTTTTGAATATGTAGTGATCGTACACCCATTGCAGGAGGCCAGTTAGCCTGACCGAGGATTCCCGAGGAAGCTACGGCTTGGTGTTGTACCATGGCCAGCATCAGTAATTAATGACGGAAACTCAAATCTGTCAAAGCTCCCAAGTGCATATCGTGTTGCATGCAATAAATCTTCGACAGTATCGTGCTCTTAGATGCAAACAGTTGAGTGCTGGGCTACGCCGATATCGGAGAAGAGAGTCTTGCTCAAACAGGAGCAAAGGTGATTATAGACGCATTATAATAGGCCTTGAAGGTGGCCATTCCCGATGAGCAGGCCATGCTTCGGTCTCAACAGCTATGATGTTGAGATAGCGGCCTCTACTCTTGACGCAAGGTAGAACTGAGTAAAAGCAACAAAGATCTTGAGTGTATCCGTGCGGACTGGAGATTTTCCAAGTGAGAGTTTTAGTACCGTACCACACAACGAAATAGAAACAACATGCAGGTGCAAGTAACGACACACAATAGGGGAAGTGTGTCTGATGGAGTCACCGCATACTGACATCGTCATTGGGTTGATTTTCCACCTTTTCCTATAGATGACGACCAATCAGAAGTTGGCAACCACTCGCAATATTTCTCGAAAGCCTCGGCGCCCGAAGATCATCATTGCAACGGTCTCGGACTAGCCAGATTGGCAAATTCAAGGGCATACGCCGTTAGTCCGGACGTGCAGCACAAGGGCTTGCCCTAGACCTAGAGACTGTCCTGAGTGGTTCAAGGTCACAGCGTTATAGATAATACAACTAAGCATCTACCGATAGGTACAAAAATCTTCCTCCAATCTACCAAGGATGCATTGCATACGTACGATGAGTTGTATCAGCAGGAGGTTTGAGCACGTACTGGCATATGCCTATGTTGAATGCTAAGGAAATTGTGGAGGTCCCTTCGACATTGAAAACTAGCTCTGAAAAAGTCCTGCATATGCATTAACAGCACGCATTAATGCTCGGACCTGTCAAAATCATGCAGAATGCAGCTTGTATCAGATGGAAAGTCCTACCGTAACCTAATGATCTGACATGAGGACGTTGGCAATCGGGTTTCTGCATGTGCTGAAAGAGCAACTCGACCTGTAAACGAATTTACAAGCTGGTCGTGATTCGATGAACAAGTCCACCGTGATCAGACAACGATACTATTTGGTCTCTGATCTGCCATGAATCCCAGTGGTGCATCACCCAGCTCCTACCTTGGGAGAGTTCTGTCCCACATGCAAAGGTAATAATGATTCCTGTTCTTGAAAGCCAGGCCCGCTTGCCGCTGTCCAAAAGCAGTGGTGGTGGCGTGCTGGCATGCTTTTTGTATTCACAGAAAACCACAGTTGTACTGTCACGAGTTCCCACTTATGCACCTGCTGATGCATAAACAGATAAAATGCATATGGGCTCACGGGTAATCCTGATTGTCGAAATGGAACAGCCTACATGCGCTACTTGACGTGGTTGCAACCATATTATTGTCGAGAATCCGGGTTTGAGGTAGGTCCTCCGCGGTGGCAGGTAGCCATAAGAACCGCGTCCAGCATTAATAGGTTCTGCCTGTCATCTTATCGACCTGGCTGAAGCACTTCATCAAGAAGGCAACCGTTTTGGTAGATGTGAAAGATGAGGTAAGTGTTAATTGCCACAGCGAATGGACAGCATGAACGTATCTCCTCCCAATTGAATGCCTATCATGTCAACAAGTGGTAGCCACAGCAGGCCCATGCGCTGACCAAGGTTGACGTAAGTGTACGAAAACAAAGTCGAATCCGAAGAGTGTCTCGCAGACTCGCGATCAAAGCATTCGACCCTCCTGCAGTCTGTTGCTACTTCAACAGTTAGGACATGTTCAGCAGCAACCAGCTTGCGCCACGATGTCACTAGCCTTCTGTAAGTTTCTGGTCATTGGTCCCTGGGACGTGGACGGACAAACCGTGTGTAACCCTCCTGCCAGAAATTGTAACGGAAACCCAACGAGATAGGAATAGGGAGCAAGGGTTTTTCTGCGGCGATGGAAGCACCAAAAAGCCTAGAGCGGCAACCTAGATGAGTGTGACGCAGTGCGCAGTGCGGGAGATCGTTACGATAACCGTGAAAATCATGTCGCTTGGCGGCTTCTGGGCTTCTCTAACTCATCAACCCTATCAATCGAGGCAAAAATCCCGTTGATTAAGGAACTACTAGGTACTGTCTGCAGGTGTTAAGCCACTAGGAGCAAAGAAACCAAAGACAGTGCGTCAAAGCTCTCGCTTCGCATCCGAGCCCTAGTTCGCCTTTTCACTCTATCATTTTCTCGATCCCATCTCATTCTATGTGAACGCGGAAGGTAGACAATTGAAAGGCGCTCGTGTTTCAAATGGGAAACGCGTCCGGGCTTCAATACCACGTCCATGGTCAAATATCTGTATAGGCCCGTCGGAGGATATTCCGGGATGTAGCAGGAGGAACATGGTAGTGCTCCTGCCAAAAGGCAGCGGGACGAATGACTGGATCATGCGTTCATCTTGGTCAAGCTTGTGAGCTCGCCGCCTTGGCATATGGCAGAGGCGCAAATGTAACAGGCACCTGGCTGGGGGCTGATGCAGCCTCCTTCGTGCTAACGTCTTTCTGCTCGACAAGCTAGCACACCCGACGGGATATCTCATCATCGCGGCGTTGAATTTTGGAGTATGCTATACGATTATGCAACTCTTTCCTCAAGTGGCACCGTGATTTTGTAAGAATTTCTAGTTTTCTCCGCCCAGCTCTGGCCGTTTGCTTGTTTTAGCAAGATTTTCTTGATCCGAAAACGGTTGCTTCTTGGTGGGGCATGCTGTTGAGAAAGCAAAACAGTTAATATAGAGTAGTGTCTGATGTACAACGATAATCATCACTTAAGCACGCGGATAACACTTGACGGGACATTCCCTCCGTGGAGTGGTAGTAGAGAGGAGCCCTTGCAACCTCTTCGGAGGATTTCGCGGAGATTCTGTGCCTTATGAGTACGTGACCTGTCAAGAGAACGACCATTGTTCGTGATGCATATTTTAAGCATGGGGGCTGTGGAAGGAACGTGCAGCACGCCTACTCATCAACACCTAAAGTAGGTAGTGACTTGCCAATCGTTACAGCTTTTTTCGTCTTATTCGATAGAAGGAGTCGGCCGCATGACATCGACAGACAGACAGACATATGCCAGTAGGGTATTCCGTACTACACAGGAGCAATGCTGAGCACACAGGAACAGCGGTAACAGCCGTCGGTAAAGTCACCTAGTGACACCTCACACCGATCATCCGGTATATCATCATGCATGAAGAGGATCTGGGGGTGATAGTCAACTTGCAGTCGCTTAATGCAGCTTTGACATGGATTGTTCCTTTTCTCCCGAGCTGATCGTCGTCCGCCTGGGGAGGACTACGTACTACGTATTCCGTTCCGTACTTCAGTAGTAAAAGCTGGGACGCTGCATCCTTGGTACCGGTAAACTCCACCTGCAACCTTGATCACTCGTCTCGATTCGCGCGGGATTTCTTGCTCATGTGGCCTAATGCGTATTTTGGGTCCCACCTTGTTGGACCCCTCCACTCCCTCCTTCTACCACCCTCGTCCAGAACAAGACAACTTGCTTAAACGGGACAGTCCCCATACAGTAGTAGTTAGTAAGTAGTCGTAGTAGTAATAGCTTGGTGCTTGGACTCTTCTCCACAGCCCATGTGCACCCAACCTGCAGATCTCCATTTCGCAATTCCCAATTCCCATTTTACTACAGAGTACACAGTAATAGTACTTTACCGTGCGCTTGACTCAGTTCGACATTTGGCGATTTTGCCGGACACACAGCGCTTGAGCAGTAGGAGATCCCGCAAGCCGTTCCACGCACACACAATGGTCTGTGCGCCGATGTTGCCGGTCTCTTTTGATGTAACCTGGCAGCATCATCGGAACGACATCGAGCCTCGAATGAGTTGTTGAGTTGATGTTTTTGGAGCAATTGCCTTCTTTGCATTATGGGTTGTACACTAGTATTGTAAAGTGGTAATAAATCCCCTTTGAAGATCCGGCCGAGGCTAACTAAGGTACCTACCTATGTACTACTTGACGTGTACATGTTAGAATAATACCTTGATGGCTGGCACGAACCCTGATCCTGGTGATGTCGACCATGTGCTCGGTCGGTTGTACATCTAGGAGGCATCTCAAGGCTTCGAAGGAGCTTCTAGAAGGGGGCCCCTCTCGGGCGTCAGCGAATAGATCTCCGGGGATTCCATTCTTACCCCTTTCGTTGGTTCCAGACCGAGGTACATTTGTACTTGTAGCAGTACTACATGAAGTAGGCATATAAACTAGAATTCATCAGTCATTCTAGCCGTTCAAATATCGACGGTAGTCCCACGTCATTGGATATCATTCTCATTGCCTCGTTTGCCTTGGATGTTGACGTTGACCGGGGGCGGGCAGGGAGGGCCTAAAAGCGTCCAAAGTTGGCCCCGATCACCGATTCCTCAGTCGTCCTCCCCCACATGGTTTGATCATCGGGACGAAGATCATCGACAAACCGCCTGCGCTGTCGATCAGGATGATCAGCCGGGACGGTAAGTTTAGGTGTCTCGTACTAGCAGGGCGGAGTAGACAGTAGACGGCGACTGAACACCAATGGCCATCACCCCTCGGGCCAAATCTGGAGAGGTACTCCAACACGTTGGGGACATTCTTCTGATCTGTGATCGTCGGGTCAACTGTTAGAGCATGACCCAGTTGCTCCTGCTTCACCTTGGATAGCCTGTTGCTCAAAGAGATAATAATAGCCTGTGTTCGAATTGCCTGCCGACTGTGTTGCCACCTTACCACCAGCGTTTCCACCGGCAAGTATAGTGTCATTTATCTACCAAGACCAGCATCGTCAGTCAAAATGGAAAGTCAATGCAACATGAAAAGGACCATCACATCAACGGCCACCCCGTCGTCCCCGAGGCGCGTATCATGCTTGTGCTGTCGTCGCCCTATGACATTGGAATGATTGATTAAGTGGCAGGGATATAGCGATAGAGATATATCATATAGAGATAGACCCCAAAGGACCCTACCTCGTCTTCGTTTAAGATAGCAGAGTAAAACTACCTACCTTACCTTACCCAGGCACGGTACTCTCCACAAGTGGCGGCTCCCTACTTTAGTCAAGCGTATCAAGGACGTTTGAAAACCAAATTACACTGTTGCAACAATATTAATCAATAAATAAATAAATAACAGATCAATAGTTATAGTCGAGCTTCGACTCTCGAGGCAGGTTCCTCCTCCTACCTACGTAGTACGATCTGCTACTACATCATAAGCCCATACCGCATCCTCGCAACTTACATGCCAAGTACGACCTCCCCAGGGCACTCCCTACTACCGTACTTGCTGTGGTCCCGGGACACATCCTATGGGACAAATTAGAGTACATGGTAGGAGTAATCGTTACACCACCACCACCACCCTCCTCCGCCTCCCTGGTACTGGGGATCCCCAAGCTACAGACCAGCGGCGGGCCAGGCCAGGATTTGAAAGGACCGGGGTTCTTACTTCCCTGGCTCAACTTCATTTGGCTCTCAGACCACAGTCCTATGTCCCCCCCCTCGAATTTATTAATTGTTACCACCACCACTACTACTACTTGAAGATCAGGGCTATTAGAAAGCTTGCATCGTCGGGCTCTGCCTTCGCGCAGGCGTCGAAGAGGAGGATCGACATTTGCCCTTCCTGCGACTTCGGAAAACCCCCCCCCCAGTAAATCCCAAGAA
>JAABUP010003551.1_pt1 | contig 27385 bp, 22 predicted proteins | sample 5559201 | NCBI WGS metagenome assembly JAABUP01 (sample SAMN10711887, study PRJNA513373) | rock metagenome | isolation source: Antarctica rocks | place: Antarctica | reverse complement strand
GTACGCGCACATCGAGTTCTGATGATGCGATTGCGATCCAATCTGTATCTGTAGTTTACGGCACGTTGACCGTAGGAAACCGCACACATAAGTATTAATCCGTAATGGGAAATGTTGCTGTGCACTTGCGTCCCTACCTGGTAAGTCCCGTCCCGTGATGTTCGCGATCGAGTTCCGTACGCGTATCCTAAACGACACGTCCACCCCACCGCTTATGAGAGCTGCAATGTGCCCACCAGAACAGCCGTGGAGTGCCTCTTGGAAGGCAGTGATGGTAGATCCATGACTAAAAATAATCTGGGCGAGCATCTTTCTTGGTTGTGTATCTCAAAACCTTCAGTACCGCCACCTGGCTTGCCTGTACCTCCCGTTACAGACTCTCCATTTGGCAGCTTCGTCGACGATCAGGGCTCTGAAAATACCACAACGGAGGAGGAAGCGCCGGGAAGTGGAGTCAATGCTCTCAATACAGCGGCAGACTTTCCGACCTCCCAATCGAGAACCGAATTCGCAAGACCTGCCCTTCCAGCACGGCTCACTAGTGCGGGCGACAGTTCGCACGAAGTCCAGCGTATGGCACGACTGCAGTCTGGACCAAAATCGGCGATCAAATCGCGACTCCTGAGCCAAATTGCACCACTGCAACTACCATCCCCGGCTGCAACGGTGAATGGCAGCAGTCGTCCGTCATTCCGAGATTCCTATAATGCTCAGTTCCGTACGCAAGCAACGAGTGAGTCATCATATAGCTTATCCGTTCATCTATACGTCCGATCTCTGACAAGAACGGTTTATAGACACTCCCTCAAAGCCCAATGGCTCTCGGCCAGTACTGCCGTCCGCCAAGCAGTCACCGCCGGCGTCCCGCACCCAGCAACGTATGCCAGGTCTCCCACCCACAGGCACATCCGCCGTAAATGTGGATGCTGTCGATCTCACCGGGGATCCAGATATCCATACATCATCTTCGAGCACTGTAGAAGCTTTTGGGGAACCTAAGCTCATATGGAGAGAGGACTCTGCGTCTCGCCAGGAACCCTTGAGGAAACGGGGTAGAAAACGTAAAAGCGATGAGATCGAATCTGACTTCAACAATCAGCCGGATGAGCTTCGATCCGAGGCGCTAGTTAGGGGCAGGACAGCGACTCGACCTGCGTCTGCTGGCTTTGTGGCTATAGACACCTATCTCGACGAAGCACCACCCCCATATTCTACGAATCCTGAACGACCAAAGGCAAAGCAAGCTACTGCTTCCCTAGGTGGTAATGCTCAGGGTCACACATCAGACGTAGCCCTCTCGGAAGGAGACCTTGACTTCGCTGAGGAGGAGTACAGTATCACTGAAACTAGGATCAGGACAGAGACTCGGAAGAGGAAATCCATGAGTCGAGCCCCCTCCGGCAGTGGAGCGAGGTTGGAGACAGCGAAAGGGGATGCCCCGGATATGGCTATAACCAGTGAACATACGGCTGGTTATGTCCAGAGCGAAGGCCGTTCACCGCAAAGGATCCCTCCTGCAGCGGCTTGTTCTCAGAAACCATGTCTAGAGCTGTCGGAGAAGTCGTCTCTGGCCACACCACCCTCCCCTTTGTGCGACCGAAACAAGGAAAGCCCACGGCGGAATCGGAAACGTTTCGTAGTCGATTCCGAGGATGAGGAGGAAGATCTGAATATGATGGAGACGTCAGAGAAAGGGCACAATAAGGAGGAAGACCGCAAAACAAGCGATGATGGCGTGGCGCCCTATCCCACGTTGCCCACAGTACGAGAAGCCGCGGAAGATCCGCAAATCTACATCCAACACGACAATGCTCTCAGCTCAGAAGATATGCCTGAAATGGAAGTCAGGTCAAACACCCTCGCATGTCATCTCTCAAGCAAACCAAACGCAGCTTCTCCTTTTCAACGCGATTCTCCGACAAAACTAGCAACTGGCCATGCACCGACCGCCGAACGATCATCTTCACCATGCCTCGATGAAGCCGAGAAAGCCTCGGTACAATCATTTCTATGCCTCGAACCGTCCATGATACAGAAACATCTAGATAGCCTGCATGCGAAAAGACGCTCCAACGCAGAGGCAGTCTACAACTCTCTCCTTGAAGGTCCAGCAGCTTCTCCAGGACTAACGGAGCAGACTTCAACTCTCAGCCGCCAGATTCAGGCTGTCAATGGTCTACTCCGATTGAAGGATGACCATGACCGGCTTAACCAGAGGAAGGATGGTCTGAAGAGAAAGATGATCGCAGCCATCGAAGAAGACGTCGACATCTCTTTATACACAGCCGAGCTTCAACAGACCAAGTGTACTGCGCAAGACCTCGTACAAGCAAAGCTTGATATCAGTCAACTTCTGAAGGAGGCGGCTTGGAACCCTACATTCCTTGCGTCATCGCAATCATCTAATCGTGGAAGCCGCTGTCCACCCAAACTCGCAACGGGAGGATCTCATGTTGTTGTGCAGTCCACACAAGCTCCACGCCAAGTTGGGAGATCGCCGTTAGACAGCGATGCGTACCCTCGATCAAGTGCCCCCGCTCAGACGCAATATATTAGACAAACACAAACGGACCGCGCTACCCCGGGCACGCAATCGAAGTCTCAGGTGCCAGCCATGGGAGGAGCGAAGAAACCCCCGCCTCCTGTTGCTTCACCAATGAAAACATTTGTAGACAGTCAGACACGGCGCAAAGACCGAACACGACTTTCGACGCCTCCACTTGACCCTACTAATGTGAATGCATACTTTTCTCCTTCGAAACGCAAGCTCAAACAACCATTGTCTCCAAGTTATGGCCAAGATCGTGTTGATGGGTCAAAGTGGACACGAGGGCCTTTTGTTTCGCGCTCTCCTTCATTGCCAGAAGACCGAGCATGGAACGGTGCAAATATTGTAGCCGATTACGAGAACAACTTAGTCCGTGACGCTGGAATTGATGACGAATACGGAGGGCCCCAGCACAACGAGCCTAATTTTGACGACGATGAGGAAGCTTTGTACAGTCGCAATATGGGTAGTCCAAAAAGACAGGATGATGACGATGACGATTTTGGTCAGGAGGACGATGATGAGGAGATGCTCGAGTTTGCAGAGACCCTTGAGAGCCGACGTAATATTCACGACTCGGAGCTTGGCTCTGGGCGTCGACAGATCTTTGCGGAAACTTCTGGGAACGCGCTTCGATCGCAGCCTCCCAAGGCTTCAAACAATTCATTAACATCCGCGCCTACTTCTTCAATGATGTTGCAGCACCCATGGTCTCGTGACGTCAAAGCTGCAATGAAGGAGCGGTTTCATCTTCGTGGCTTCCGACAGAATCAACTCGAAGCCATCAATGCGACCTTGGCTGGAAGGGATGCTTTCGTTCTTATGCCAACTGGCGGAGGGAAATCCCTTTGTTACCAGTTACCATCGATCATCAGCTCTGGGCGCACCCGCGGGGTTACGATTGTCATCTCTCCTCTTCTCAGTCTCATGCAGGATCAGGTTGATCACTTGCAGAAGCTGAAGATCCAAGCTTTCCTGATAAACAGCGAGGTGACGGCGGAGCATCGACGTCTAATCATGGAGAGTCTGAGGAATCCGAATGTGGAGCAATTCATTCAGCTGCTCTACGTTACACCAGAGATGATCAGTAAGAGTCAAGCAATAGTCAACGCCTTCAAAGACCTCCATCGTCGCGGGAAGTTTGCACGCATGGTTATCGACGAAGCCCATTGCGTGAGCCAGTGGGGTCATGACTTCCGCCCTGACTACAAACTATTAGGTGAAGTTCGGCAGCAATTCCGCGGTGTGCCAGTCATGGCCCTGACCGCCACAGCGACTGAGAATGTCAAAGTGGATGTCATTCACAATCTTGGCATCAAAGGTTGCGAAATTTTCACGCAAAGCTTCAATCGGCCAAACCTAACCTACGAGATTCGAAGCAAGGCCAAAGCCAAAGACGTACTGGACAACATGGCGAAGACCATCAACTCTTCATACAAGGGGCAATCGGGCATTGTGTACTGTTTGTCTCGGCAGAACTGCGAGAATATTGCGGAAAAGCTACGCACAGAGCACGGCATAAAGGCTCACCACTACCATGCTGGCATGGAACCTAAAGAAAAGACAGCTGTTCAGAAGCAATGGCAGGCTGGGAAATATCACGTTATAGTGGCTACAATCGCTTTCGGTATGGGGATTGATAAGCCAGACGTACGATTTGTAATCCACCATACCATTCCGAAGAGCCTCGAGGGTTATTACCAGGAGACGGGACGTGCAGGTCGAGACGGCAAGCGTTCTGGGTGCTATCTCTATTACGGGTATCAGGATACCAGCGCCCTGAAACGCATGATAGACGATGGTGATGGTAGCTGGGAGCAGAAAGAGCGTCAACGTAAGATGCTTCGAAATGTCGTACAGTTTTGTGAGAACAAGAGTGACTGCAGGAGAGTTCAGGTTCTCCTCTATTTCAACGAGCCGTTCAGCCGAGAGAACTGCAACGGCGGCTGTGATAATTGTAATTCGACAAGCACGTTTGAGAGTCAAGACTTCACCGACTACGCGGCGTCTGCTATCAGATTGGTCAAGCACCTAGAGCGAGAGAACGTCACACTTCTACACTGCGTCGACGTGTTCCGTGGCAGCAAGACGAAGAAGATCATCGACGCATATCATACCCGAATCGATGAGTATGGCGCAGGCGCAGATCTTGAACGTGGAGAGATTGAACGACTTTTCTATCGACTTCTCAGTGAGGATGCAATAGCGGAGCACCACGTCATGAACAAGGCTGGATTCGCCTCGCAATATGTGCATGTAAGTTGTTCCGGAGATACCAGTGAAGCATGGTCGCTGATAATTTGCAGCTGGGGAAAAATCACGCCGAGTTCACTTCCGGTAGGAGAAGGCTGAAGATCCAAATTCGCGTATCGCCCAATGGGAAGAGCAAAACATCCAAAAAGTCTGCTAAAGCTCATAGGACCGGTGTGGCTGCTGCACGGCAAGATTTCCCGCAATCTACGAATGTCTCGTCTCCGATTCAAGCCGCTTCAAGAAGGCGTCACGCGCGACAAGATCAGAGGGAACTGGACACTGGACTGCATAGAAACGGATACGAACGCGATGACTTTGTCATTTCCGACAATGAGGGCGATCGTTTCGAAGAACATGAGGAGGATGATGAAGATGCCTTTGAGCCGATTCGCGAAGCTGGTGTTATACAGAACGTGAGGAAGAGGCAGTTGGGACCCCCGATCACAGTGGACCAAAAGCTTGAGAGACTGAATCCAACACACCGCATGGTTGTAGATGAATTCATGGTGCACGCCAAGCGGGAGTGCGAAAAGGTTCGTCAAGATTCTGTTCGCTATAATTTGTCCAAAGCTTAGATTTCATAGGTCATGATCGACAGGAGTCTTCGAGCACAGCCATTCACTGATAGCGTTCTTCGAGAGATGGCTATCAATTTCCCTAAAGGTAAGATAAATCAGATGGTCCAAGACTATTGCCTAACATTGTGCAGATGAAAGCGAAATGCTGGAGGTCCGGGACATAGACCCAGACAAGGTAGAGCGCTACGGGAAGAGGTTCCTGAAATTAATCCGCAACGCCGAAAACTTCTATGAGACCATGATGCGGGCGAACGAAGACAGGCCTCAGGATCCCAATCATCGAAATGTCATAGATATTAGCAGCGATGAAGATGACGACGACGACGATTATGGAGCCTTGGATGACTTGGAGGAAAACAGCGCTTCACAGGAAGAACGAAGTGCCTACTTCCAGGCTGCTCCCGAAGTGGATGCATTCAATGCACAGTGTAGGTGGCTCCTTCAATGTTTCGTGTAGTCAATTCTCATTGTATGTACAGTTTCGCAGGTTCAGACTCTAGCATCGGCACTACCTTCACGAGGACAATCTCAACCTCGCGGGCAGAGCGGTCGTGGTGGCGCCCGTGGAGGACACGCTACTTCTCGCGGTGTTCCACGAAGCACGTCCCGGGCCGGCTTCAAGAAAGGCGCTCGCAAGGGATCAGGAGGTTTCACCAGAGGGAAGGGTCCTGCGGGAACGGCAAGGAGGAAGAAGACTAATAGCAACAGGACCAGCGACGCTAGCTTCAGCGGCTCCATGGCAGGCCCGTCGAGACGCGGCGGGGGTTCAGGGTTCTTTGGTGGAGGTGGGATTGGAATGATGCCCACATGAGTCTATTAAATCCCGATACAGTGGTGCAGAATACGGGCTTCCACCGTTCTTAATGCTTCACTTCTGTTTTCGGTTCGTGGTAGTATCACATTGTTGCCTTTAGTTGGTGCATCCCATTATTAGGTGTCCATATTGCATTTGCTGGTGTTGCGGCTTATACAATTCTGGCAGAGGCGTGCAAGCTTCTCCCTCTTCTTGCGTCGTCGCGCCCGAGAGATCATCTGCGCAGAGTACTTCGATAGTTTATGCTTCTATCGCAGTCTAGCTTCAGACACAAAGACAATCCGCATAGCCGATTGGCTTGTTTAGGCAGCTTCCATGGCACCTGATTAGCTCGAGAGCATATTCAATTATGAGAACAGGATGGCTGAGCTACGATGGAGCAATAAGTCTTTAGAATATTGAACATACTTTACATGTAGACATCAAGATTACTGACGACATGCTACACCTTTGTATGAGCACTTCTGTAAGGTTCTGTTGTACAATGGCTTGGTTTGGATTAGCCGATGATGCTTGTTAATGTTAACGTTGTATGGAGTTGAGTGTTGATTTAGAGGTCTGGTACTAGGGAATTGTCCATTACCCCGGGGTGTAAAGCTGGACAGTGACTTGTGACTGGGGTCTGAGTGCAACACCGGCGCACCGAAGCTTGTCCGGGATGCTCACCGATGACATGAGGTGGACAGAGGCTCATTCGTTCATTATCTCGAGTGAAAGATCGAGGACATGTGAGCGAATATGATCTGAAAGGGTACGCACAACTAGGATGTCGACGAAGCTATCGACGGTCCAAAAATATCGCAATCTGCTTGCCACGCTGAAGGATGTTTTAAGTAGAATGGGATGCGGGATTATTCATAGCCTCGGAGCTTGCACTGCGACCTTACCCTATGTTATCAAGATGACTATTTGAACTTCTTAGTTGGTCGTGTTCCAAGATTATGAATAAGAGACCCGGTTTCCTCACCGTCTCGCAATATCCACCCTACCAAGTCGGCCGGTTTGCTAGTCGTCGAGATTCGAGCCTTCCCATACCGGGCCCCAGATCGAAGTCTGTCTGCATACCTCGCTCGTGTAGAAGTGGGACATCATCGTGACCAACCGCGGGACGGTCTTCAGGATTGACAGCAGTTGTTGCAGCAGTAGCTTGCCGATCATCGGAAGAATGAGTTTGGGCTGCGGCAGCGGGTGTCGGGACAGTAGCGGGTTGTTGAGAGGTGAGCTTTGCGAGCTGAGTAGCGGAGGTTGCAGCTGCTTTCTTAGCCCTTTTGTTTTCGTTGTGTTTGTTGATGCCTGCGGCAACAAGAGCAAGACCGGCGCCCAACCATCGGTCCCCACTGGCCGACAGCGTACGCCTGCTCATTTGTCGGAAGCCCTCCTTTGGCAAGAAGATACAGTTCATTGAGGATGACTGTGGCCACGAATATGAACGGATTGACATAGCCACACATTGTGATCCTCTTCTGGAACACGCCAGTTCTTTTCTCTTCTTGGGCCCTCTCTCGAGCCGAAGCCTTGGCTCCGCGGACTTTCGGGAGATCTCCATCCCTTGGAGCATTTCTTCTGATGGCGGCGTTCAATTGCTTGTTCGTGCGCTTCCTCTCGCCGGGTAGGCAAGCTACTACGCCTAGGAGGGCCCCGGTCAGAATGACAATCCAAACAAGAACAAGCGTGACTGTGTAGTAGTGCCCGAAAACTCGTATCTTAGGAATCACCATTATTTCCGAAGGTGCTCGCAATGATTGATGGGTCGAAAAGCATGCGTATGTACAATCAAACCGCGGATCAACGACCTGGGCTGGCTCGGTGAGAAACTCTTTGAATCTAGATCGGCACGCCATTTCTTCGGGATAATCTCGCTGGAGGGCCACAACCCCACAGATGGTGCCAATGGTCATCAGTGTGCCCCAGAAGCCAAATATGGGCCGGTAGGGAGATTCGCGCAGTGTTGACGACCAATCCAAGACGGGTTGCACCGCAACACAACCGGCACTGACAATGGCCCAAACGCCGACGACGTCGATGTCAAAAACCAGATTCATCGAAACTCGAGCAAGTATAATTGCGTGTATTGCAGCTGTACCAGAATATGTCAGGGCCGACGCCGGCGCGCCGGCGATAAGCCAGACTTGGTGTTGAGCGAGCACGGCGAATATGAGGAGGTCATAGTAAAGCAGCCGCGGTAGCAGCCCATACTGGCCGCTCAGCGGGTAGACGCAGACCACTTTATCCTGGTCCGTGGCGGCATTGTACTCCGATGCCAAGGTTGTTCCAGCGAATGAAAGAAAGAGCAGGGAGATTAGGAGCATAATGCTCTTTAGGAAGTGAGATAGGATCAAACATGAGAGCTTATTCGCGTAGACAAAAGCAATAAGCGGCTTAAACTCGGTGAGCAAGTCGAAAATAACGTGCAGACGATAGGAATGCGTGATAGAGAAGCGTCGGAAGCGCACCATGACTATATCAGCCTTGTGTGATTGCGGCTGAGACTACTAAGACTAGGCTCTGCAGCCTCCTCTGGGAAGCCTTCAGCCATCAAATCAGAGCTGCAGTGTCCGAGTAGCTTCATTTGCCAAAGAGTTCCAGCATCGGAGCCGGACGAGAAAGAACTGAAGACAGGAACCCATTTGGGAGAATTTCCACTTGCAGTTTCGCAACGCGCAGAGCGAGCAGAGAGTTGAGGTAGGTCACAGCATCGTATACTAGGCCTAATCAGGGTAGTCCATGCTTGTCTGCCCAATTAGGAAAGGTGGCCGTGGTTGGTCCCTACGCCTTTGACTTAACATCAAGCCTTGAGCATACCAAGTGGCATGGATCCTCCGCACAATGTCTCTTACAGAGCTTCCAATTAACCACATTGGTAGAAATGGCCTTATTTCCAATGACCCAAGAAATCCCCCAGGTGGAAATGCAAGCGCCTCTGTGGACCAAAAGCGTGCAATGGCGCCAACACCGACTTCTGTCCAGAGTATGCTGAGAACCACTACGGAGACAGGAGACGTTGGACGGTTTGCGAGCAAGCCAACACGCATACCTTATCCAGTTGCACGCGCCTCTTTGCGTAGACCAGCTAGCTCACATGGCCCGCTATCTCAACATGGGCATGGGGTTTATATGCGACCTTCTCGAGAGCAAGACCTTTTGGATGGACGACAGAGTTCTCTGCTGATATACAAAGACGAGTCCGCCTCAAGACCCATTTCCTTGTTGCATGGAGGCCATGGCCAGAACCCTTCGCCAACCACGTCTCGCAACTTCAGCGACCATAGTCATAGATCTTACTCCATGACGCAGAGCTCTCACACGAGCTACACTCTATCCAACCATCGCTCCTATGCCAGCCTCAAGAACCATGCTGACCCACTTTTCACGCGACCTCGATCACCTTTCGCGTATCCCACTCGGTTGAAACGCCCGGGCTATCGCCCATCCTCTCCAGCACTCAGCGATTTTAACGGCTCAGACATTAGGACAAGAGTTGGACTTGATCGAGGGCCAAGCTTCCGTACGTCTTCGCCTTCATCATTTTACGCACAGAGACGAAAGCCCGCTGGCTATGCATATGAAGTCAACCATGCCGTACCCTCTCTTCCAATCCGTCCTTCGCCCTCCATAAAATCCTGGCGTCGCGAAACCAAGACACCACCTCTCGCAATCAGGACACCTAAACATGTACCTTCCCTAAGTTACAGTAGCATTGTTTCACCGGACCATGACCAGACTACCGCGTCTAACCGTGGCCTGGAAAGTCGGATTTCCCCATCACAATCACCACGGTACTACGACTATACGGAAGCCTTCGAGGAACACGAAACTTACCACAGTGCAAACATATCCGTGCTGTCCTTGCCACTTATTGACCAAACGATCCCGGAAGATCGTCCACCGAGCGTCCGCTACGAGCTGGGTGTGGCTACAGCTATTGACACCGGGATTGCTGAGTTGCCCGCTAATGAGGATTGTCAGCCTTCAATTGACTTCACTTCGTTAGCAGAGGGCCCGTTCGCTAAACAACGCGGTGACACTAACAAGCAGGGGTGCGGCAGGAAGTCAGCCAGTGCTCGTGGCAGAGACGACTCTATTCTAGAGGATGATGAAAGCGAGGCCTTTCCAAGTAGTTCCGAAGAGGAGTTGAAGGACCAATCCAGAGACGGCAACGTCTCTGAGTACGGCATAATTGGCACAACGGGAGAGCAAAGCTCAGTATCTCATTTCGTGCCTCGCTCGAGGGACGCTTCTTTTACAGGCCCAAGTCCAAGTGCGCAGGACTTGGGCATTTCATCTTCTTCAATTTCATTGCATCAAGTTCCAGCTGTTCCGGATTCATCCAAGGACTCCAAATTAGCCGTTCAGGGACGTGTTGCAGACTCATCCCCTCTTGTGGCCAGTACATCCCAAGTGGCCTCTCACCGATCTTGGAAGATCCCATCCCTCAACTTCAGTCGCATGGACCTGGCAGGCAAGGCGGACAGAACGCCAGAGGAACCTGAAGAGCGCCGCGGGTCTTCTGGCGGGGTCGCAGAGATTGACCATGCAACCATATATGCACCAGTGCCCAAGCGATCCCTGTCATCGCGTAGCCATCGCAATAGATTCAGCAGAATATTGACGGTTGACGAGGGTTTGGCCGAACTAGCCGAGGTCATCACGACTTTCGAAGCTGCTGATAGACCCTATACTCCAGATCAGTTTATGAGAAACGCTACCAGGGTTGATGAGGCGACTCCTAAGCGTCTATCATCTCGAATGTCCATCCAATCGCTTGGCAGGATGATGAAACTGGCTACTGTAGGCGAGAGAGATGCTGCTGACCTTGACAGTTCCAGTGCACCGGAGGCTTCGGGAGTCAGCACTAAGAGGACCACCAGCAAGTTGATCAGACGGTCTTTACAGGAGATTGAGTCGAAGACTGTCACTGTTGTTGGCAATAATGCCGCTGTAGATGGCGTCCCACATGTCCACACCGTGTCACGTAGGTCATCAGGTTGGAGGACCGCAGCTACGACTCCTACGATGGAAGCCGCAGAACTGCCGGTTGTCGAAGCAACAAAGTCACCATCAGGATACTATAACGCTTCTGAAGATCTCCACAATGCTGATCATACGCGACTGACGAAAGATCTCCCACCGATACCAAGGGATACCTCATTTAGATCGTTCTCACCCCCAACGCCGGCAGTGCCGACAGACCTACCTTACTCCTTCGTTCAGCTGGCTCCAGAGGTCGCACAAGCTTCGGCTATTGCCGAGCTCGAGCCGGCCGTTGTCATTGATTCGGATCCCAATTTATTGATACACGACGACATCGGAGAGCCCCCACCAAAGTACAAACTGAAACTACGAGCCAATCCTGCACCCGCCACATCACCTCCTGGTTCCCGGCCATGGAACTTCGAGGAGAGTTATCCATGGACCGACCGGCGTCCGTCCATTGATGTCCGCATGCCAGAACCCGTCGTCCATCGCCAACAGCGTAGCGAGAAGACGCCCAGATACAAGCTGAAGGTGTCAAGAGCAGCGACGTTTATAGAAGGAGTGGTGAAAGTCAACAAGACAGCCTCCTCGCCGAAGACCGAGTCAGACCGAAGAACCGGATCACCATCTGATCAGTTCAAGGGTGGTCAAACTCCACGCAAACGTCGTTTCGGTAACCTACTTGGTAGTTATACAAGCAGCACAAGTTCGGATTCACTTCCCGTTCCAAGTCTGGCTTTAGATGCGCCGGGTTGCCGTCCCAATACTTCAGGCACCACAAATTTCCTACCACTCTCACCAGCACTCAACTCTACCGATGTTCGAAGCTTCTTTTCAGACGATAGCTCCCAGGTCCATCAAAAGGGCAGCATCAGAAAACGATTATCCGAATTCAAGGCGAAACTGCCAGCTTCAAGGGGAGGTTCTACGGATGATGCCAGAGGAATCGACCGCATTTTGACCAGGTCTGTTATGAGTCGGTCAAGAGCTAGTGGAAGGATCAGCAATCAGAGCGAGGACGTTACTGTGGGTATGTCGAACTTGAAGTATGCTAGACTAAAAGTGATGGAGAGGATCAAGGGTTGGTGGCAGCGGAGCGCGGAGAAAGTCCGGGATCTCGGAGACAAGCTAAAGGGGAGGAACACAAAAGCTCATGCCGAAATTACTGATCTCTATGCAGGTGTTTGAGGCCCGGCGTTGCAGAACCGTCTGCTTACTATTGGACATTTTTACCAACTTCTTACTTTCTATCGCTTTGCAAATCCTTGTCCGAGCTTCATTCGAAGCTCCTATTCTTCCAGTCTTTGCTTTTATGTTCATCCTTGAGGACCAGACCGGTTTGCCATTTGCTTTCTATAGAGACCTTGAAGGCTCGCATGATCGTTTCTTGACGGACCTGAAGGGGCTTCCCCGCTGGACCAGCAGTCTTGATCTGTCTTAGCTTGCAGGGTGGAGCTATCTAATACCCCCAAGACTAATGTAATAAGCTCTTTTTTATGTCTGATAGCTCGCTCAATGCTCAGAGAAGCGGTATAGATAAGGTGGTGATGTGATATTTAGAATATTACTTATGTCGTACAAGTGGTCAAGTCCGCGAGGTAGCTTAGGCCAAGAGCATTCTATAAGTCTGTCTACAGAATGGCTATCAATTATCGGATCGGGCACAAGTCTCTCAATGTCTTATTTCCATATACGTAGATACGACATCCTTCAGGTGATCCAATCATGAAGGTAGATCAAAACACCACAAAGCCAACACCAACGCCCAAACCAGCAGTTAACCCCGTCGACGACGACGACAATGAATCATTGATGATGACATGCCCGGCTCCGACTGGGGCCGCGAAGCAAGCCCTTTCTGCTGCCCACCCCTAAGCCGGTATGAGCCTAGTGAAAGATCAGATCTGCTCTACTCCCCCGAAGCACTGGACGGCTTTCAACTGGTTGCATTACGGGGTAGGATGGTATTCAGAGGGAGTTTGATCATGTTGGGAGGATGATGAGAAGGTTGAACAGGTGGTTGGGAAGGATGAGGTTGTCGGGATTGGCGTGTGGGAGAAGCGGTTGCAGCGGAGAGATGAATGGCAGTGGTGAGACTAACGACGGGAGAATGTGCTGAAAGGCGCAGGTAGCTGTGGTGGTTGGGCTGGTGGTGTCGGTATGGCAGGGGTGGGCGGTGGATGAGACGCCACGGTCCGGTGATGAGAGGGCGGACGGTCGAGGTTTGTGGATGCAGGGGAATGCGCATGGGAAGGGCGAGGGGGATATTGGGGGAAGGGAGCTTATTCAGATGGCGGATGCGTCCCGAAGCTGTGGAGCAGAAATTGGGAGTGTAGTTACTGTGCCCGTTGTTCATTTCTTATTGTTATTGAGAGGGAAGCTACGTCGCTATATCCTCCACGCGGATTCCAAATCTGGTCTTACAGCGTGCTTATGACCGGCAGATGCTGACTGTCCATCTAGAAAACCTGTGACGCCTGTCAGCTGGGTTGTGGTCATTGACCATCACAAAGTCCGGTCTTACCGCGCCACCAATGATGAACACCCTTTCCTCTTCCCGTCGAATCCATTGTACTATTTTATTTGCACTCTGAGCCAGCGCATTTCGGCTGGCGTGGGGACCAGCGATACAATACAGTTCAAAGACCGGGGTTACCCACGCCAAGGAGGTGGAGTCACGGCTAATGCAGTGGTAGACCTTGAGATGGGCGTTTTTGGCGTGGACGCTGGCATGAATGGTATGATATAGTGATATAAGTCTGAGGAAATGTTAGTGGATTTGGGTCAGATATTTATATGAGGAGTATCAGCAACCTTCGCCGCCCCAGGAGTGTTGTGAAATGAGGTTCGTAGGACGGCATAACAAACTGTACGTTGCCTCGTGATTTATACAAGAAGTGTCGCAAAACAGTACCCGGAACGATGTCTGTGGTGGCGGGCCGACCTTTACGGACTGCAGAGGTAATGATGCCCATGCTGCCGATTTTCTCCAATTGCTATCGAGTTTATCAGTTGGGAGCCGTAGCGAAAAAGCATGATGCGATCACAAACGTCGACAACTTCATCCCGCATCTTCCGTAGATCATAGAAACTCTCCTTGTTCGCACTGATGAGCAACACAACCACTTCGTCATGCTTCCCAGTAACACTCCGCGGGCTGTCCTGAACTGGTTCGTCGTCTTTCTTTGAGCTGAGGAAGCTGACGTACATGTACAGATAGCCATTCTTATTGAAGCCCGGAAGACAGATGGGAATCCAATTCTCACCACCACCAGCTTTGACACCCTCTGCTTCAAAGAGCATGTTGAAGATCAGTTGCAAGTCACCCGGATGCAGCGAATGTCGCTTTGGACGTACGACGCTGACCAACCTACCTCCAGCAACAATGAGTCCATAAAGTAAGTTGTCGGTTCTTGCTTTTAACAGAGTGTTGTCAATGATCTGACGATATGACTTCCGAATCTTGAGGCATTCCAGAGCAGAAAGGAGCGTAGGAGGAGATCCCCGCGTGAAACTATCAGCAAGTGCTGAGAGCAGAGGCTCCGTGCCTTGTAACGGCCGTCTCAAGTCCGTGGACGGTCTATTGGAGAAGAGATGGGTTAATGTCGGAAGAGTAAGGGTCGAGAGTATCTGCATATAAAGAGCTTCGAGCTGGACTCGGAGCTGGGCGTCGCTCTCTCCAAGCTGGCTGATAGCTACAAGGTAGAGAGGACCTTGGGTCATAATGACAAATCTGACGCCGCTTGCGGTGAAACCTCTCAATGAGTCGCTCGCACCCTGATAGAAAGAAATTATCGTCTGAATAATACCGATGTAGCTTGATATAAGATTGTCGTCGCCATGTCTATTATAGATTGGTTTACCTGCAGAAGAAAGTATTAAGAAGTGTTTGCGTTTCGACTTCCATGAGGCAAGCAATACTTCTGTGATACCTGACATCAGTCATGTTGACACAGCATGAGGATCGTCACTGAAAATGTCGTACCTCCATTCTCGCCATTTCCATCTATTTCACCAAGTTCATCGAACTCGCGGCTGAAGTCAGCCGTAGCTTCAACGTCGTCATGTGCAAGTAAATCAAAAGGGTTTACGCCTTCGACATGGCTGCCCAAAAGCTTCCATGCCGGACTTTCCTCGCCTGGGCCAAGCACTTCTCCAAGCAGGCTTTCTACGTCCCCACGAGCTTCAAGTGTAGGACCATAACTTTTCACACTTCCAGACTCGTCAGCTTCGCTGCCATTCCGACTAGGATGGCGGCCGAAGCTATTATGTCCTCCTAAGGGCTTCCTGTAGGGCGCCCGCTCTGAGGAAGAGGCGTAGGTCTCTCGGGAGCCATCCTGGAATGATTGGGCATGTATGTCAGTCAATGAGACTGCTGTAGTCGGGTTGGACTGTAGATGTGGCCTCGAGGATTTGTTTGGGCGCGGAAGACTTCCTAATGAGGTTGAAGGCTGTGTCTCACTCAAGTCGAGATTTCCAGGGCGTGGCGGCAATGGTGGAGGTAGCTCTTCTTCTGAGGTATTCTCGGAGGAAATTGTATGTCTTGTGCTCTCTCCCGACATTGGATTGTCTTCATAGACGGTCTTCCCACCGTTGTCACCTTCCGCAGCGTTCGTGTCAGGGTCCGGAACATCGGAAGCGTCCGCTTGAGGCTTCTGCGTCGCATGATTTACTGTCGCTGCATTCTGTTTGTTCACAACGGCCTCACACGCGTTGTCAATAGAGTCTCCCATATGTCCGAGACGTTTAGAACGTATGTCAGGTCCAGTGCACACTAAGTTGTCTAAGTTGCCAATGTTTGACGGAGTGGAGGGGGGGGTGGAAATGATCGCTAGGCGAGGCATCAATGTCCCCCATTGATTTAGGTGTTCACAAGCAGCAAGTGCGAGCACTTCGTACAAAGTATCACTGGAGTCAAACAGCTGCATCGTCCATGAAGTTGCTGGAACACATTATTATCAGATATGGCCCTTGAGCAAGGAAGTGCCCAGAGGACCTCGTCTCCTGTAAGCTCTCGAAGCTCTTCCCCGGTCAATCCAAAGCCACCAGCTGGCGCGGACGACGGTATGTGTGCACAACCCACGCAACAATCATTCAAGCCTTGCTAATAAGGGACGTCTTCTAGAAGCATTTAAAAAAGACAAAAGCTACCGACGGTATGCCTCCGGCGTGGAACGGGCGTTGTCGCTATTCGACAGCGCCCTCCAAGAATGGGCTGATTACATCTCCTTCCTCGGCCGCTTGTTGAAGGTATCCGACCCTTCAAAATCCATCGAAGAAGAGTAACTCATATTGACTTCAGCAATGACCTAAGGCGCTACAAGCTCGTCCCACAGCAGTCACTGTTATACCTAACAAAGCGATTGTCGCAAAGCGACTGGCCCAATGTCTAAACCCCACCTTGCCATCAGGTGTACACCAAAAGGCACTGGAGGTCTATTCTTACATATTCTCGACAATTGGAGTACGTGTGTTCCTGTGTATCTCATCGTAGTGACATGAGTTGAGATTGACGGATGCTAGACAGATGCTCTATCCCGGGACTTTGCCCTGTACCTTTCAGGCTTATCCTCTACACTATCCTTTGCTTCTTTGTCAGTCAAACCGGTCTTCCTATCCCTGATCGAGTCGTACCTTGTCACTCTGGATCCCTCGGCCTTGCGGCCAGCCTTGAAAGCGATTATCTTGTGTTTACTGCCGGGTTTAGAGGAGGAGTCCAGCGAAGACTTTGACCGCACGCTACGATTACTGAATGGATTTAGGCGGGTTGTGAGAGGGAAACAGGTGACAATCTCAGATCAGGGAGATGGATCGGGCGATCAGTACTTCTGGCAATGCCTCTTTCTCGCTTCCATCACAAGCCCAAGCAAAAGAGCAGGTGCTCTAGCATACCTCGTCCGGTTGTTGCCAAAGCTTGCAAGCTCAACCAGCCCTTATGGGATGACAAACGGCCATCAGAGTCGTGGTTCTGACGGCAGCCAACTGGCCCCAGCTGTCGAGAGTGTGCTATCGCCGGAACCGGGTTTACTCATACGATGCTTTGCAGCTGGCTTAGGTGATGACCAGCTCCTGATCCAGAGAGGCTTTCTAGATCTTCTAGTAACACATCTCCCTTTGCACTCTGCAGTGCTGCAAGATCGAGTGACTGGCGAAGATCTAGAGCGTCTGGTGGTTGCTGCTGCGGGAGTGGTAGCGCGAAGGGATATGAGTCTAAATAGGAGGCTCTGGACATGGTTTCTTGGACCGGATAGCTCCTCAGGCGACGAAGACAGCATTCCGAGCTCGCCTAACTCGTCCTGCTCAGAAGGTCTCATCAAACCCTCAGGTAACTCTGTTCACCGTCGGACCCGTTACTTTAGCCAGTATGGCCTTCGGCCCCTGGTGGACAGTATACGAAGCATGATCGATAAAAAGAGCAGTGTTCCAACTGAGAGAGTGCGACCTTTTCGGATTTGTTTATCTCTGATGGATCGGTGGGAGGTTGGAGGACTAGTGATTCCAAAGGTCTTCCTTCCCATTGTGGAGAGTGTAAGACAGTACGAAGTTCTTGCAGAATCCAAAGATGCTTTCCATGAAGTTCTTAAAAGTGGCAATGTTTTCTTTGACGGAGTCGAAAGTGGTTTGATATGGGGAGAGATCCTGGGCCAACTCATTGCTGCCTTGGGAGAGGACGATAATGGCATACAGAACGCTGAGCACCCATTAGCCCTTGCCAAGTTCATGATTACCCGATTCAATTTACGAGAGGAAGAGATGCTGGTTATCCATATCCCAACAGTCACGCTAGCACTCCTCTCGATGCTCGAGATCAAAGTGTCGAGGGAATCACCATACTCTAAAGCGAGCTGCACCGATTCCGCACAAGTTTTGATTTTTGCGCTTGGCATTGCGCAACAACTTCTTGACATGGTTCCGGAAAAAGCGTTTCTCACGAGCGCATCGACGCAGTCGTCTGTGCCTCTCTCTCGTCAAACTCACCAATGGACGTCACAGAGCAGAGAGATAGTAAGCAGTATAAGAAAGTTCTACATTCGAGATCACGGTAACCTCGAGAGTTCCAGCCCACCTTTTTCGACCAGCGACGTGGGCGAGCTACTACTTAGAGAGACTACGACTCTACTAACCTGGGTTCTACACTCGAACGTCCATGTTCCTACGCTTGAGGCAAGCGTCTCGTTACTTAATGCGCTTCTCCGCAAAGTACCCTACTCCGAAAACGTACGCAACAATCAGCTGTTCCCCGCATTTCAGCAAGCCTTAAAGCCTGCCACGATTCCCTCACAGACTGACCTACCTTTTCCGGCTTTGTCTGCCATTATTTCCTGTCTTACGTTTTCGTGCCGAGCTGGGGCGTCAAACTGCTACTTCAATGATGAGCAAATATCTCATCTTACACCAATACTCATCCGCAAACTGTGGTCCTATTTGGCGCCGTCGAACCCAAAGTACCATGTTGAGGCAGTTCGTTGCATCTGGCGGCTTCATTCAATGACACGACAGGATCGACTAGTGGAGGCCTCAATTACGACTCTGATTGTGGATATTTCAAGCACGGAAAAGAATAGCTTAAACAGCGAGGCTGGCAGATCTTTTGCCATCCTCTGGGCACACTGCGCTCAACTTTCAGATGGGCTTCCAGACACTAACTTAGCTCAGGACACGAACAAGGTCAACGAGTCTAAGAGAGGCAGGGCTATCCAAGGCCATGGCACTTGGCTCACTCGGCCGCTTTTTCTTCTGCTTGATGCCCTTATTGATGAGGGAACCGAGATTTCTATCTTCGTTCGGGCCTGGTTGCAGAACCTACCCAGCATCATTAAGTATGGCCTCTTCTGCGTGTACTATTGAGCGCTCTCTCATGTTCCTTGCTGACAATTGCTTACACAGAATATTCTATGCCATCATAGCAAAGCTTCAAGCTCTGCCATGTCTGTCTCTTGTTACTTCGGATAGATGCAACGAAGATAGAGAAGAGCACATCAATGCAGATGATGTCGATGAATGCAGGTACTTTCTACAGACAACACGGAACGTTCTGCAATGCGCATCTACCGACACCTGGTTGCTGTTGGCCAACCAACCACTGCGTGTTAGTGATGAGCAGAATGAATGGAGCTCAACAGGTACGTAAGATAATTCGAATTAAGCCTTTGGTCCGGCTCACACTCTTCATACATAGGTGACCTTGAGCAAGGGCTGAGCTTACAGACCGTCTTCGTGAAGATGTGCCTGCAGGTACTCAGTCGAGACGTCGCACTCAGCGAGCCTGAGCTTAACAATAAGATGTCAGGACTGCATAGTACCGCTCTTCTTCTACTAAGACAGTTCCTGCTCGGCCCAGCTTCAACGGCTCTCATGCAGCTAGAAATGGAGAATACATTGATTAGCAAACTCCTCGTCTACCTGGATCGGCATGATACATACGTCCAAGTTGCATTATTGGATACATTGTACGCGGCACTCAAACTTCCAATACTTCAGACGCCACCTAGCCTTGCAAACACACATCGGAGAACCACCTCATCGGAAACTATAAAAAGTAGTTCGCGATTGTCGCTGACCACCGAAAGAAGTGAAAAGGAACAAGCTGTCCCTAGCCGGCCCTCAGTACCTCCACAGCTCGTTGAATGTCTTACAAAGGGCTTGATCTCCCAGGGCAGCCGCCCTATCCTGGACAGCTGGATTCACTTCCTTGAGAATTGTCTGCCGCTCTACGCTGATTCACTGTTTCAGGTATTGATACCGCTTGTAGAGTGCTTCTGCGTTAACATCAGAGGAGTGTTTGAGAACCTGCAACATACCTTCAAGCTCTCGGGTACAGGATCATGTGGCGATCCAGAGTCAGTCCTCGTTCTACTTTTGAACGGACTTGAACAGATCCTCGCAAGGGCGCATGAACGCCTGGTCACAGAAGAAGTCAAGAGCGTGACTATCAAGAGCCCAGAGCAGCCACAAGGATTCTTCGGCAACATGGTCTCTGGGGTCTTTGCATCCGAAACACCTCGATCGCGAAATGAGTCCGCCAACCGCCGGCTTACCGTACTATTATGTTTCAAAGATACTGTCTGTATCTGCTATGATATCTGGTCTTGGGATGGTTATGGTTCAGATGGTAACAGCCAAGACCCGGCGTCATTGGCATCTTTCAACTATACCTCCATTCGTCTGAGGAATCGAGCGCGCAGGATTATGGAACATCTTTTCACTGCCGAAGCTTTGGAATGTCTGGAGACTCTTATCGAGACATGGCGCAAGTCAAATGCTAGGTCTATTGTTTCGCCGTCCGCTTCCGTCTTTCACCTGCTGCATGCCCTCGATGGTTCGAGACCAAAGAATACAATACCGGCAGTCTTCAACGCCATCTACAGCAGAACTAATCCCATTGCCTTAGAACCAATTCGCAAATCGACTCTGACATCCAATCTGTCCGACACAGAACTGGTCACATTCCTGGTCGAATATACACGTTCATTAGAAGATGATGCCATGGATGAAATCTGGATTGATTGCATGACGTTTTTGCGAGACGTCCTTGCCAATCCATTTCCCCATCGGCAAACGCTTCCGAAACTGCTTGAATTTACCGCTATTCTGGGGGACAAGGTCGATAATACAATCTTCGGCGAGCAGCGTAGAATGCGGAGAGAACTAGGTGTAAGTGACTGGCGTTGGTACAAGTCTTGACTTCATTAATGAAAGCGTACAGGATGTCTTCGCTCGGTTGCTTACTGCCAACTTTACAACAAAACCACTAGGCTTTTCGCAAGATGCTCCACAGACAGCCCGTCTGGAGAAGTCATCACTTGATACCGATCGCTCTATCCAAAGCCCTGAACTACGACGCCCGGCCAGCTCAGATGATGTCGTGACCATCCTCCAATCCGTGGTACCAAATCTCCCCAAGATTCTGCTCGATCCGGATCGTATCACTGGAACTGCCACGGTCATCTCTACCAATGTCATTGCACCATTATTTCGATCACGGTACTTCCCTAGCAATGTCACCAAAAGCACCCTGAAGCTGCTTTATGGGTTGTCGAGACTACCCAACGCACCAAAACCCTGGAAGAAAGACATCTCTGATGGCTTCAACGATCCAAAATTCTTTTCGACATCGCTGGATCTTGTCGAAGATGGTTGGATACCTCTCCTAAAGCAGTGGGTTCTCGCTGACAAGGATCGAATTCCGGACTTACTCTCACGTTTGACATCGCCAACATCTGCAGGCATCATGTTTGGAGTTGGCGCGTCGTCCGCACGCCTCGAAGCAGATCGCAAGACTCAGCTGAATTTGCGAAGAATAGCTTTACTTATCCTTGCTGCCACTGAAGACACCTTTGTTACCAATCTTGCTGGACTTGAAGACAAACTTGTCGAATTATTGACAGCTACAGCCGCTTCTTCACCCTCATCTACGACCCGTGCAGAAGTCTACATGGTCCTTCGGGCCCTGATTCTGAAAACTTCTGCCGTACATCTGGCATCGCTGTGGCCTGCAATCAACTCTGAACTCCAGTCGTCGATCTCCTCTATCCTTCCAGGGGAGCAGCCTGATGTCTATAATAATCTTTCTATTCTTCAAGCCTGCAAACTTCTAGATCTTCTGCTGACTATCGCCCCTGATGAATTTCAACTACATGAGTGGCTTTTCATTACAGACACCATCGACGCTGTTTACAAACCTAGCAATTGGAGTCCAGTTGCGCTAGCCGACAAACTCTCTGAACAGATGGGGAGCACTGCTAGTACCCCATCTTCGCACATCGCAGTCACAGCTACGTCGGCCAGCATCTCTCAAGGCAGCCGAAGGCCTTTACTTGATCTAATCGATACTAAAGTCTTACCAAAAGAGGAGCTAGTAGGGAAGATACTGAAGCCGTTCTTCAGTCAATTGAGTATCTACGCCTTTGAGAGCACGTATGGCATGGGAGAGCCAGATCGGCAGGCATGTATCAAGGGGTTGCTTGCGGACATCTTTGATGATACCACGATGGCTGGATGATCGGCGGGTGATAGTGATCTTCGCACTCATGCTATACGCATGTCCGAGTTCTCGTTCCATCTCTGACGGCGCCTGGTTTGGTCTTTTTGCTTTGCACGGGCCGTTTTATGCATAGCTAAGGCGTTAAGTCTGGCACCACATCCCAGGTAGCTTTGACCGTGCAGTTTGCTGTTGCGGGTTACCGACCTACTAGGCGCTCATTTGAACACCAACGTAAATATGTTTGCAGAGCTGTTGAGTATATAATTCCTACAACGGCCAAACTAGGTTGACAGCGTGCGGATACTGCTGAATTGTACTCATACGAACATTTGATTGATTAAGGTTTCACACTCCAATTCCAGCGTCGTCACCACATCTCCCACTTTGCCAACCGCTCCGAAGATACCTCCCTCCATTCGCACACTCTTACAAGTCATCTGATGCAAATCGCTTTCTGCCGCCTGCGTTCCATCCTCAACAAGTAAACAATCAAAACCTCTATCATTCGCCTCACGCACAGTACTCCCCACACAAACGTCCGTCGTTACACCCGCAACAACCAGATTCCTAATCCCCCGTAGGCGTAACAATAATTCAAAATCCGTATGTGCGAAGGCACCTCGCCCGGGCTTGTCAATGATGGGCTCGCCTGTGGGAAGGGGGTACAGTTCAGGGATTATATCATGCCCGGATTCCCCACGGATGAGGAGACGACCAAGCGGGCCGGGGGACCCGATGCCGAGTCCGGAGGGATTATTCTTTGAGCGAAAGGCTTCGCGGGATGAGAGCGTAGAGAGGTCGGGGCGGTGGCCTTCACGCGTGTGGTAGACTTGGAAACCTTTCTCCCGGAAGGCTTGCAGAAGTTGTTGTAACTTCGGGATTAGGGCACGGACGGGAGAGATGTCGTAGCCTTGTTGTTCGAGATAGCCTCCTGGAGAGCAGACTATGTGTGCTCAACATCAATCTAGATTCTGTGTCTGACTGCTGAGTGGTGTGGAGATGACACATACAGTCCTTTTGCATGTCGATGATCACTAATGCCGTGGTTTCTCGAGAGAATGAGGCGTCATGAGGCCAAGCGTATGGAGACGCTGGCACCTGTCCTGGCATAAGTTCCATCATGTGGAGACACTTCAAATGTTAGGACTTTGACACGGGGGCCACATGTGAAAGATCAGAAAGTGAGGATTTCTTGCCCAACCCTAAGCAATGAACCTGGGAACGAGCTCAACAATATGAAATAGCTCCGAAGATGACGGAATAAAGCCTAATAGAGAGATATAATGACAGCATGGTGATGAGTTGCAACCCCTAAACCATACATAAGAACAGTAGATTTACCTCGAGGAATTCTTGGGAAAGTGACGAAAGCGAATCTTGGATCTATATATGATCGCTATAGCCGCGGATATTCCAAGATAGGAGGCCAGAGATCGCGGAGTTCCCCCAGAAGGGTTGCAGATTGTCTAGAATTTAATGCACGCCTCTGGTTACCGCAAGGGACGGAAAGTGTCATCGACAGGGGTTCAACGAAGCTTAGCACAATGAGTTTAAGACTTAGCTCCGCGACTTGATAGCTTGGACTTCAACCGCGACTTACTCCAATCACACGACCAATATCATCCTCCTCACTTTTCACCTTCTGCTACTGTCTCCACCTCCTTGACATAGCAAGGCAACGATCATGGCGTCAAGACATTTCTCACCGGCTCTACGCGCCATTTCGCGCAACTCGTCTCCACTCCACGCATCAAGAAGCTTTCGAACATCAAGTAGGCTATCAGAGACACCAACGGCAGCCTTACCACTACGAAAACCCGTCGGTGCTTTCCGAGGCGGGTCAGTCGATTCTCAGCTGCTGTCAATCTTGTTCAGACACAAACCCCATCTCACCACATAACACTACTTCGGGAGCTTACCTGCATGGTCGGCCCGCTCCCATCTATGTTCACTTCGCTGATAATGTACGGATCTTACTTCTAGACTGTTCGGCTTCCTCTTCGGCTCCACCCTCGCCGGCGCTGGCGTGTACTACTACATCTTAGAAGAGTACAAAGTGTCCAACGAGCTGTTGACGGAAGACATCTACGTACGTCTTTGCATTTAGTACTGCGCTTGCAATTGCGCTGCATTTGCGGCATAGGGGATGTGCTCGGCTAGGGAGTTGTGAGATCTGTTTGGGGGATGTTTCTTGGGAGCCTCAAAGGCTGATGACTACTGTCAGGCCCTGCAAGCCGCGGTGCAAAGGATCCATACGTACGTCACGAATCTGGAGGAGAAGGTGGAGTCTTTACAGAAGAAGAAGTAATGAAGGTGAAAGGATGTGGTAGCAATGGTATTTTCTTGTTGCGTGTCAAGAAATGGAAAAAGCATGATGGTATTTCCTCCGTTAAGTCGTAATGCGGATTCTGCCCAGAATGTACATGTTTCCGGAGAGCTCGTCACTGCTCACTTAGCATTTGTACAACAGATCTAACAATCTATTTGCAAGCCTTCGTTCACCTCCTGCTATTTGATCATGGTATCAGCCCGCTGTCTCTGTATTCTTTGGGACGTTCAGTGCGTCTCTCATTGCCATCACAGCATCTGCCATCACCTCAATCACAGCGGCAAGCAATCTTGGATCTTGTGCACACTATCGCCGAGCAGGGTCACCTGGAAGTGATGAAATAGCTCAATGGCCATGAACATATCTCCATCATCGCCAATCAGACTGAGTGTTTTGTCAATCTCACAGCGAGCTCAGGAGGACAATTTCAAATTAGGAGTAGAGAGCGAGTCAGAATGCACACAGAGGATAATGAGATCGACCTCGCGCACTACCCTCTCTCGAGTCATGGTTGATTAGCGATCATGAGGAATAAGAAGCCGCTTGTACTTGGGGAGTCAACCCTGAACAATCGACTTAGCACAGGAATATCGGCGACATGTCAACGGTCGTGGAGCAATAAAGCCTCACATCGTATAAAGAGCTGCGGCAACGCCGCGCATGGTCTGGTGACGTCTTGGTCCATGTGGACCGCCTTGATGGTGAGAGCAAGACGGGTTTAATGGCAGGCAGTACTTCATTGCGGTCGTTAAGAGAGCATAGCCTACCTGAAGCCTTTGCGATATGTGGCCGTCCGCAACGTCTTGTTGAAGGTTGAAAGTCTGAGTAGACCGTTCGAAATGGCCAGGCCAATGATCACTGCTTGGTTCATTACGGTCCGCGTGCAATTCATGTTTTAGTGACATTTCGATACATGGGTCTAACATTGTGCTGCCCTGTTTTGTTACTGTGCTAGGTCTCTGCCAAGGTGTAGTACTCGAATTAAGGGAGCTGATGGACCTTGGGAAGCCCTCTAGAGATCAACAGCTTCTTCCTTGAAATTGGATCTGGTCTCTTTTAGCTGACTGTGTAAGTATCAAAACTGCACACTGACATTGTTGTTTGACATGTTCACATTCAATTTAGCAACAATTTGTTGTAGTCAAGGTCTGAATTTCACTCTTTTTTCTCTGAATCTGAGTGAATCAGAAAGACATCATTTTGAATGTTAATTTACACTCATTGCTGCAATGAGCTGCTTTAAGGTGAGACTGTTCATACAATTGACTGATTCTTGAAAAGAAGATGATGTTGCAACAGCTGATGTTGAAATAGCTGTATCTACTGATGTAGCTGACATGAGATTGTCTCAATTCATCACAAAGGTGTAAAGAAGATTTGTATAAGTCTTTATGTTCTGCATGTTCTCTTTTGTATGACTCTTTATGCTGTGTAGTTCTGTTATAAATATTTGCGCTTAAGAAGAAATCTTCTCAGCAACAATCTTCACTTCATCTGTCATAGAGGTTTTTGCACTCATTCTGCACTGATTTCAACAATCATATGACAAGGTCTTTAGTGTAAGTCAGATTTAAATGAGAATAGTATTTTAATGTCACAGGTTCACAATGAGATTGACGCTTGATTGATAATTTCTAAATACAAGAAGAATACTATGAAGAGAAAAAGAAGAGCTTCATACAAAAGCAAGAAGATAATGTGCTTTAGTCTTAGGGTCTTAGTAAGCAACTAGATCATAAGACCTTAGTATGAGTTCAACTCATGACAGTATGAAGCTCTTCTTTTCTTCTTCATAGTATTCTTTTTGTATTTAGACATTATCAATTAAGCATCAGTCTCATTGCAAACCTGTGACACTGTAATCATATAAGGTCTTATCTTCATGCACTGTAGGTTGTAATTTCTAGTAAAGCAAGAAGTGATTATTTCATAAAACAGGCATTCTGTGTTGTACAGAGTATGTGCATATGACTTTTTATTGACTAATGTTGACATAGTGAAAAGGACACTGTTCATCTGTTTCTCAAACTTCTTTCAGCTTTTATCACATTTTGTATGCTCTCAGCTGTGACTTTCACTAAAAGCTACTCTTTTTCTGAGTTCTCATCTGTCTTCATTACTTTCTTCATGATCTCAGCTGCAGCAGCATTGATGATTTAAGATCATACAGTCAGTAGAAGTTTGCACTCTTTTACAAAATGTTCACTCTTTTCACATTGCATGCACAGCTGTTTTGTATGACACTCTGTCACTTTCTTCTCTGACACTCATTGTGCTTTGCATTTCTCTTCAGTCTTTATTGCTGTCACACTGATGTGCTCAGTGACTTCTCAGTTCATGAAGTCAGAGTGAGACTGCTGTGAGATGATGATAGTGATTATATAACACTTCTGAGTAGCAGTCTTTTGAATTAACTTTAAATTTGACTGATCTGCTGCAGTAAAGTAATGTACTCATCATACAACACAGAAATTGATGTTGCAATCAGGGCTCATGTAAGCATTACATTTAGGCTGTTACTGAGAAATGTCTTTTTAACAGTATCATCTCATTTTAAGTCTTCTGCTTTCAGCAATGTTTGTTTAAAGATGATCAGATATCTTATGAATGACTTTTCTTTCTGTTTTAATGCTCTCAAGATACAAGTTGCTCTTTTTCTTAATTCTGAGTTGTTGTACACATGTTCAAGTTGATTGATCAGCTCTTCAATGATTGTGTGATTTGAGGCTTCATTTAACTTAATACAGACTGCAATTTAAGATGTGACTTGACTTAAAGTCAACTCTTGGAGAGGCACACCATTTTGTAATAGGCCCTTAATATGGGCGGAAACTTCATTAAAATGTTAGTCTGAAAGGCCCTCAGTGTCGATAATTCTGTACATGAGACACGGTACTTCTCGGTG